>Ga0302304_10000623_pt1 | contig 19942 bp, 18 predicted proteins | sample III_Palsa_E2_2_FD_198769 | JGI IMG/M metagenome (GOLD analysis project Ga0302304, IMG submission 198769) | Peat permafrost microbial communities from Stordalen Mire near Abisko, Sweden - III_Palsa_E2_2 | ecosystem: Environmental > Terrestrial > Soil > Palsa > Peat permafrost | place: Sweden...
CACAGCGCAACTGTTTCGGCGCTGCCGATGGCAAGCGTGGCTGCCGGCGTGACGATCTCTGCGAAAACGGGAGCCAGCCATTCGGCGGGCAGGCCCGTTACCATTTCGTAGAAGGAAACCATGGCCTTGATGTCGGCGGCGATTAGGCGGGTGGAAGCGAACTTCATGACTATCTCCTTGGGATGCGGCGGGATAAATTCCGGACCAAAACGATTTTCCCGGACTTATGATACGATACCGTATCGTATCTAACAATGTCCACCTTAGTATTGCCCCATGCGAAAAAAACTCACAGTGAACAAACTAGATCCCCCAGCTCTTGCGTTGCATGAAGCTGAGGTGTTGGACGAAAGAGTCCGTCGCTCACGGACAACCGTGCTCGCCGCGACGGCAGAGCTGCTCTTCGACAGGGGCTTTGCCGGCGCTAGCGTCGATGAAATCTCACGTCGCTCGGGCGTGGCGAAGACTACGATCTATCGGCATTGGCCAACCCGAGTCGACCTTCTGCGTGATGCTTGCTCGACAATAAGCACGCCCCAAGGCGTGCCGGATACCGGAAGCTTCGAGACAGACGTGACCGCGTTGATGGCAGACCTCGTCGGTTTGCTGCGAACGGCCAAATGGACCTCCGTGCTGCCCTCAATCATCGATGCTGCTGAGCGAGACCCCGACATCGCCGACATGTACAGCAAACTGCAACGCGGCTATTCGGCGCCTTTTGAGACAGTCATCCTACGTGCGGTGGATAGGGGCGAACTGCCCGGGGACACCGACGCAGCCATGTTGATCGCGGCGCTCACTGGTCCACTTTTTTATCGTCGCTGGTTCTCCCGCGATCCTTTGACGGACGACTTCGCGATACAGATAGTCCAGCGCGTAATCCGTTAGGGGATCAGGCACTCACCGAGGCTTGATCGCACTAAAAAAATACACCGGATGATTTCCGCTCAATCACTCAGCCAGCTAGTTTCATTCTTCTCAGCCGATCGCGGAATCAGGCGTTTCCGCGACGCTCGAAACCCCGGACTCACGCGACAATTGGGCTGACCAGAACTTATGAAGAGTCGATTGAACTCAATCCAGACAACGAAAACGGCAAGGTGCCGCTGAAAAAACTGCGCAGGCAGCAACTACAGCTCGCGCCTTGATAGTTTGTCTTTATCCCTGATGGATTTTTCGCTGCAGATGCCCAAAAGGGCCGTCTCGCGATGTCTGCTTCCGATAGCGGTCTCAACCGGTCGATGCAACACTCCTACTGTCTACGCAGCCTTCAGTGTGTTGCATCGACCGGTTGAACCCGCCACCCGAAGCGAACATTGCTTATTTACCCGCTCTAGAACCACGGACCACACGATCGATGCGTGAGCGGATCATTATTACGGGCTATGCATCTGACCCGTCGCAGCATTTGGTCCGGCAAGATCCGCCCTGCCCTCGCCCAGCAAATTGCCACCGAGCTTGTCCGCCATAAAGGCGTTAGCCAACTGCGCCAGCGTCGATAAGGCGTTACCGCCATCTCCACCGAGCGCGATCTTCGGCACGATGGCGATCTGGCCTTCGCGCAGAGCGTCGGCGAACTGCCGACCGAGGTCATTGATCAACTGCATGCGGGCACCTTCGCCGGTGAGCGCATCGGCTTTCGCCCTGATGGCATTGGCTTCGGCCTTGCCTACCGACTCGGTCGCAGCGGCCTTGCCTTCGCCGACAGCGATCTGGCGTTTGCGTTCCGCCTCGGCATTGATGTTGATGACTTGCGCTTCCTTGCCGGCTGCCGCGATCGACGCATCGCCTTCGTTGGTCCTGATCTTGACGCTGATTTCGGACTTGGTCAGTTCTGTCTGGATTTGCGTTCTCGCCTGCGCCTCGCGCAAAGTGCGCTCCTTGTCGGCGGCCTGTTGCTGCTGGTCGTAGGTTTCCATTTGCTCCTTGGCTACTTGGCGATCGCGCAACTGATTCAAAATCGTGTCGATACGTTGACCCGATGTGTCGCCGGGGTTGCCGTGTGGTGTGCCGATCAGCACTTCCTGCAGTTCGAGGTTGTAGGCTTCGAAGCGCCCTTTCATATCGATGCTCGCCTTTTCCTGGATGGCTGAGCGCTCCTGCAGCAGTTCGATCAGGGTTTTGGTCTGTCCGGTGTTTTTGAAGTATGCCGACACCATCGGGTCGAGCGTCTGGTCGACCAGACGTTTGATATCGCCAAAACGCTGCACCACCAGCGGCGCCTTGCGGTAGTCGATATGTACCACGACCGACAGCGGCATCAACGGTTCAAAAGCGTCCTTGGTGATGAGTGCCACTTCGGAGAGATTTTCGTCGTACTTATGCGCGTTGGTCACTTCCTTCGACCACTTCAGAATGAAGTTGGTGGTCGGTACCAGCTGGATCTTTCCGGCATAGGTATTGAACGCGTATTTGCCTGGCAAAAGCGGCTCTTTCCATACGCCGCGGCAACCGTTGTCGACCAACTCGCCGTGCGAATAACCATCGCCCGAGCGATCGGCACCGGTTTTGCCGAAGTAGGAAACGACCACGCCCACGCTGCCCACGGGCACCACCGTCTTCTTGATGAACTCGACGGTGGCGAACAGCCGGTTGAGGTAGTACGTACCTTCAATCAACACTTGATGCTGACGACCACGATTGCCGCCCGCGCGCAGGAATGCGTTGATGTTCTGGAAGTTGTTGTGGAACGTACTTTTGTTGCTCGGGTCCTCGCCAACGCGTGGCGCAACGATTTCATCGGGTGGCAGAACCGGGCCGTCCTGGATGGTCACGACACCAAGGACATCGCTGGCATCGTCATTGCCGCCATCGGTCTTCTCGCCTTGCACGACCTTCGAGGCGATACCGCCAATCACCACGGGAGTAAAGCCCTTACGCTCGCTCAATACCTGCCCCATGTGATCGATGGTATCCCGCTCTTCATTCGACAATAGCAAGCCATGCACGCGCGAGGCCGTGATGATGACGAACTGGGCGACGTTGATCGCATGCGTGCCTTCACGAATGATCGCGCGCTGCGGGCCTTTCTGGCCACCCGCCTTGAGAAACGCAGCGGCATCCTCGATTCCTGCGTCAACGATCTCGCCCAAGGCTTGACCTTCCACCAGCTCACGACCGTCACGCGTGAAGATGTAGCCGATTTCCCCCTGCGGAATCGTCACCAGATCAGCGCGGTGTACCCGAAATTGAAACGGGAAAAAGTAATGAATGCCGCCGCGGAGCACCTGCGGCTGATAACCCACCTCGCCCTTCAGGGCGATGAGCCCACGCGTTAGCGATGGCGCACCCCAGAGCCTCTCCACGATTCCCACGCGATCGTTGGGGATATAGACGAACGCATTGGAGAGGTAGATCAACAAGATCAACACAACTACGACAACGGCTACGGCAATGAGCGCAATCATTTCTATCTGTCCTTGGGTTGAAAAAAGTGAACTGACCTGTGGTCAGGGCTGACGCTTAGAGAAAGGAGCTAACTCATGGCAATTCATTTCGCCTCGTATTTCAGTTGTTGTCAGGCACAACCCTCCGATCCAACCGGGAGTTGCAGTGAATGGATGGTGTGGCGCCAAGTGCTTATCGCGGGCTAGTCGCCCGCAAGCGTCGCTATGACTTGCCGCAACGCGATACCCCAGGCAACGTGCGATGCGCACGGTCGGCATTCCACGCACTGGAGCAGCACGAGTTCAAACGAAGACGAAAAACGGCGTCGCTGAATGACATATGCAATGAGTTGGACATAGTCGTGACCAGGAGCAACCAAGCTCGCTGAGCCTTTCACGGTTCAGACGTGGAAATTAAAGAGGGAAAGTTGGGAGACCGGTCCGCTAAACGGGATGGATCTGCGTAACTGTCTTTCGCGGCGCGCCTAACTTAGTAAGACACTGAAAGATGCAAGTCATTTTGGCTGGTCGGTTGACCTTGGATGCGCGCATTGTACGCCGAATTTTTTGATGCGCACGCGGCTGGAATAGTTATTTCGTCAAGGATTTCCAGCACAGAATTTCATCGATTCTTAATCTACAAAGCCATGGTCAGAATGCGCTTTCTCACACGCGCGTCAGGTGATGTCAGCCCTCTCCAAATACCAGGCAGATCGTCAGGCACATCGCGGCAAGCGATGGACACAAAAAAGGTGAAGGCCAACGACCTTCACCCTTCCCTCGTATCGAACTGACTCGCTCACACAGCCAGACCAAACCGCTTCGCCGGCAACGCATGCGACAGATTCGGCGCCAACGCCTTGCGCGCGTTATCGGCAGCGGCCCAGTCGGCGGCATCGGGCAGCGACGGCAAGGTGACCAGTTCGCCCTGGTCGTAACCGGCGAGTGCGGCGTCGACGAGATGCTCGGCGCTCATCACCATTCTCGATGGCAGGTTGCTTACCGGCAAACCCGCAATATCCCAGAACTCGGTGGCAATGGCACCAGGTAGTACGGCCTGCACCTTGATGCCTTTATCGGCCAGCTCGTGGTACAGCGATTGGGTGAAGGCCAACACATAGGCCTTGCTGCCACCATAGACGCCGTTCAACAGCTCCGGCGCCACGGCGACGATGGAGGAGATGTTGATGATGCCACCGCGACGACGCGCGATAAAGCCCGACGCCACCGCCTTGGTGAGCCGAGTAAGGCTGGTGATGTTGAGCGCGATCATCGCGTCCATTTTGTCGGCGTCCGAATCGATCAGCGGTGCGGTGGCACCCACGCCAGCGTTATTGACCAACAAGCTGATGCTGGCGTCGTTGCGCAGCACCTGCTCGACCGCACGCAGCTCAGCGGTGTTGCCCAGATCGGCAGCGATCACTTCGACATTGCGACCGGTATCGGTGGTGATGCGCTCAGCCAGCACGTTGAGGCGTTGGCGATTGCGGGCGATCAGGATCAGGTCGTAGCCGCGGCGGGCCAGACGGTCGGCGTAGACGGCACCGATGCCGGTGGAAGCGCCGGTGATGACGGCGGTACCCAGGGCTGAATTCTGATTGTGCGATGTGTGGCTCATGGCGCTAACTCCGAAGTGGTCGGCGGAATGCCGGCGTTGACGGAAGAGAGATTAGGCGCGCATGCTTATGTCATCAATGTCATATATCCAACCTTTTAGGACATTACAGGAAATACCCTTATGCAACGCATCGGCATCGTGCTTTTCCCTGGTTTTCAGGTGATGGGACTGGCTATGAGTTCAGTGTTCGAGTTCGCCAACCTCACGGCTGGCGAAAACCACTATGACATCCACGTACTGTCGGAGCACGGCGGCCCGGTGCCCGGCTCGCTGGGTTTTGCGGTGACTACCGAGGCGTTCGCCAACCCACGGTTCGACACCTTGCTGGTCGGCGGTGACAACGAACCGACACCCGCCACGCCTGGCCTGCTTAACTTTCTGCGCAAGGCGGCCAAGGTATCGCGCCGCGTGGGTGCAACCTGCACCGGCGCCTTTGTGTTGGCCGCTGCCGGATTGCTGGACGGACGTCGCGCCACCACACACTGGGCCTACGCACGCACCCTGCAGCGCGAGTACCCCAATGTGATCATGGAAGAGGATCGCATCTTTATCGCCGACGGCCCGATCTGGACCTCGGCCGGCATGAGCGCAGGCATCGACCTGGCGTTGGCGATGGTGGAGAAAGACCTCGGTGCGGACATCGCGCGACTGGTAGCGCAGAAGCTGGTGATCTATCACCGCCGCGCGGGTGGGCAATCGCAACACTCAGCCCTGCTGAAGCTGGAACCGAAATCCGACCGCATCCAGACCGCGCTGGATTTTGCGCGCCAGCATCTGCGCAGCGAACTCTCGGTGGAACAACTCGCCGAAGCCGCCAGCCTGAGCCCGCGCCAGTTCAGCCGCGCGTTTCGCGCTGAAACCGGGCAATCACCTGCCAAGGCCGTGGAACATCTGCGCGTGGAAGCCGCCCGCCTGATGATGGAATCGGGCCGTCACTCGATGGACACCGTCGCCCGTGACACCGGCTTTGGCGACAGCGAACGCATGCGCCGCGCTTTTCTACGCGCCTTCGGCCAACCTCCGCAAGTGATACGGCGTGTGGCGCGGGAGCATGCCGCCGCGGTTATGGGGTGAACGAATGGGATGTTCCCTCCATGGTTCGCCGATTGATCAATCGCTACTTTCTTGACTCAGACCGTTTCGTCGTCATGTGGTAAGTCTCGGTTTTCTTCAGCCACTGAAGTGGCGACCCGGAACTCGGCTCAAAGCCGCCAAGCCAAACGAGCGAGCCTATAGCATGTAAAAAATGTCTGGCTGCCTCTCTGATGTGGCCCGATGAAATACATCGGTTACGACTCTATCAAACCCATTGATAACCGACGCATACGGGTGTTTGATTTGCTTCTTGCTATCCACGTTATTCGGAATCTTTAAATGCAACGATCGCAATGTTCGTTGTCTGGATACGGATCGTGGCCGAGGCATCTAGATATCCCATGATCCGTGAATTACCGCTCGCCTATACGAATTTTTCCAGTTATCGACAGCGAATTTAATGGGTACTCTCAGAGACTGATGGTCAACGAGCATCCCGCATCACGTTCAATCAGGAATGCGACTTCGCGCACCATGACGATTTCAAGCGTGTGCTCTGATGATTAAGTTGTGCGTATTTAATCCTGGTTGGTGAATAAACTTTTATTCGCATTATTTTTCGCTGTTTGAACCGCAATAATTTACTGCTGCTAAAAATCGGCTAGATAGTTAGGAACCGTCGTAATGACGGTGCACAGGGATGCGGAATCCAAAGCTGTGTTTTGTTTCGGGAGTAACGGGGAGTCTGGATCGTCCAGGCTCAACGACCACAACACTTTCGCTACCACTGGGGAACATCTATGCAATCCAAGAAGATTTCTGGCGCACGTCAACTGCTCAAGATCGCGATTGTTGCAAGTCTCGTTAGTGCGGCCTGGATTCCCGCGGCGTTTGCCGCGCCAGCCGTCGCTGACGGCGTTGATCAAGCACAAGTCCCTTCGATGGTGCAGGCACAGGCCATTCAGAGCTGGCACGAAGACATCGTGCGCTCTTCGGCACCTGCGGAAGGCTGTTTTCAGGCCTCGTTCCCCAGCATTCTCTGGAAACAGGTGTCCTGCAGTCAGGTACAGTCATTTTCCCACCCACTGCCGCGGCATACGGATGCCCTGACGAGGCTTTCGGAAACCGCAGCGTCTGGTGGTACGCAGACCACCGGCAATGGTGATGACTATGCCATTGAGGTTTCTGGTCTGATCAGCAGTGCCACCGGAACCTTTCCGTCGGTCACCGGCGTAACTTCTGAAAAGAGCGTCGGCGTCGCTGCGTTCGGCGGTGGCGGCATCCTGGGAGCGAACGAATACACGCTCCAGGTGAATTCGAATTACAACAAAACCACCAGCGTTTGCAAAAGTCATTCGGGGTGCACGGTCTGGCAGCAATTCATCTATTCCCCGGATTACAGCACCAAGGGTAAGGCGGCCGTTTTCATCCAGTACTGGCTGATCGGCTACGGCGGTACCACCTGTCCGAGTGGATTCGGCAGCGACGGCTCCGGTGATTGCTACAAGAACAGCGCCGCCGTAACAGCACCGGATGTGCCCGCCACCCAACTGGCTAACCTCAAGATCTCCGGTAGTGCCACCACCGGCGGCAATGACACGGTGGTGTTCACCAATGGCACCACGGCCTATACCCTCAGCGCGAAAGACAGCGTGCTGGATATCGCGAGTGTCTGGGACCAGACGGAGTTCAACGTTGTCGGCAACGCCGGCGGATCGGAAGCGGAGTTCAACTCGGGCTCATCGATCACGGTGAAGCTTGCAGTGAGCGACGGCAGCACTGCCACCCCGACGTGTGCGGCGAACGCCGGCTCAACCGGCGAGAGCAACAACCTGACCCTGGGCAGCTGCACCGCTACCGGTGGAACGACACCGTCGATCGAGTTCACCGAATCGAACTAAGCATCGCGCTCGACGTAAGCTGATGTAGAACAGGCGCCGAAAGGATCATCCCTTCGGCGCCTGTTTTATATTCGACAATATCGTTCGGCAGTTCAGACGGCTAAACTTGGTGACTGCAGGCGATACAGTACTGTCAACCTGACGATTGCAATCCCGAATCGACCTCACATATTCCCACCGATGCTCGCCCCCACCTCGTACAGCGCGCGGCTGATCTGGCCAAGCGAGTTATGCTTCACCGCTTCCACCAATTGTTCGAACATGTTGCGGTGACCGCGACCGGTGTGCCACGCGGACGCTGGCGCAACGGTTTGGCAGAGTGCCTTTCAACACCCTGCTAGACTCTGGCGAACGACTTTCGACCCGGTTGCGTCGGGGTACGGATGGCGCGGGATTTTCCACAGTCTTGCTGGGGGTTGGATGTCATGGCCATGCCGTTGTCGTGGAAAATCGGTGCCGTCGTAGCGAGCTTGATCGTTGCCGTGCTTGCCTGGGATGGACTTTCCCAGTATCTCGCAGCGCGCCATGCCGATGAGATCATGCGCGACTCCGCTCGCATCGCCGCACTGGACGCACAACAAGCCAAAGATCGTGCCCAGCAATACCAGGCACAGCTGGCAGCCGATCTGAAGCAGCAGCGTGAGGACATGTCCAACATGCATCAGGAAGTGATTGAGCAGGCTCAGCAGTATCAGGCACAGCAGGCCATACGCCTGAACCAGCAGCGGCAAGAAGAACTTCGCGTGCAGGCAACTTACCGGTTGGACCGAAACCAGCATTGCGATGGTGGCATCGTCATCAACCACAACGGCTCGAGCTTTACGCAAGCTGTCGGCAAGGATGGCCAGCCAATCCCATGCAAAGGTGACACGGCGGCGGAACCGCTGCGCTAATCGTGCATCGCGATCACTGCGGCTGCATCAGGAATTGTCCCCGCCCTGTTTTGCGCCGACCTTATATCGAGCCCAGGTAAGAGAAGCTTACTAACGTCCCCTTGGGCGCCCCTAGCCCTCAATCGCGAGCTTGGTGATAAACGAAGCCGGCGTTGGTTCCGCCACCGTGAACCACCGCGATCTGAATATTGAGATGTGCCATGGCTTCGAGGTAACGCGCATTGCCCAAGTGGCCTGTGATCAATGGCGCAAATCCAGCACTCGCGGCGATATGCGCCACGACCGCATTGGCGGCAACGTCGTCGCCCGCAATGAATGCTGTGACAGGATGCCCCGCTCGATCGATCCGATCCTCGACCATGATGTCGGCGAAGATCGTATTGAACGCCTTCACGAGGCGCGACGATGGCAGCAAACGAGCCAGTACTTCGGCAGCCGAATCGGACTCTCCCAGTGGCAGTGGCGACCAGTCATCGCGCAGAGGATTGGTCGCGTCCACCACGACCTTGCCAACCAGAAACTGTGCGAGGCTCGGAAGCGTATCGGCACAGGCTTGATAGGGAATGGCAACGATCACTATCTCGCCATGGCACGCCGCATCTTCCAGCGACATGACGCGATAAACGTTGGCGGAGCATGACTGCGTCACATCCCGCAATCCCACCACCACATCGTGCCCCGCTTTCGTTAGCAACTTGGCCAGATGACCGCCGAAGTTGCCACCGCCAAGGAATCCGATCTTCATGACTCATACCCGTCGATTGATTGTGAGTCTTGATGATCCCATCATGGTTTCCAACTTCAATTAGGTACCTGAAAGTAACCATGTCGAAGAAGATCATGCTGGCACCGGACGCCTTTCTGAAAGTTTGCCCGTCGCGCGCGGTTCTGGCGCGGATCGGCCAGAAATGGACCGTGTTGGCGATGGTTGCGTTGCAGGATTCATCCCTGCGCTTTGGTGACATCCTGCGTCGTCTGGAAGGTGTTTCGCAAAAGATGCTTACTCAGACACTGAGGGCCATGGAGCGTGATGGCCTTATCGAGCGGAGCGTGTACGACGAGCGGCCACTGCGTGTGGAATATGGCTTGAGCCCTCTTGCCCGCACCCTGTTACCGCTCGTGGTCGAGCTGAAGGAGTGGGCAGAGCGTTCACTCAAAACCATCGAGACCCACAACCGTATTTTCGATCGCAAGTTTTCTCACTAAAACATGAGCACCCGTGCGTGTGCCAACCGTAGTGCCGAGGAAGTCTCCTCAAAGCAGAATTAGCTACGCAAACCCGTTGAAGCGCGATATCGGCGACTGTCAGCCAAGCTGATGTGCAGCCAGTTGGCCGAGCCGCTTCAGCGCATGGTCGAGGCGCTCGTTCCACGGCAGGCCACAGCTCAATCGCAAGCAATCGGCGTAGTCTCCGCGACTCGAGAACAGCGCGCCCGGCGAGGTGCCTATGCCTTTCGCGAGTGCCGCCTCGAATAGCGCGCTGCCATCACCGCCCGCTGGCAGCTGCAGCCAGAGCGACAACCCGCCCTGCGGTTCGCTGGCCCGGGTGCCGGCTGGCCAGTGACAGCTTCGTGCAGACGTTGTCCGTTGTCGGCCAACGTACGACGCAAGCGGCGCAGGTGCCGTTCGAGGTCGTGGCGTTGCAGATAGTCGGCGATGGCCAATTGCGGCAGGCTCGCGCTGCCCACGGTAGAGAAATATTTGGCGCGGATCAACGCATCGGTCCAGTTGCCACCCGCCAGCCAGCCGACGCGCAATCCAGGAGACAACGTTTTCGAGAACGAACCGCAGCTGATCACGATGCCGTGTCGGTCCCAGCGACGCAGAGGCGACGGCCGCTGACCCGACCAGGCCAGCTCGCCGTAGATGTCGTCCTCGATGACCACGGTGCCATGCTGCGCACAGCTTTCCAGCAACGCTTGCTTGTCGACGTCGCTGGTCAGACTGCCAAGCGGATTGTTGAAGTTGGGCACCACGATCGCGGCGCGCACCGTGTTCTGCTGCAGCAGTTGTTCCAGACGGGCGATGTCGATGCCCTGCCCTGGAAGATTCGGCACTTCCAATACTTTCAGTTGCAACGCGGCGACGGTTTGCAAAATGCCGTGATAAGTCGGCGTTTCCACCAGCACCACATCGCCCGGCGTGGTGACGATGCGCAGAGCCAGATTGATCGCCTCCATCGCGCCGGCGGTGATCACGATTTCGTCCGGTGCCACCGCAGCACCCACTTGTGCATAGCGCTGCGCGATCTGTCGCCGCAGAACCAGATGACCTTGCGGCGGCGCGTAATCGAGCGCTGCCGACGCGCCATGCCGCAGACAGCGCGCCAGCGATGCGGTCAATGCCGATTGCGGCAATAACGCGGGAGTCGGCGTGGCGCTATGCAGTGGCAACAGATCACTGCGGGCCAGCATGTCCAGCACATTCTGCAGTGCCGGATTACTGACGATGCCAGGTGCGCGTCGCCTGGGTGATCGCGCCGTTGGTGGCTGCAGTGCCATCGCGCGCACGAAGTAGCCCGAGCGTGGCCGCGCCACGGCAAGCCCTTCGCGCTCCAGTTGCAGGCAAGCCTGGACCGCGGTGGCGACACTAACGCCATGTCCCTGCGCCAGCTGCCGGATCGACGGCAAGCGCTCCCCGGCATGCAAGGCACCTTGCGCTATCTGCGTGCGCAGCTCACCGGCGAGGCGTTCGTAGAGAAGCACGGGCCTATCACCTATCTGTACCGGTCAAATTTCATCTTATCTGAATCTGTATCTATGGTGACGAGCTGCTTACGCTGACCTTCCCATCGCGAGGAAGGCTACATGACACCGACAACCGCTCACGAAGGCGAACGCGCTGCGCTGCTCCAGCTCCTGCTTGGCGAACTGCTGATCGGGTCGGTAGGCGTCTTTGTCCACGAAAGTGGGCAGGATCCGGTCACGGCCGTGTTCTATCGCTGCCTGTTCGGTGGCCTGTTTCTGCTCGGCTGGGGGCTGATGCGTGGCCACCTTCACGGCTTGCTGCAGGAGCGCGTGCTGCTGCGCGGTGCCGTGTTCAGCGGCGTGCTGCTGGTACTCAACTGGGTCGCGCTGTTCGCCGGCATGGCTCGCTCATCGATCGGCGTGGCGACGCTGGTCTATCACTTCTTCCCGTTCGTGATGCTGATCCTGGCGGCGCTCGTGCAGGGAGAACGCACGCGGCCGACCGACCTCGCCTGGACGCTGCTCGGCTTCGCTGGCGTGGTGTGTTCGACCAACCCGGCACGTTTGTGGCGTGATGCCGATCCCTCTTACCTGATCGGCATCGGTCTGACCTTGCTCGCCGCCGTGCTATGCGGCGCATCGTTGCTGATGTCCCGACAGATCGGCAAACAACGTCCATTCGCGCTGGTGATGATCCAGTGCTGGGTAGGCGTGGCGATGTTGGCTGGCTTCAGCAGTACGAGCGTGTTTCACACCGGCCCGCATTGGGGGTGGCTGCTGGGGCTGGGCGTGATTCACAGCGGCATCGTGTACGTGCTGTTTTATTCGGCTTACCCACGCTTGCCAGTGGTGACGATTGCCGTGGTCGCATTCGTCTATCCGTTGGTGACGTTATTGCTCGACTACCTGATCTACGGACACCGCCTGGTACCGATGCAACTCGCGGGTTTGGTGTTAATTGTGCTCGGTACGCTCGGTGTCAATTTGAAATGGCGCCTGGGCTGGCCGCGGGAACGAGGGGTAACACAGAATCCTTAAAGCCCCAAACGGGTCTGCCCCACGACCTGTTATTTACCGCCTCCGTCTGCACCGTTTACTTCCCCTTCTTCCCATTTGCATTGGACGTTGAGGACGATCCACTCTTTTTCGGAGGAGGAGAATGATAGACGGGTAACGGCAATTTCGGCATCGACGAGCTACGAGGATTGTTGCGGTAGTCAAGGCTCGGGCTTTGCGGCAATCCATAGTTGAGTGCGAGCTTCTCGTGAAACTGGCGCTGCTGACGCGATATGGGTGTATTGATGGCGGTCTTGCCGCCGGGACTTGCCATAAAGCGTTGATCTGGCCTCGCTCCAATGGATCGATTTTCGTGTGACTCGCCAGGACCGATGTTCTTCAAGCTCTCGTTGGCCAGCGTCTTGATGGCATTTCCAATTTTGGCAGCCTCTGCATAAGTCAAGCGACGCTGCTCACTATGTGCACTGATGAAAGCCTTACTGGCCATCTCTACTTTTTCGACGTGCGCTTTCGTTTGCTGCTTCTTATCCCAAGTGGAATTGATAAATTCCTCGACGTCGCTCTTGAAGTCCGCACTCGAACGCTGCCCCTTTTTTTTATGATGATCATCGATCTCGGTACGGAAGGCGATGAAGTTCTTCCGGATGCGATGATCTGAGGTGCGATGCGCAGCATCTACTTCTGAGCCGCCAGAAGGATTTTTCGAGCCCCGTTTTTTGAAAGCGTCGAAATCTTGCTTGAGCGTCGGCGACACAAATCCTTGCGTCAGCTGCATGCTATTTTTTACCCGCCTACTCGGAGCGCCCTTGCGCTTCCCCCAACCATCGTTATCCATAGCCCCTCTCCTCGCACTATGACGACTCAGACTCAGCTGACTATTGAAGTGCGCATAGCTGCTAATCAGAAGCCACTAACGAATAAAAACTCCCCAACAACGTAGCCAAATCTCGTTACACCAAGATCATACTCACAAGGGAATAGCTGTCACTAGCGCCACTGTATCGGCGGCCTCAAGTCATCGCCTAATTCCCGGCCACGGGCCCTTTTCTCGATGCTTGCGCGCGGGCTGCCTCGTCGAGCAAAGCATCAAGGTCGGCTCGTCGCAACAGGCGGCCGCCGAGCAGCACGGCGTTGATGCGCCGGGCGTTGTGGATATCCGTAGTGGGATCCGCGTCCAGCAGCACAAGGTCGGCTCGCTTGCCGACAGCTACCGAGCCGCTCGTGTCTGCGATCCCTAGGAACCGTGCTGGCTCAAGCGTCGCCGAGTACAGCGCTTCACGCGGAGTGAGTCCCGACTCGACCAGCAGCTCCATCTCCTCATGCAGGGCAAAGCCCGGATAGACTCCGGGCATGGGCGAGTCAGTCCCTGCCATGATCGGCACACCGGCCTGATGCATGACCGACACGATCTGACGGGCGATCGGCCAACGTAGTTTCGCCAGCGCCGCATCCTGCGCCGTGTAATCGGAAAGGGATTGCTCCCAACGTGCACGTTCGTCCGCGCGCAGGAATCGCCAACGGGGATCAGTGCTCGGCGAGCCACCCTGCGCCATCGAGTCCTCGTCGGCAAGCACGAGTGTCGGAATCTGCGCCTGGCTGGTGGCAGCAAGTGATCTGGCGACGTTCCGACACGTACGCGGATCGAACGCCTTGAGCGTCTGCGCCTCCTGTGCATCGCGTCGCGCCGTCAACGCATCGCCAACGAGGCCGCGGCGTTCTTCAAGCAATGGCGTTTCGATGGACGAGCAGGCCTCGTAAGCCTGCATCAGATGCTCGTCGCTACGCTGGCCTGCCGCGGCCGCGACCAGCAGTGGCACGCCTGCCGGCACGTGGCCAACTACCGGCAATGAACGCGCATGCGCAGCAGCGAGAATGGCTCGCCAATGCGAAGCCGGCAGCTCCGAGAAGACCTTGATGAAATCGGCACCGGCATCAGCCGCTGCATCGACCTGGTGGGCCGCATCGCCTGGTGAGCTGCCATACACGGCAATGCCGGCGGCAAGAATGCGGGGCGCGGCAAGTTCACCGTCATCGAAGGCCTTGCGCCAGCGATTCACCAGCAACATCGACGCCACATCCCCACGCATCTCCCGCACCCCGGTGACGCCGTTGGCAACATACAGCGGAAACGACCAATCATTCGGCGGCCGATGCGATGAAAGGTTGAAAAGGTGAACGTGCATGTCCACCAAGCCGGGAATCAGAAACCGTCCACGCCCATCGACGCGCTGGGCCGATACCGGAATAAGTGCATCGCGCGATGCAACGATCGAGACAATGCGATCGCCGTCAACCAGAACTGTTCTTGGCCCGATCGATAGCCCCCGCTCGACATCGATGACGGTGACCTGCGTTATCGCAACGACTTGCCGCTTGGGCAATGGCATCGCTTGCGCACTAGCTGTCCAGGCCAACCATGCAAAAATGCATGGAATCACCAGCGATACCGCCCACTTCTCGACATCGGCACGCATGTCCGGTTTCTCGCCAAGCGGAATAGGCATCAGCGTAAACCATCGCCGGTCACGGCGAACCGTCGAAGGGAGTCGGGGCGGGCTACCTCTTTGTTGCTTTGGACGTATTCAGTGCCACAGCGGCGCGGATGAGTGCCTTCAACGCCTTTTCATCGATCGTGTCGTCTTCATGGAAATCGATCGCACGCCGGGTGTTGCCTTCGAGGCTGGCGTTGAAGAGGCCTGAAGGGTCCGCCAGCGAGGCACCCTTGGCGAAAGTCATCTTCACGGCGTTCTTGTACGTCTCGCCGGTACAGATGATGCCGTCGTGGTACCACACCGGCACCCCTCGCCACTTCCATTCCTCGACCACGTCGGGGACAGCTTGCTTGATGATCGCCCGAACCCGGGCGAGTGTCTCGCCCCGCCAATCGCCGAGTTCCTTGATCCTCGCATCGATCAACTGGGAGGGAGTGTCACCGGTACTTCCTTCTTTAGGGCCGCTCTTCTCGTTCTTCATGATGACTGTCTCTTTCTTCATGGTTACCGTCGCACCCGTCATTGGATCACCCTCACCGACCGTCTCGATGGCCTCGCGAATTGAACCACGATAGCCAAACGGCTCAGCGCCGCTCCTGTACGCGTAGCAGGTTGCCCGCGGGATCGCGGACGGCGCAGTCACGAACCCCGTACGGCTGCTCGGTCGGCTCCTCGACAATCTCGGCGCCGCTGGCCTGTATCCGCTCGAAAGCCGCGTCGAGATCCTTGGTGGCCAGCAGCATGATGGCGTAGGTACCCTTGGCCATCATCTCGGCGATGGTGCGGCGCTCGTCGTCGGTAACGCCGTGGCTGGCGGCCGGCGGGTACAGCACGATGGACGTGCCGGGCTGGTCGGGCGGCCCGACCGTGATCCAACGCATCCCGTTGTAGCCGACATCCTTGCGTACTTCGAAGCCGAGGGTGTCGCGATAGAAAGCCAGGGAGGCATCCGGGTCGGTTTGCGGAAGAAAGCTCGCGTGAATGGAGATATCCATGACAGTCCTGAATTGGTGCGGAAGGAGCCGTCATGCTAAGTCCGGCTCGGGGGCCAGTGCTTCTCGATTCCTGACCGGTCGGGTCACCTGTCTCGCCACGCAAGAAGGCATCCCCGCCGTCGCGCCCGCAGCGTCACGCCGATAGACGCTGGGTGGCACCCCGACCAGCTCGGTGAAGCGCGTGCTGAAGGTGCCCAGCGACGCACACCCAACCGCGAAGCAAACATCGGTGACGCTGAGATCGCCACGACGCAGCATCGCCATCGCGCGTTCGATGCGTCGCGTCATCAGATAGCTGTACGGTGATTCGCCGAAGGCGAGCTTGAACTGGCGGCTGAGGTGCCCGGCCGACATGTGCACGCCGTGGGCGAGCGCCTCGACATCCAACGGCTGCGCGTACTCACGATCGATCCGGTCGCGGACACGACGCAGCCGTGCGAGGTCGCGCAAGTGCTGTGCCGCGGCGGGTCGGCTGTTCATCTGCGCGATCGTCCCACGCGACACCGAAGTGCTCAAGTCCGTTGAGCAAACGGCGACGCAAACGGGCACGGGAACGCGAGCGAGGCGACGTCCTGCATGCCTGTTCGTTAGTCCTTTGAGCGAGCATGAAAGCACGCGTCTTATCTTCATGCATGCACTGGGGCGAATGCAGCTTCCGACTCGAACCCGCCGCAGGGTTAGAACGCGTTTTCCAAGGACTCCTCACAGAATGATCTTGACGGCCGGTGCGCTACATCGCAGCTGGCAGCCCGAACCAGATGGTCAGCGCGTCGGCAAGTCCCAGGTCCGTGCCCTCTCCCACCCAAGCCACATATCCATCGGGCCGGATCAACACGGCAGCGGGTGCAGTAACAGTCCCGAGTGCCGGAAGCTCCCACGTACCCACGTAACCAGCGTCGATCAACTGAACGCGATCTGCCCATGGCGTGATGTCGAAGATGCCGGGTACACCGAGGTTGAGCAGCACCGGCCGGGCATCGTGCAGCAAGCTGTAGACCCGCAACGGACCGTCGGCGGTGACCAGGTCGAGATCGGGCATGCGACGTCCGAGCAGCGGGTGTCCCTCGCCGAGGTCGTAATGAATGTCCAGACCGGACATCATCGCGGCGAATCGTCTGCGCGGCTCGTCCATGCCGAGGAGCTCGGCCATGGTGTCGCGCACGGCCGTCGTGCGTTCATCCGGGCGGCGAAGCGCGACTGAGGCCATCGTGTTGCGCAGCACGCGGGCAGCAACTGGGTGACGCTCGGCATGGTAGGTATCCAGCAGGCTTTCCGGAGACCTCCCTTTGACCACCTGGGCCAGCTTCCATCCAAGATTCACCGCATCTTGCACACCGGTCTGCAGACCCTGTCCTCCGTCCGGAGCGTGTACGTGTGCGGCGTCGCCAGCCAGCAGCACCCGTCTGTCGTGATAGGTAGCGGCCTGCCGTGTCATATCGGTAAACCTGGAAATCCACGTCGGACTATGGACTCCATAGTCGGTTCCGCATACGGCGATCAGCGCCTCGCTGAGATCGCGCAGGTTGGGTTCGGTCGTGGCACCGACCTGCGCTTCGGTCAGCATGACACCTGTCGGCCCGCCATCCTTGTAGACCACCTTGCCATCGCGGATCTCGTACTCTCTCTTACCAAAGGCATGGATGCCGAAGGCCGTGCGGTGGATGCCCAACGGCGGTTTTTCGGTCATCTCGACCTCGGCGATCAGGCTGCTCGTCGTCGGATCGCAGCCGGGGAACTCGATGCCGGCTGCCTTGCGAATCAGGCTGCGGCCTCCATCGCAACCGACGAGATACTTCGCCCGGAGCGACTGACCATCGGAGAGCTCGACGTCGACACCGGTGTCGTCTTGCGCAAAACCCGTCACGTCACGTCCGCGATAGATCGTCACCGCCAGCTCGCTGACCCAACCTGCCAGGATGCGCTCGATGTGGTTCTGCCACAGCCCGAGCCCGTAATGGTGCCGAGTGGGAAAGCTGCTGATATCCAACATGCCCCCGGCAAACCCAGCGTTCTGCACCACCTGCCCCTCCGACAGGAATCGATCGGCGATTCCGCGCTGATCGAGGATCTCGATCGTGCGCGAGTGCAGACCGCCCGCGCGCGAGCCAGCGAGATCCTGGTTTGCGCGTCGCTCGACGATGGCAACGTCGACGCCTGCCAACGCCAATTCGCCCGCCAACATCAGCCCTGTCGGACCTGCCCCGGCGATCACCACCGCATGCCCGTTCATGTCCGCACTCCGGCCGGCATAACAGCGATCGCCAGCAGCGCATGACATCCCTCGAGTTCAACCATCGGCTCGATGCCCCTGCACACCCCGTACTTCCACAACAGCACATTCATTTCGCTACTCCCAATCCCATAGGTTCTGGTGCTTCGGGGAGCGATTGAGCAGCACGACCGGGGGCTTGCGGCAAGCCCCCGGCACGGTAAGATATTGAAGTGGGAGAGAGAGGATTTTCTCCTCCCCAAATTTTGGTCCGCTACGGACAGACAACATCCTCGCAAAGCATACAGCACGCAGTAAGAGCACTGGCGTAATTGCCAGACGCCTGCTCGCCGTGTAAGTAGCACTGGCCCGGTTAGCGCACGAGCACCCTTTTCCTGCCCGCCTTATTTGCGCTGCGCGCTCATCGCATCAGCGGCCGATGCCGACTTGGCTCTGGCCGAGCGAAAGGCTAATTTGTCGAGCGTCTCCAAGGGGAGTGCTGAAGCCACGGCGCGATAGCCCGCATCATTGGGATGCAGGTGGTCGCCGCTGTCGTAGGCCGGGAGCAGTCGTGCGGGATGGGACGGGTCATGCAGAATCTGATCGAAGTCCAGTACGGCGTCGAATCCACCACCATGGCGTATCCACGCGTTGACCTGCTGGCGAATGACATCTTTCGCTGGCGTTGAATAGCCGGGAATGGTGGCGTTTTCGAACGGCGGAATCGTGGTTCCGATAATGCCCAGGCCATGTTGGTGGGCTAACGTGGCAAGCCGCCGATAGCCGACGATCAGGTCATTGGCATCCACCGATTCGCCTGGCGGTGCCAATCCGTGCAAGAAGCCGAGGTCGTTGCTACCGATACGCACAATGACGACCTTCGCGCCGGCCTGATCGAGCGCATCGCGAGAGAAGCGTGCGAGTCCTGCCTCACCAAGCGCCGCACCGAACGTGCTGCCGCCCGGGCTGCCATGCAACAGGCGGTTGCCGATAAGACCTGCGTTGAGCACGGCCACGTTCTGACCGGCTTGCTGCAGGCGCACGGCCAGGACATCCGGCCAGCGTCGATTGGTATCGGTTGTGGAACCATCGCCGTCCACAGTGGAGTCACCGAAAGCGACCACGGCGAAGGTGGGCGGCGCAGCCACCACGTCCACGCCGGTGAGAAACGGCCACATATCGATGCGTCGAGCGACCGGAAAGTGCGCGGCCGCTGTGGCGTCACCTGGCTGCGATACGTAGCCGGTCTGCTGAGCGAGAATATGGACGGTCGTCGCTGCGACGCTCTTCGGCAAATACAGACTCACGGACAGGTCTGCCAGTGCGGGCACCGCCAGGCGTGCGGGATCACTCAGCACCATCGCATGCGCCGGCACCACGATTGATGTGCGTCCGCCAAACGTTAGCGCGCGGTCGAGGGCCGGATCGATATCCGCACCGCTTGTACGACCGGCGATATGCGCAGCACCGATCGTCAGCGGCACGTTTCCGTAGAGATTCGACAAGCGGATACGAACTTGCGACCCGCCTACGCTGACGTGCACGATCAGGCGCAGGCTTTGGGCGCGGTAATGATCGAGTGCACTCGGCAGTGGCGGTTGCGGGGCAGCGATCCAGGTGCTTACCCAATCTGTTCCCGGGCGGGCGGCATCGGCGCTAGCGACGCCCATCGGCAAGCCGACTGTCAGTAGCACCAACGCAAGTCGCTT
>Ga0302304_10000654_pt1 | contig 19465 bp, 16 predicted proteins | sample III_Palsa_E2_2_FD_198769 | JGI IMG/M metagenome (GOLD analysis project Ga0302304, IMG submission 198769) | Peat permafrost microbial communities from Stordalen Mire near Abisko, Sweden - III_Palsa_E2_2 | ecosystem: Environmental > Terrestrial > Soil > Palsa > Peat permafrost | place: Sweden...
TAGGGGTCAATAATATACCGTACGTAATATACTATATTTACTTAAATATAAACCTGTTATATGCCGCCAACCATTGCGCTTAAAAGTTCAGCAGGAAAATGGCTAATGGTATCAGCCATATTGGCTTCGGCAATGGCATTTATTGATAGCACCGCGCTTAACGTAATATTGCCATCGCTCCAAAAAAACCTCAATGCCAGTGGCACCGACCTTTTCTGGATACTGAACGCTTATTTGTTAATGCTGGCTTCACTAATCCTCATCGGCGGCTCACTGGGCGATACACTAGGGCGCAAAAAAGTGTTTATGGCTGGGATATTTATTTTTATCGTCGGTTCTGCTGCATGCGGGTTTTCCACCAGCGTTTTATTATTAGTTGCTTTCCGGATTTTGCAGGGGATTGGCGGTGCGCTGATGATACCGGGAAGTTTATCGCTCATTTCATCATCCATCAACCAGCAGGAGCGGGGCAAGGCTATTGGCACCTGGTCGGCTTTTACCACTATTGTTACCATGGGCGGGCCAATATTGGGTGGTGCCTTCGGCGATGCAGGTTTATGGCGTTTAATATTTTTTATCAATGTGCCTATCGGGATAGCCGCTTTAATAATTTTATGGCTCAAGGTACAGGAAAGCCGGGATGATGGCGCCGACCAATCGCTCGATTTCCCCGGCGCTATAACTATAGCTTTGGGTTTGGCACTGCTTACGTTCGGGTTTTTGAGGATACCGGCCGGAGGTTTAAAAAACTGGCAGGCTTACGGTTCAATAAGCGCGGGCATTGGTTTTTTGGTAGCTTTTATTATCATCGAATATAAAAGCAAGCACCCTATGATGCCCCTGAGATTATTTAGCAGCGCGACCTTTAGCGGGGCTAATTTGCTCACCTTGTTTTTGTATGCCGGGCTGGGGGCGGGTATGCTGTTCCTGTCGTTAAACCTGGTGCAGGTGCAGGGCTACAGCCAGCTGCAATCGGGTCTTACTTTTTTGCCTTTTACTTTGTTAATGGTTAGTATCGCGCGTTTTGCAGGTAGCCTTTCGGATAAATACGGCCCGCGTTTATTTTTGATATTCGGCCCTGCCGCTGCGGGCGCGGGGTTATTTATGCTATCGTTTGTGCAGCAAACCAGCGGCCCCGGTGTATATTGGACTACATTTTTCCCGGGTGTAATTGTATTTGGGCTGGGTATGTCGTTTACAGTAGCGCCGCTTACCACCACGGTAATGGGTTCTGTTAGTGAACATTTTTCGGGTACGGCATCGGGCGTAAATAATGCCATGACACGTATTGCCAGTGTTTTTGCCAATGCCATATTCGGCGCGCTGGCGGTTTTGTTTTTCGCGGGTGCATTAAATGTGCAACTAAGAACTATTCCACTTAGCCCAAAACAAAAACAACAGGTAACCGCGCAGGCAGGCAATTTGGGTAATGCCAAAGTGCCTGTGCAATTAACCGCTCAAAAAACTTTAATTACAAAAGCCTACCATACCAGTTTTATCAGCGCCTATGCTAAAATTATGCGGATATGTGCCGCGCTCGGCTTTTTAGGCGCGCTGATGGCTTTCTTATTAATTAGGAATGAGGCGGTGAAAAAGAACAGTTCGCCTTAAATATCTCCCTAATTATTTAGTGTAACTCAATTGCCATTGTATGCCGAACTTATCGGTTGCCATGCCAAAAAAAGCGCCCCAAAATTGGTGGTCAACCGGCATCATAACATGGCCGCCTTCTGCCAGTGCATTAAAAAAGCGTGTAGTTTCTTCCTCGCTGCTGGTATGTACGGTTATCATAAAATTATTGCCTTTATTTAGCGTCATGCGGCCGGTAGGCGCATCCATCGCCATAATTACAGAGTTTTCAATTTGCAAAGCCGAGTGTAATATTTTTTCACTTTCTTCCGCGCTCATTGCCGGTGCGCCGGGAATATCCTTCATGCGCTGAAAATTAGTGAACTCGCCACCAAATACTGATTTATAAAAAGTTATAGCAGCTTCGGCCTCGCCATCAAATAACAGGGTTATGTTTATTGCTTTCATTTTGTGTTGGTTAGTTAAACAAATATATAGCCTGCAATAGGATTTTAACGGGATGTTTTGAGACCATTTAAGGGGTGATACAAGACAATGTTTATTTCACCGACATAATCTTAGCATTTACCGATTATTTAGAACCTTCCGCAAGTACCAGGTTTGCGCCTATTAGCTTATGCACTACTTTCATAAAAATAAATAAACCATGACAAATTTTTCATCATTAGTAGGTTCCGATTTTACCGGTTACATCAATGCCACAACCGTTTTCGGCGAAATACAGAAAAGCGTTATTTCAAAAGATTTTAAGGGCGGAAAAGTCAATAACTTTTTTGGCAGCACCGTGCTTGATTTTAGCAATGCCGATATCAACGGGATTGCCGTGGTTGATATTTCGCAGGCATTTGGCGAAATTATCATCTCCGTACCAGCCAATTGGAGGGTAGAGGTTGACCTTACCCAATTATTTGCCGCGGTAGAAGATAAAAGGATGAGCAAATACCAGAAAAACAGTAACGATAAAATTTTGGTGCTTACCGGTATCTCGGGGTTTGCAAATATTGAACTGCGTAATGCCGGCTAATCAAAATAATTTGGCGGGTACAGTTTTTGGCCATGCTTTTCGGCTATTTGCTGTAGTTTTTGCAGGTCATCGGGGCTTAAATCCGGCGGCGGCAAATATTCGCCTGCGGCAACGGGCTTGCCAATCTCTATAAACATTTCTTCGAGCCCGGCGGGTATAACAACGCACCAAAGATGCGCCACCGTATCCGATTTGTTTTTAAATTGATGTACTATGCCACCCAAAGGGATATTTATAAAATCGCCCTTTTTCGCTACATACGTTTTTGCTTTGGTGGTAACTTCAATCTCGCCATCCAGCACATGAAAAGTTTCCTGGAAATTGGCGTGCGCGTGCGGCCCTGGCCCGCCATTCGGCGGTACCATCATATCAATTACCGCGTATGCGCCCTCGGTTTGTTTGCCGGTAATTACAATCCTGTAAGTATCGCCCACTACCGATAGGTATTGGCCCTCGTTTTCCGCGACGGCGGTAACTGTTTTTTCTGAATTTTCCATATATAGCTTTGTAACAATAATACAACCTCAGTACGGCTTTTAAGTTTGTATGATTGTCACAGCGTTTTTTTGATCGAAGAACCCCGGTTATCCGCCAGGTTTAAAATTATAGTGCCTTTTTGCGGACTGATTTTAAAAACGCTACTGCCATCCTCTTTTTCAAACACCCCTGCTGATGCGTTCAAAAAATATTTCATTCCCTCAAACTCGCAGGCAATGCGCGATGAGGTAATTTGTTTGAAAGGCAGTTTGGTGTTATCAGCCACATTGAGTTCCAAGAACCAGTTGTTTGCTTTTTCACCATTAACATACATTTTAATTTCGCGTTCGTCCATATCAATAACCAAAGTGCCATTACCTGTTGTTAATGGCCAAACTATTTTTAATTTGCCGGGTGCGGGACTTGTTATGGAGGGTTGGCCGCCGGTTAAAGGCGTTGATTTGCCATCAACAACGCTAATAAACCTAAGTCCGGCTAATTGTTGGGCGGTGCTCCACAAATAACCATCAACAACGGGCAGGGTAAAAAAGGAGCACTCATTGGTAGTGGCCTTTTGCGTTTCATAAATGGAAGGCATGTTTTCATTAAATAAATGGATGTCCCTAAACCGCAGTGTGCCATTTTCCCACAATAAATTGGCGCGGTAAAAACGGCTGTCAAACCAAACTGTCTTTTTGTTGCTTGTATCTATATCATTGTTGATGGTAACCGCAGTTGCAGGGGTAACCTTGTAATGCTGCTTAAACCACGTGCCCGATGCGGCTAAGGTTTGTACTTCAACTTTATGTTCATTACGCAGGCGCGCAATCAGTGGCATTTGCAGTTCAAAGCCTTTTGCCATGGCATCCCAGGTAAAGGAGTTTTCCTGTCCGGCTTGTGTGTAGGCAAATGCCAGTGGCTCGCCATCAACAAATTGTTTAAAAAACCAGTTTACCCAAGTTGAATCGCCGCCGCCAAATTTATAAACCGGCTCGAGTGTAATTACGCCCTGGCGACTGTTTCCCAAACCATCATCATACTGCCTTACCGGGTCGCTGCCCAGCATCCTGAAAATTGGCACCGGTATTTGGTTCGCCTGGTGCTGTGCAGGCATATACGCGTTTATTTTGCTGGGATAATAAGCCTGGTTCCAATAACCACCCCAAAGCGTGTAGCCATCGGTGCCATACTGGTCCTTACAGTTTGCCGAAGCAACAATATGATACTTTTGATAAAGATAATTAAGTGTATGCGCGTCAATAAACCACGAAGCAACCGATTTTGGATAATAACCGAATATCTTTTTGAAAGATATCATATAGGCATCGACCAGTTTTTCGCGCTCTTTTGGCGTGTAGCCTGTTGAAAAACCAATGTTTGCCCGCCAATCCCACGGATATCGTCCACGCCATTTTAAGCCGGCTTTTTCTACAAGCGGCTGCGGTATTTCCCACCACGCACCAATCTCGAACGAATTGCGCGGCAAGCTTTTTAACAGCTTTTGATAACGAGGATCGAGCAAGGCATCGTACTGCAATAAAAATGTACCGCCCAGGTTGTACTTTTTCATTATCTCCACCTGTTTAACTACCGTTTGGTATAGCACATCTTCGGTAACTTTTGGGTCGCGCGGTTCCAGCAGGCGAATGAAGTTTACTATGTTTACGATGCGCGGTTTATCAGTTTGCGGTACGCTTTTCGGCGCGCTGCTGAACGAACAAAGGAGGCATATAGTAACTATACCATGTAAAATAAGTTTATGCAGTTTCATAGGAGCTTAACGTGTGGCATTAAATGTACATTTTTAATGATTTAAATAAATAAAATCTGTTTACATTAATCCCGATTTATATCTCAACTCAAATACAATGCGTAAAATAATCTGCACTGCCTTAATTTATTCTTTAGCTATTTTTTTGCCGATGGTGGTTTCGGCTAAACAAATCACCATCAAAACCTCAAAAATTACCATGGTGCTTAACTATGGCAAACAGGCCAGCATCAGCTCCATGATTGTTAACGGGCAAACGGTTATATCAAGCAACGATGGGATATTTACTTCAGTTAAGGTTGATGGTGTTGATTATTCTTCACTTCATTTAAAAACCTCGCCATTGCTTACGCAAAGCGGCAATATTATTAAGCTGAGCAACATCGCCTATGGTAATAAAAACCTCAGCATTACCGAAAATTGGATATTTACCATAAACGGTAACGCTATAAAATGGAACATACAAAGAACCACCAATAAACCCATGCCGGTTGACGAGGCAGCTATGCCCGTGTTTAATTTCGATAGTATTAATACCTGGGAAGGCGCTTACCAGGGCTACGGCGGACTGGCCTGGTTTTATTTGTTTAACGAAAAGTTGTGCACTTATGGCGTACACACTCGCTCGTCGGATTTCTGGAACAGCAAAACCAATAACGGGCTAAACATAACTGTTGATGCGCCGGGTAAAAATGTAGCCATGAAATATACCCGCAGCAATGATGATAAACTAGTATATACAATAAGCTTATCACATGATGAATTGCTGCCTAAACTGGATAGTGGTACTAATCGCCGCCGGTATTTAAGAGGAAGGACGGATGTTTGGTCGCCGTTTGCGATACCTGCGGGTACCAGCCGCGAGAGTATAACTTTAAGCTATTTTGATTTTAAGCAAAAATATGGCAGGGGTAAATTTGTGGGTATTGATGGGCAAAAGGTAAGCGCCGTATTAAATACCATTGCAAGGATAGGTGTTATTGATTCATTGCATTTTGGTGGCAATAGCTGGCACACGCCATACGGCCCTATTTGCCTGCACGAGCAATATATAGCGCAGTTGGGCCTCGGCATAAACGACCCGAAATACCTGAAAGGTTACCAAAGCTGCCTTGATTTTTACCGCGACCATGCCATAAAACCCGACGGTAGGGTTTATCCGCGCTGGGCATATACCAACGAAGATGCCATGAAGGGCCAGTATAATCAGTATGGTTTTTACGAAGCGCAGTGGGGTATATTGCTGGACTCGAACCCCGATTTTGTTACCAATGTTGCCGAGTTGTATGATATGAATGGCGATATAAGCTGGGTTAAAACCCAGCAGTCAGGCTGCGAAAAGGCTTTAGATTGGATACTAAAAAGGGATAGCAATGGCAACGGATTGGTTGAAATGATGACCGATAACGAGAAACAAAAACGCAGCAGCGATTGGATTGATATTATATGGGCATCGTACGAAAACGCTTTTGTGAATGCCAAGCTATACCATGCCCTTGTAAAATGGGCGGATGTTGAACGTCAATTGAATAACGAGCCAAAAGCAAAATATTACGCCGCGTTTGCCGCCAAACTAAAAGCCAGTTTTAACAAGGATATTAAAGATGGCGGTTTTTGGGATGCTGAAAACGGCTGTTATGATTACTGGATTGATAAAGATAAAAGTGTTCACGGGCGCAACATGGTTACCCCGGTAAACTTTATGGCTATTGCCTACGGTATTTGTGATGATAAAACGCGGCAGAAAATAATATTGGACAACATTGAGGCGCAAATGCAAAAGGAAAACCTTTTCTTTTGGCCATTGTGCATGTACACCTACGCGCCGGGTGAAGGTAACGATTGGCAATTCCCGTTCCCGGCATATGAGAATGGGGATATCTTTTTATCGTGGGGTTCTATCGCGGTAAAGGCTTATGCGAGTTATGACCCGGCCATCGCGGTTAAATATGTTAAAAATGTGCTTAACCAGTATGGTAAGGATGGGTTGGCGTTCCAGCGTTACGGGCGCGTAAAGCAAGATGGACTTGGCGATGATATTTTATCGGGCAACAGCCTGGCTATTGTTGGTTTGTACCAGGCTATTTATGGCATAAATCCATTGTATAACCGCTTTTACCTCGACCCGCATATTACACCCGAACTGGCAGGAACGGCGTTGACTTATAATTTCAGGAACAAAAAATTAACCATAAATTTGGATAGCAATAGTTATTCGGTCTCCGACAGGATGTTTAAAATAACGTCTACAAAAAACTTTGGATTTAATACTATCAATAACCAGCTGCAGTATTTTAATAGGGATAATTCAAACGTTTCATTAGCTGCCAAATCTGCACAGCATTTAACTATCAGCATAAAAAACTGGGATGCAAATAAGATGGAGTGGAAGCAGGAAAGCTCAGCCCAGGTTATTTATACGGTACATCAGTTAAAGCCTAATACAGATTATGTATTAGCGCTCAATGGTATGACGGTTAAACCTATCAAAACTAATTTAAAGGGCGAATTGCAAATAAACGTTCATCCAAAATCAGCAACTGAAACGGTAACCATCAGCAAAGTATCCTGATAACTTATACGCGCAGGAATGTTTTCTTTTGATACAGGAAATACAGGAACAACCATTTTACAATTAAAAAAGTAATGGCCATAACCACGGCATTGTACGGGTTACCCATTAACTGGCCAAGCCAGCCAAAAAGTGCGTTGTTAGTAAATTTCCAGCCAATGATATGGCCCGAAATGTATATCAGTATAGAATTCATGCCGATAACCTTGAAGAAGAAAGCCCATTTTTTATAGCCCAGTACATCTATCACATAATAAAACAGCGCCATCAGTAACAGGCTTAAGCCACCGGCCTGCATCACAAAAGAGCTTGACCATAAGTTTTTATTGATGGGGAAATCGAGGTTCCAAATTTGGGCAATAACCAAAAAGATGATACCTCCAATGGCTAAGCGCAAGGCTTTGGCGTTTTGGGTTAAGGTGCGGCTTTTTAATATCAGCCCCGTCATAATGCCTAACAAGCCCGTACTTATTGCCGGTATGGTAGAAAATAAGCCTTCCGGATCATGCATATTGGGTTTGCCGTTGGGGAAAGGCACATACAGTCTGCCCGGTAATATGGTACGATCGATATAAGAAGCAAAGTTGCCCTGCGGGGTTAAATCGCCATGCGCGAAACCCGGCGCCGAGGTGAATTTCAGCAGCAAATAATAGCCTACAATAAAAAAGCAGAACCAAAATGCCAGCGTCCACTCCTTAGCGTATAAATAAATAATATTGGCTATCATGTAAGCTATACCGATACGCCCCAGCACGCTCGGGAAACGGATATCAGCAAGCGGCAGAATTTTAAGCCCATTATTTACAAACAGGCCAAGCAGTACTAGTATCAGCCCTCTTTTTATAACGCGTAGCAGCAATTGCTCGCGGCTTTTGCCTTTTTCCAGTTCGCGGCCTACCGAAAATGGGGTTGATACCCCCGCCATAAACAAGAACAGCGGGAAAATAAGGTCGTACAGGTGAAAGCCGTTCCAATCCGGGTGGGTAAACTGTGTAGCGATGGCATTCCAAAAAGGCGAATTGGTAGCATGCGCGATGCTGTACAGCAATTCATCGGCCCCCATAATCCAAAACATATCAAACCCGCGCAGGGCATCTAACGAGTATAAACGGGTAGGTGCAGCGTCAAAATCATCTGCTAATTGGGTGGTTTTTTTAAAAAAGGCCATTGTGGTTTTATTGAATTGATAAGCAAAGGAAAGTTAGGTTAATTTGGCAGATTATCAAAGTGAATAATTTATCACATCAGGCTGAGTTTGTACTTAGCCCAATACTTTACTTGTTTTCACCAATAAACAAATAACAGGTGCCGATGTTAAAACAAAACATGATAACATCGCGCAAAAACCATACAAAAAGCTATTGGGTTATCTGGCCGCTTCAATCCCTAAATTTTTTCATGGCGGATATGCAGGCAGGGATTGGCCCCTTTTTGGGTATTTTTTTGTTAGCGCATAGCTGGAAAAGCGGGCCAATAGGCACGGTAATGACCATAGGCGGAGTTGCGGGCATGCTGATGACTGCACCTGCAGGGGCCTTGATAGATGGAACAAAGCGTAAGCGGCTGTATGTAGTTGTCCCCGGTATATTTACCATTCTAGCGTCGGCTATTATATTGCTTTCTCAAAATTTTTGGCTGGTTAGTGTATCGCAGGTGGCAACTGCTATAGCAGGTTCTGCAATAGGGCCGGCAGTTATTGGAATAACACTGGGTATTGTTAAGCAGGCCGGCTTCAACCGCCAAAACGGCTATAACCAAGCATATAACCATGCCGGCAATGTGGCTGGTGCAGCATTATCGGGCTATTTAGGGATGAAATTTGGCCTTCCTGCAGTTTTTTACCTGGCGGCACTTTTCGGTGTACTTTCAATAATCTCCGTATTAATTATTCCGGCTAAAAGTATCGACGATAACGCCGCGCGCGGCTTAAAAGGAAATGGAAAAGACGATAAAGCAAGCGGCATTAGTGTATTGCTGCAATGCAAGCCATTACTCATATTGGCCGCGGCGCTGGCATGTTTCCATTTAGGTAATGGCGCTATGCTTCCCTTATATGGCCTGGCTGCTGCTACCAGGAATCAAGGCAACTCAACAATGTTTGTGGCTATGACTATAATTGTTGCCCAGGTGGTTATGGTTATCGTCTCACTAATTGCAATGCGTATGGCCCAAAAAAAAGGTTATTGGCTGGTTTTGCTCATCTCGTTTTTAGCCTTGCCAATACGTGGCTTAATTGCCGCACACATGATAAACCAGATGGGTATTTATCCCGTACAGGTTTTGGATGGTATTGGCGCGAGGCTGCAAAGTGTAGCCGTGCCTGGGCTGGTAGCGCATATTTTAAATGGTACAGGGCGCATAAACATAGGCCAGGGCGCTGTAATGACGGTTCAGGGCCTTGGCGCATCGTTAAGCCCGGCAATAGGCGGCTGGATAGCGCAGGATTTGGGGTATAGTTCAACTTTTCTTATTTTAGGCAGTTTTGCTGTTGTGTCCATCTTTTTGTGGCTACTATTTTCTGCTACTTTAAAAACCGCATGCGATACCACAGTAAAAGACAAAGTTAAAAACAACCTCGCCATATGAACTTAACTGAAACAAGGCTGGTAAAAAAGCCGTTGGTATTGGCAAATCACCGGGTAATTAAAATTTAGATGAACCATATTACCATTTGGATAATTTCATTTTTGGCTATTGCCGGCGTTATCATACGGCCATTTAAGGTAACCGAAGCTATTTATGCCGTAACAGGGGCTGTATTGTTATTAGCATTTCAATTAATACGGCCCGGCGAAGCATTACACGGCGTATTAAATGGCTTAGATGTTTATCTTTTTTTAATCGGGATGATGCTTTTAGCGGAAACTGCCCGCGAGGAAAAGCTTTTTGACTGGCTTGCAGCGCATGCCACAGCTATGGCTAAAGGGTCATCTAAAAGGCTGTTTTTTTTGATTTATTTGGTAGGGGTTATAGTGACTGCCTTTTTATCAAACGACGCTACTGCCGTAGTATTAACACCTGCTGTTGCTGCCGCTGTAAAAGCTGCCAGGGTAGAAAAGCCATTACCTTATCTTCTCATTTGTGCATTTATAGCAAATGCGGCATCATTTCTATTACCAATTTCAAACCCGGCCAATTTGGTAATATACGGCAGCCATATGCCGCCCTTACTGCATTGGCTTGGTTTGTATTTTTTACCATCGGTTAGCGCAATTTTGGTTACTTACCTGGTATTGCATTTTACGCAGCGTACCTGTTTTAAAACATCGGTTAAAACAAGCATTTCTATACCTGAATTATCGCAGGGTGGTAAAACAGTATTAATTGGAATTGTAATTACAGCGGTTGTATTATTAGTTTCATCGGCCCTTAACATTCAACTGGGTTTGCCAACTGCCATAACAGGTGTAATCATATCATGCGCTGTAATTATACGGGCTAAAAAAAGTCCGTTGACTATTATAAGGGGTGTATCATGGGGAGTACTGCCATTAGTGGCCGGGTTGTTTGTAATAGTTGAGGCGTTAAATAAAACAGGCTTAATTGAGCACCTTACGCTATTACTTAATAATGGTGTATCCCGGTCGGTAAGCGGGACAGTTTGGTTAAGTGGGGGTATTGTAGCTGTAGTTTGTAATTTGACGAATAATTTGCCTGCCGGACTTATTGCCGGCAACGTTATTAATACTGCGCATGTACCCGAAATGGTGAAAAGTGCGGTGCTTATAGGGGTTGACCTGGGGCCAAATCTTTCGGTAACCGGATCACTTGCAACTATATTATGGCTGGTAGCCTTACGGCGGGAGGGCCAAACGGTAAGTGCCTGGACTTTTCTGAAATTAGGCAGTGCTATTATGACCCTGGCGCTTATCGCCGCTTTAGCCTCCCTGTGGATTTAAATTTGTTTGGAGAAGAAATTATTTTGAATACGTTATACCAGTGTGATACTCAAACACGAATAAAAATGTAATTTCGTTTCATCCTGTTAATTAATGATGCCTTACCGCTTTTTCATAAAACTTATTGCCGTTTTTTTGCTGCTGCTGCCGGGCACTATCACCTATGCACAGCAAGCAGATAGCAAAGCGAAGGCATTATACGCGCAGGCATTCCGCACGTTTACCAATGGCAACGAGATAAAGGCGCTCGACCTTGCCACGCAAGCCAGTAACTTGTGTTCGGTGAAGGATTCGGTTACCTATACCCAGTCGGCCATTATGAAAGCCAATTTATTGGGCAGGCGTGGCGATAATATACGCGCCATAAACACTGCGTTTGATATTTTACGGCAAACCGATGCCAATCACTGGCAAAACCAGCATACCGCTTGCCTTATTTGCATAGGCGATTTATACCGCTCCATTGCCGACCCATTTAAAGCCCTGCCGTATGCTATACAGGCTAATAAGGAGGCGATACGCTTAAAGGATACCGCCAATTATATATCATCATTAAGCTTGCTGGCGGCTGTTTATTCGTATACAGGTATTAATACACCTCCGAATTTGAATACGGCCTTCGGGTACCTGCACATTATATTTACGCCGCCGTATTGGAACAAACTATCTATTTATTATAAGGCTTATTACCTGAGCGCGCTGGGGCGCGTATACCGCGAGCAAAATAAATTTGCCGATGCAAAAACGGCACTGCTGCAATCCGTCGCGATAGCAAAACAAAACAATTACCTGGCGGTTGAAAAACATTCGCTTAACGAATTAATGACCAGCGAAACCGACCAGGGCAATTTTACCGCAGCCATTGATTATGCCAAACAAACACTGTCCGCCCAGCCCGCGGCGCAAAGCAACCGCATACAAATAAGGGATATTTATTTCCAGTTAAGTCGCGCTTATGAGGGTCTGCAGGATTACAAAAGCGCTTTAGCTTATGAGATAAGATATGAGGATTTGCGCGATAGCCTAAATAACCTGGAAAAAGACCGCACAGCAACCGAACTGGCCGAAAAATACAAGGCCGATAAACGCCTGATTGTGGCAGCCAACCAGGAGAAAGAAGCCAGGCTGCAACGCAATTTTATTATCCTGATAGCTATCATATTGCTACTGGCTGCTATTATAACCTACCGCTGGTTTATCAACAAAAACAAACGCGAAAGCGATTTACTGAAAGAACGCCACCGCCAGTTGGCGCGCATGGATGCCATGAAAACCCGTTTCTTCGCCAACATCAGCCACGAATTGCGGACGCCGCTAACTTTAATAATGGGCCCAACCGAACAATTGCTGGATAAGCCGGGTATTGATGAGCAGCAGCAGCGCGGTTATTTGCAGGCAGTTTTCCGCAACAGTAAAAAACTGCTTAATCTGGTCAATGAACTGCTGGATTTGGGTAAGATAGAGGCGGGTACGCTTTCGGTAAAATTAAAGCCGGTGGATATCCATTGGTTTATAAATGTAATATACCAGGCCTTTGCTTCGGCGGCTGCTTATAAGAACATTACTTACACGCTGACTAACCATATCGATGAGCATTTATTTGTGCAGCTTGATGCGGATAAGTTTGAGAAGATTGCCAATAACCTGCTGAGTAACGCCATAAAATTTACCCCATCGCGAGGCTCAGTAAATATAACTGCCGTAATAAGCGAGGGTATGATTGAATTTACCGTTACCGATACTGGCAAGGGCATACATGCGGATGATTTGCCATTAATTTTCGACCGCTATTACCAGGCTAACCGCGGAGGTGCCGAGGCAGAAGGCGGAACGGGCATTGGCCTTGCCATTGCGCAGGAGTTTAGCGAACTGATGGGCGGCAACATCACCGTAAAAAGCACTTATGGGGCAGGATCAACGTTTAAGGCTCTTGTACCGAAGATATCTGTAATTGCTGATAGTGAAACAAGCGAGATAGCGGTTGCGGTAGAAGACATAGAAGAAGTGGCCGGTGGCCAGGGCGAAAAACTGGTATTGCTGGTAGAAGACCACCACGAAATGGCGCAGTACATCAGCTCTATCATAAAACCTTTTTATCGGGTTATTCCGGCGTATAATGGCAGGGAAGCGCTTGATATGCTGAAAAGCATGAAGCAATTGCCGGATTTGATTATATCAGACGTAATGATGCCCGAAATGGACGGCTTTACACTGCTTAATAATTTAAAGCATGATGCCGTATTGTGCAAAATACCTGTAATTATACTTACTGCCCTTGGCGACAATGAAAACAGGCTAAAAGCCTTACACATAGGTGTGGATGATTATCTCACCAAACCATTCATCAGCATCGAGCTTTTGGCCCGCGCGGCTAACCTGATAGGCAATGCCGCCGGAAGGACAGATTTCTCGGCACAGGACGAACGCGAGTTTACTAAGTTGGAGAATGATACAAATACCCCGGAAGTTGAACCGGTAAAGCAAGCGCCGCATGTGTCGCCTGCCGACTTGCTGTGGCTTTCCGGCCTGGAAGCGCTTGTACGAAGGCACATCGGTAAAACCGATTTAAATATGAGCGTGTTGAGTGATGAAATGGCGCTAAGTGAGCGCCAACTTTTCAGGCGGGTTAAAAATATAACCGGACTAAACCCCAACAGGTACATAAGGGATATACGCCTGCAAATTGCCCGCGAAGCCATAGAAAGCGGCCGCTACCGTACCGTATCAGAAATATCATACCTGGCGGGTTTTGATACACCGGCCTATTTTAGCAAACTGTTTAAAGAGCATTACGGCCGTGATGTAAACGAGTTGCTTTAGCATAAAAAATCTCACTGATAAATCCCGTTTTTTCACACAATGTCCGAAATTTCAATTTCTGCGGCTATTTTGTTTGGGTTAATGTCCGTTTTGTTTAGTTATATGTCCATTTTCTTAATAATTAATTAAGGAAGTTTGGATAGTTAATTATTAAACAAATTTATTCTTTAAAAAAACAAGCCATGTTAGAGTTATTTATAGAAATGACTAACCAGGTATTTTGGGAAGGTTACGCCAAACAATTATCCAACGAAAACCCCGAACTGTTCCGCATAAGGTTGAGGCAATTCAGGGATTGTTATGAGCATGGGAAACCTGTACCAACCGACCCCGACGCTTATTTTATCCGGATACTCCAAAATAACTATGCCGGTAGCAAAAGCGGCATGGCGCGCCTGCAGGGTTAATGCCGGCGGCCGTATTTATTTACCATCGTTCAATTACCTATTAAAACAAAAAGCCTTTAACTTAAATGTTAAGGGCTTTTGCATTGGGTATGATATCTGGCTAAATTTTCCGGTTTCTTAAATTTTCCAAATTCTTTAATTATCTATTTCACGCGTTCAAGGTATTCTCCGGTGCGGGTATCTACTTTTACTTTGTCACCCTGGTTCACAAACAATGGTACTTTTATTTCCACGCCATTTTCTGTGGTTGCCGATTTTAGCGCACCCGAAGAAGTATCGCCCTTAACTGCCGGCTCGGCATAAGTAATTTCCAGTTCTACGCTGTTGGGTGCTTGTGCCATAATAGGTTCTTCACTTTCAAAGGAAACGATTACGTTCATACCTTCTTTAAGAAACTTTACAGACGGGCCAAATAGCGATTTTGGAATATTAAACTGATCATAAGTAGTGTTATTCATAATGACCATGAAATCACCATCCTCGTACAGATATTGAAAATCATTAGTCTCTACCCGGCAAATTTCAACTTGCTCATCAGTAGCCAAACGGGCTTCTACAATTTTACCGGTTTTAATGTTGCGGAATTTATCTAAATAGAAGGCACCACCTTTACCCGGTGTACGGTGCATCACTTCTGTAACGGTTACCAGTTCGCCATTATAGCGTAATATATTTCCAACTTTAACTTCAGATGCCTTTGCCATGAGAATAGTATTATAATTTTTGAGCCCAAATATAGGGTAAGTTATGATAAGCTTATAAAAAACCTAAAAAACGCTACTTGATTGTTAAGAATTTTTGCTTTGTGGGACACAGAATTCATATAGCAGCAATTTGGATAACTGCGGTTTACCTTTATATGAAAATCCTCACCGGTTTGTTTTTATTGCTATCTACAGGCTGCCTGGCGCAGGCTTTTACTTTTAACCAGGGCGGTACTGCTTCCAAAGGGTATTACCAGGAAATACCCTATCAATATGTTAACGGAAAAATATTTATCGAAGGCGAAATAGCCGGTAAAAAGCACCTCTTTTTATTTGATACCGGGGCCCCGGTTAGCATTAGTAAGCAACTTGCCGCCGAATTGAATGCAAAGGTTTTGAAAAAGATACTGATAGATGATGCCTTTTTACATACAGACTCGACAACAATAGTGGAAGTAAATGACATTGAACTGGGCGGCCTTACCTTTAATAACATACCGGCAACTACCGGCCTGCCCGATTTTTTTAAATGTTATAATGTAGATGGCGTAATTGGGAGCAACCTTTTGCGTAATTCTATTGTGCAAATTGAGCCGGATAAGCACCTTATTATATTTACCGACCAAAAGGACAAGCTGAATTTGAAATCAAAAAACAGCACGAAGTTAGTTACTAACATAGGCACAGCCAGCAGCCCTTTTGTTGATATTATGATGAGAGGCAAAAAAAACGTAACCATAAACATTGAGTTTGACACAGGCGATAAAAGTTTTATCAGGATAGAGGATAAGCTCATTAATACACTAAATAAATACGCCGCGTTCGACACTGTTGCAACAGGCTATGGGGCAGATAACATTGGCCAAAGTGGTTTGCAAGATGCAGGTGATAAATACCTGTTTAAACTGCCGACCACTATTATCGGGAACGGGAGTTTTAATAATCTTATTATAGAAAGCAATAAGGATGCACAGCCGGCTTTAGGCAGCCGCTTACTGGATTATGGTACCGTAACGATGGATTATATCCACGGGAAATTTTATTTTGATGCAAACGAGCCGACTATAGACCTGGGCGAAAAACAGTGGCCGTTCAGGCCGGTGGTTGCAGATAATAAATTGGTAGTGGGCGTGGTATTTCAAAAGGCTTTAGGCCAGCTAAAGCAGGGCGACCAGATTATGGCTATTGACGATATGGACTATAGTGTGCCGGTATTATGCGACCTGATAAATGGCAAATCGGTATTGTTTGGGAAGGAAACTGCTGTGTTAACCATAAAAGATGCCCACGGCGACATTAAAAAAGTAACGGTAAATAAAGAATAGCCGTAAAATGCGCAGATTTCCGCCTCCTGCAACTAAATAGTGAACTCAAAAAACCGTTCCGCGTTCCACTGTAAAAATTTGACCACTGATTACCAAGTATTTGCAGATGTTCCGCGGAACGGGTGGAACGCATGGAACTGGTGGAACACTCTGTGTCGTCCTAAAAAAAGTTTACACTTTTGGTTATTAATCCTGCGGTGAATTTACACCCTAAATATCCAATACATTTCAATATTAAATTTGAATCGTTCATATTTTAATTTATTCGACAAAAAAAATTATTTCGTCAATATTTACTATTATCTTTGTCGCATAAGCTAATGTAGTGGCCAACCAGGACGATATTATTCATGAGGAAATTTTGCAGGCAGCTTTAAACCTGTACCGCAAATCGGGCCCTACAAAGGTTACTATGGATAATTTGGCAAATGCCACGGGCCGCAGTAGGAGCTCGCTTTATTATTATTTCAAAAACCGGGACGAGGTTTTCCAGGCAGTATTGGAGCGGATAGCAGAGGATGTTTCCGCTGAGATTCGCGCCGCGGTAGCAAGCGCTGAAAACTTGAACGATAGGATATACGCCTTTTGTTTAACCAAAATGAAAACGTCCGAAGCGTGGAAACGCGTATTCCTTACTATGGACCAGCTAATGAGTGCCGATGAGTTAACAAGGCAAACCAAATTAATGGATGCCTTGCACAAAAAGCTTATTTACATGGAAAGGGGCATATTGATAGAAACCATGGCAACAGCCGGCCAGCAATCTGCCCGGATATTGGACAATGCCGAACTGGATATGCTGGCGTTTATTATCTCGAGCGGCATACGGGGCATCAGGCGCGAGGTTTACGAACATAATGACCCGCATAACGCCAAAGCCGCTGCACAATTATTAAGTAACATGGTCACTAACTGGCTGAAAATTTAATTTTTTTGCTTGGTTTTCGACATTAATTAAAATTTTGTCAATATTTAATGAAAAAGATAAGTCAATTCAATTTATTCAGGGCTTTTTCAAGCCGCAACTATACGCTCTATCTGTTCGGCAGGGCCGTATCACAGTTTGGTACCTGGATGCAGCGTACAGCCGTGGTATGGGTGGTATATTCCATAAGCCACTCGCCGCTCCTGCTCGGCGTAACCATTTTTGCCGAGCAATTTCCATCGTTTTTATGTTCCATACCCGGCGGCGTGTTAGCCGACCGCTATAACCGTTATACCATTATAAAAATTACGCAGCTAACTTCCATGCTGCAGGCCGTGCTGCTGGCAGTGCTGGTTATAAGCGGCCATACGGTAATATGGGCAATTATTTTGCTCAGTGTACTGCTGGGCATCATTAACGCGTTTGACGTACCCGCCCGGCAGGCGTTGATACATGATGTAGTTGCCAGCCCCGAAGATTTGCCCAACGCGCTGTCACTCTCGGCAGCAACTGCCAGCCTGGCGCAATTGCTGGGGCCTGCACTGTCGGGCATTGTATTGAGCGTTTTTGGCGCGGGGGTCTGTTTCCTATTGAACGCGGCAAGCTTTGGCGGAGTTATCCTGTCGTTGATGTTCATGAAATTGCCCGCTTACGTGCCTAAAACAACAAAGAAAAAAATATCGGCAGAATTTGCCGAAGGTTTCGCTTACATTAAAAATACGCCGGATATCGCTATGATGGTTATCATACTTACCCTGGTTAGTTTGCTGGTAATGCCTTATAATACCGTATTGCCGGTATTTGCAAAAGTGGTTTTCAGGGGCGATGCCAAAACCTTCGGTTACATCAACAGCTTTGTGGGCGTTGGCGCGGTAGCGGGTACCATTTTCCTCGCTTCGCGCAAACCAGGGGCACATTTAAAAAGGATATTGTTTATCAGCACCATATTGATGGGTGTGGGGCTGATTTGTTTTTCGCAGATAACTAACTTTCCCGTAGCAATGCTTTTTGTTGCAATGGCCGGTTATGGCCCTATGGCGCAATTTACCGTCAGCAATATTGTAGTGCAGTCAACCGCTGCGCCCGAAATGCGCGGCCGCACCATGGGTATCCTGTTGATGGCCATCTTCGGCATGATGCCCCTCGGTAGCTTGCTGGTAGGCGCAGTATCAGAACATATAGGCGCGCCGGCAACCGTATTGGCCCAAGGTATTATAGCAGTAATTATAGCGTTTGCATTTATTAAGTTTTTAACCAAACCGATGAAGAAAGCAGAAGCTGTCTGAACTCGAATTTAAAGAATTTTTGAATTGACAGAATTCAAAAATTCTTTAATAGATATGTCATCTCGAGCGATAGCGAGAGATCTTATACCACATGCTATTTCCGCTATGAAGGGCGTTTAAGTTTTCTCACTATCGCTCGAAATGACATGATGTTTTAATAATTCTCAGGTCGATGTCGGGGGGGTAGGCCTCCCAAAAAACAAAATATAACCATCGGCATCCGCTACCTCAAACCCACGCAGCCCATCACCATCGTCCATCAGCGGTTGATGAAATAGTACACCGCGCGAACTGTATTCTTCAAACAAAGTATCAGGGTCAACTACGCTAATATAAGCATCTAAGCGTGCCCAAGGGTGGCGGGTATGATTAGGGATTGGTTTTATATCGGCAGCAATAGCCTTCAGCATAATGGAAATATTCTCGCGGCCTACAATAGCAAAAAACGGGTCGCCTTCAGGGCCGATATAACGCACTTCAAACCCAAGCATATTTACATAAAATGAAACCGAATCATTTATGTTTGAAACGATAAAAGATGGTGAGATGTAGGTGAGGTTTGGCATGCTTTACTTACTTTTAGAGTATCTGCGAAACGAAGTATAAAATTAGAAAAATATACAATGAAAACACACAAAAAACACTACCTAATCCTACTACAATTT
>Ga0302304_10000665_pt1 | contig 19315 bp, 13 predicted proteins | sample III_Palsa_E2_2_FD_198769 | JGI IMG/M metagenome (GOLD analysis project Ga0302304, IMG submission 198769) | Peat permafrost microbial communities from Stordalen Mire near Abisko, Sweden - III_Palsa_E2_2 | ecosystem: Environmental > Terrestrial > Soil > Palsa > Peat permafrost | place: Sweden...
TAGGTGATAAACGTATACCTGTTAGTGAAAAGTTCAGGGAGCGGTTTATGGAGGTTATCAATAAGAATAAGTTTTAATTAAGGCCACGGTGGCCCCATAAGGATTAGCGTGCTCCGAAACAAATGGGAAAGTCTCAATGCCGATTTTTTCGATCTTAGACTGAAATTACATTAGTCATTAAAACTATTTAGTTGACTCCAATGGAAGATAATTGCTATAAGGTAATCAATTATGATGAAGTCAAGTCTATTCTTGATGATAACTCCAGAACATTTATAAGGTTTGATCTTTGCTTAAGCACTAATTTTTGCTTTGTTTATTATCTGAAATCGGGAGAAGTTGTCCTCATACCCCCTAAATATTCCGATAAGAACTTAAAAGGTATTTTGTTTGCTAACAAGAAGTGTCTTTTTGATTGTATGGATGCTGATCATTTTCCGGTTCAAAATGAACGGATGACCGTTGAGGAGAAGTACGGGGATATCGTAAAAAACATACAAGATAGCATCAAACCAATAGTTACGGAATTGCTGTCGGAATATATGCCTGAAAAAAAGGACACTGCAATCGAATCCGCCACACTTTCGCAATTATTGGGTATCATACGAAAGAAGAAATTACCAGAGAAGAAATTATTTTACGCGGCCTTGGCGTTAGGTGAGTATGTGAGAGAGGTCAACGGAGGCAAGTGGATTATTCTTAAGAAATATGGCACTTATAATCCGTATTACGTCCCCGCTATTATTTATCCTGATAATAATATATTTATTCTTTGGGATTTTTTGACATCATTTTTTAAAGAGTCCAATTATACACCTGAAATCTATGCAGGCCTTCCTTGGGTAAAAAGCCCTGAATTAAAGATGGATGGTGCTTTTTTTAAAAATAATTACTACGGATATAGGATATTTTAAGAGAATCTGTTTTCGATAAGGTAACAAGGTCCCTAAGATACCAAACCAGATGCCTCTCAATATTGAAGGATGCCAAATTAAGAGTTGGTGGTAAGTACTGCCGATGTGATCAAATCCATGCAAGGTGATGAGGAGATCAAGAGCAAACTGATTGAGATCAGTGGTATTTTACCGGGGGCATACGATCTAAATAATGTTTACCTGAATAAAGGTACGAGTAAGACTTTTTGGCTCCTTGTTATAAAACTCTGAAAATCAGCCTCGAAAACTAAGACGGATAAAATGAAAGAAGGATTACAAACTGTAATCCTTCGTATGAGTGACCCTGTCAGGATTCAAACCTGAAACCTTCTGATCCGTAGTCAGATGCTCTATTCAATTGAGCTACAGGGCCTGATACTCAGCGGAAAAATGCAGTGTAGCCGCTCCGCTAAAGGGCTGCAAATATATTACAAAATCGGCAACGAAAAAACTTATTCATAGATCTTCATCGCCGTACGTTCGACCAACGTTTTGGGTAGTAACCATGCCATGGCAGCTCCGACTTTATTCACGAAGCCGGTGATGACCTCGGTCTTGCCGGCCAGCATGGCGCGGACTGCTATCGAGGCGACGGCTTCCGGTGTCATGTTGAATTTTTCGGCTGCTTTGAGCCCTTTTTCGCCCAATTGGGCCCTGTTGGGGAAATCGGTGTCTGTAGCGCCCGGGCTGATGCAGGTGACTGTGATGGGGCTCTTAAGTAGTTCCTGGTGCAGACCGCGGCTGAAGGCCAGTACAAAAGCCTTGGTAGCGGCATAGAGGCTGAGACCGGGTACGGCCTGGTAGGCGGCGGAACTGGCAATATTCATGATATAGGCCCTGGGCAACTGATGAAAGTCCGGAAGGAACAGCCGGGTCAGGCTCACCAGCGTAGACATATTCAGCTGCATCATATTCAGCAGCTGTCCGGAATCGTATTTTTCGAAAGGGCCACTCAACCCATAGCCGGCATTGTTGACCAGCACGGACACAGTGTATCCCTTTGCCCGGCACCAGTCATAGACATTCTGCGGCGCCTCCGCGGTAGACAGATCGAGGGCCAGCCAATCGGCCTTGACGGGGTAAAGAGTGGTGATCCGGGCGGCCGTTTCCTGCAATAATTCTTCCGAACGGGCTACCAGCAAAAGATTGAAACCCCGCGCCGCCAACTCATGGGCGATGGCCTTGCCGATCCCCTTGCTGGCGCCGGTTATAAGTGCATATTCCATGCGGTAAAGATAAAGGAAACGTCCGGGTCGTATGATAAAAGTCGACCCGGACGTATTATGTAAATGTTCCGATGAGCGGAACACAATATGTTAATTCTGCACCTTGCCCGCGAGACGATGATAGAACGGCGTCTTGCTGTGCTCGTCCTTAGGCATGTATTTTCCCGTAATAATAGGAATATACATGACCCGGCGGCGACTGGCTTCCCCGTACAAAGGAGACTGCTGCGCACGATGCCAGATCCGGCCATCATGCACGGTCAGATCGCCTGCCTTCAGATCAAATCCGATTTCCCTCCGATCAGGGTTATTGTCAATGAAGTATTTTTTGCCAAATAAGAGGCGAAGAATTCCTTGTTTATGCGTACCCGGCAATACCCGCAAACCACCGTTCTCAAAGGGGGTATCGTCCAGGTGAATGCCGACATTCAACATTGGCATGATTTTCTGGCCCAGGAATAGATCCCGGGGGGAGTCGGTATGCCAGCCCATTTGAGTGAACGAACTCTCTGGCATCCGGACATAATGATTCAGGATCAACCCATCCTTTTCATTTTCGCCGATGCGTCCCTCGTAAGGATACAGCAGACCGGTCGTGGCCTGGACGCGGCGGTCCTGCAGCAGTTCATGCAGCGGATTGCTGTAAAGGGAAAGAAAACACATTCGCTGGATCATCCTATTGCCATACTGGTCCTTCCCGAATTTCAGGGGAATGCCGTTGATCTTGTCCCGGCCTTCATCCAGCCATTGCTTCTCAATCCTGTTAAGCTCTTGGATGTATAATTTAACGGTATCTGAATTCAAAAAATTCTTGAATATGATCACGCCATACTTATCGAAAAAGCTGTACTGTTCTTCTGTTATTTTTTCTCCCAAAACAAAATCGGGGCATTCGAATTTTTTCATAACTGCGAGCTTTATTTAAGAAAAGGAAGGGTCATCCCTTTCCGCTTCAGAGCTTTTTAAATATTGGGTTAATTGAATTTTAACAAATTGTGAAATCTTCATTAATCATCAAATATAAGAAATATAGATTTTCCGTGTTAATTTGCCTCACTTTATCAATAGACATAATAATAAATATAATACAACATTGCCTTCTCATTTCATCGGAAAAGCAATATTTATCTATTTTCTTGGACTTTCCTATTTTATTTTGCTGCCTTTCAACGGGGCGGCTCAAAAAGACAGCGTAAAAACCGTGCCCGTCGATAAGCTCAAATTACCCATCAAAAGCCCGGCAAATATACGGCATGTTCTAATACTGCCAATCATTGCCCGGTCCATCGAGACTGGCTGGTCCTTCGGGGGCGCCAGTGCAGCCACTTTCCGCCTCAGGAGCCACGATACGGCCGCAACCAGGCGGGATACGGTTTCGCGGACCTCTAACGTGGAGGCTGTAGCGCTCTATACAACCCGGCATCAGTTTGTATCGGCTATAAATGGAACTATTTACTTCCCGGGTGAACGCTTCATTCTCAATGAACAACTATCCTACAGCTCCTTCCCGGACGAATTCTGGGGACTGGGCAAAAGGGCGCCTGACAGCAACGAGGAGGACTATAAGTTCAAGCAATATTATGCGTTCCTCCATCCCCAACTGCTAATCTCCAAAAGCCTATTCCTGGGCATCGTCTACCAGTATCAACGCGTTTTTGGCATCAGTTATGAGCCGGGAGGGTTATTTGTCACCGAAAATGTGGTGGGAAGGCAGGGATACCATGTCTCCGGCCTGGGGCTCAGTCTGACCTATGACTCCCGCAACAATGCTTTTGCGCCCGACCGCGGGTCGATGCTACAGTTCTATTTTGATCAATTTGCACCGATTTTCGCTAGTAACTACTTGTATACCAGCTATATATTGGATCTCCGCCGGTTCATCAGGATTTATAAGGACCAGGTGCTGGCCCTGCAGGCATACGGCATGTTCAATAACGGGGAGATCCCCCTCCGAAGCCTGGCTTACCTTGGCGGCTCCAGCCTGATGCGGGGGTATTATGAAGGGCGCTACCGGGACAAAAATGCTGGGGTGCTACAGGCGGAATACCGGGTGCCGCTGTTCTGGCGTTTTGGAGCAGTCGGTTTTGGAGATATAGGCAATGTAGGGCCGGAATTGAAAGATGTCAACCTGCAGCATTTTAAATATTCCTATGGAGGCGGGCTGCGCGTCGCGCTGAATCAAAAGGAGAAACTGAACCTGCGCCTGGATTATGGACTGGCAAAAGGAGGATCGAACGGGTTCTACCTGCAGCTGGGTGAGGCATTCTAGGCCGGCTCCTTAACCATCAATCGGGTACTGATCCACCAGGAAACCCAGCCAAAAAGAAATCCTCCCAGTACGTCCAGAGTATAATGTACATGCTGCACCAGCAACAGAACGGCGACGCTCAGCGTAACCGCTAAAGCCAATTTCTTGTCCGCCTTACCCGGCAGACAGAGATATAACAGAAACACGGTGGATGTATGGCCCGAAAAGAACAGGTCATGGGTGACAAATTTCGGCCCGTAAAAGAAGTTGCTGAGGGGATCCACCAATCCAACCAACCCTGCCGGCGGGTCCAGCGGTACCAGGGTGATAGTCAGCATCCGGAAAAGGCTCAGTGGGATAAAAGCCCATAAAAAAGTGAGGAACATCCGGGGATGCTGCGCGGCCCGCACGATTGATAGTAAGGAAAGCGCCCAGATGATGATAAAAAGCGGGACCGAAACATTATGGGGCGTCAATACCCTTAACACGGGATCATTGAGGATAATACCATGTCTGCGCTCGATCGACTGAAAAAAGTAAGGGAAAAATGACAGCAGCGGAATGACGATCGCCATGCCTATGATCACCTTCCGACGAAAGCTGGGTGTCCCCCACGCTACCTGCCATTCCTGTCTTACTTGTCTTACTCCTATCAATGTTGTCTGTGGCATAAGGTTAAACCACAAAAATACAATAAAAACTAAAACGGCCGAAGGTCGTTTTGCGACGCGAAGCGGCGCCAACCTTAGCCCCGGTTAGACCTTGCGCAGCAAGGCCGCAGCCGAGCAGCGACGTAAACATGGCAGCCATCAATAGTGCCACCGTACAAACGCTTCCATCGCCGCATACTTCGTGAACCCCAGTTCCGCATACAAATTGGCCGTATTCGCATTGCGGTCTTCCGCCCGCTGCCAGAATTCCCGGCTGTCGCTGCCCTGGAAAGGCACCATATCTTTCTGGGACTGATGGATAAAAATGCCGAACCTCTTCTTCCTGACCTGGTCGGGGCTCATGGGAATAGCCATTTCGATTTCGCTGATATCCCATTCCTGCCAGGCTCCCTTATACAGCCACAGCCAGCAGTCATTCAGCCAGCTATCCCCGGCTGCCTTTATCCGCCTCAGCGACTCGAACACCACATCCAGGCAGACCTTATGCGTACCATGCGGATCGGCCAGATCCCCGGCGCAATAGATCTGCTGGGGCTTGATCTTCCGTAACAGATCGACGGTCAGCTGAACGTCTTCCTCGCCCATCGGCTTTTTCTCGATAGTGCCGGTCTCATAAAAGGGAAGGTTCATGAAATGAATATTCTCATCGGGAATGCCTACATAACGACAGGTCGCCTTGGCCTCGCAACGGCGGATGAGCCCCTTGATGCTGCGGATCTCCGCCGTATCGATATCGCTCGCTTTCTTGGTCTTGAGATAACGGGTGGCCTGTTCCAGGATCTGCGAAGACTTCTTGCTGTCGATGCCCGACAACACTTCGAACCCTACCGCAAAGTCGAGGAATCGGGTGACGAATTCATCCGTAACTGCAATATTCCCCGACGTCTGGTAAGCGACATGTACGTCATGTCCCTGGTCATGCAACCGCATGAAAGTGCCGCCCATGGAGATGATATCGTCATCGGGGTGGGGTGAGAAGATCATGACCCGTTTCGGGAACGGCTCCGACCGTTCTGGATGTGTGGGCAGATGCGCATTGGGCTTGCCACCTGGCCAGCCGGTGATGCTGTCACGCAGCAGATAGAAGACCTGCAGATTGATCTCATAGACATCTCCCTTTTCCACCAGTAGATCGCTTAGACCGTTATCATTATAATCGTTATTGGTCAGACTCAGGATCGGCTTGCCTAGCTTAAGCGCCATATTCACCACCGCCTTGCGGATCACCGCCGGCGTCCAGGCAGTTTCTCCTGTCAGCCAGGGAGACTTAAATCGGGTCAGTTCCGACGCCGCCATCTCATCGGTCACGAAAGCGACATCATTGTGCTGCTGAAGAAGCGAAGCCGGGATCTGCTCGGTCACATTGCCTTCGACTGCCTTTTGGAGCACGGGTGCCTTGATCTGACCCCACGCCATCAGAACGATGCGCCTGGCCTTGAGGATAGTGCTGATGCCCATGGTGACCGCCAGCCGGGGCACCTGCGAAATGTTCTGGAAATCGTGGGAGTTGGCGATACGCGTGGAATTGTCCAGCGGCACCAGCCGGGTACGGGAATAAATGCTGGAGCCGGGCTCATTGAAGCCGATATGCCCGTTATTGCCGATGCCCAGGATCTGAAGGTCGATACCGCCGGCCCGCTCGATCATTTCCTCGTATTCGATACAATGCTGTTTGATCTTTTCCTTGGACCACTGGCCATTGGGAATATGACAGTTCGCGGGATCGATATCCACCTTGTCGAACAGCTGTTCCTTCATGAAACGGTTGTAGCTCTGCAGGGCGTCATTATCGATCGGGTAATATTCGTCGAGGTTAAAGGTGATCACGTTCTTAAAGCTCAGTTGCTCTTCGCGGTGCAACCTGACCAGCTCCGCATACAGGGATTTGGGCGAGGAACCGGTCGCCAGGCCCAGTACAGTCTTTTCTCCTTTGGCCTCTTTTTCTCTGATCAGATGGGCAATTTCTTTGCCGATAAAACGGCTGCCTTCTTCCAATGAACCGAAAATCTTAACCGGGATTTTTTCGAACGAGTCTACCATGCTCATAGCTCAAAATGTTTTGTGTAGTTATAATGTGTAGGAAAAGGTGCCGCGCCGCGAATTTACAACCGAAGGTGTCAAAAAGGAAATAAATGTAACTATAGGAGTAAGATAAAAAATATCATGGCGCCCGCCAGCAATGATTTCAGGGACTTGATGGCCTGGTAAAGGAGATTCCGGGCGACCTGGTAATTGATGTTCATGATCTCGCTGACCTCTTCGTAACTCAGATTCTGGTAATACTTGAGATAAATGATCTCTTTTTGCCGGTTGGACAATTGCCCGAGAGCATTCAACACTAATTGTCGCCTTTCGATGCTGTCTTGCTGGTCGATCAGGAATTGTTCGTGGCTCCATTCGAAGGAAATATCATTGTCCTCCCCCAGGGAAATCGTCCGCCCATTTTGACGAAAAACCTTTAATAATTTGTATTTCAATGACTTAAGAAGATATGCCTTGATCGACAATACCGGGGTAGCGGACTTGGACTGCCAGATCTCGATAAATAGTTCGTGGATACTGTCTTCCAGCAATCTGGTATCATTGGTGAACTTACTGCCATACCGGAACAAGGTCTCATAATGCTGCCTGAAAAGGGCTGCGAAAGCCTCCTTGTCACCTTTACGGAAAGCTTCCCAAAGCATTATGTCGGGGTTGGCAGTGTTCACCTTGGGTGTAAAGATGCAAATAATAGTAACTCTGCTAAAAAAAAGCTCAAAAAAATTCAGAAAAGCCTATTACAAAATTACCTTTACTTGCACTTATTATCCAGAATGTCATTCTACTATGCGAGAACATTACAGCCAACCTGAGGAATTGCTGGCCGATGACTCCTTTCTGAACTGGTATTTCAAAACCGGCGGGGGAGAGGACAGCGCATGGGAGAAGTGGATCGCCGCCGATGCAGGAAATAAGGAGTTGGCCTTCCGGGCAGTGGAGTTACTGGAGTTGACACGACTACGTGAAAAAACGGTTCCGGCTGAACGGATCAGGCAGGCATCGGATAGATTGCTGGCCGATATCACTCGTTCGGACAATGGTTTCGTCAAAGAGGAAGCAGCACATCGTACCCGCGGTTTGCCTATGTATGGACGTTGGGTCGCTGCTGCCTGCCTGGTGGGCGTGTTGGTAACAGGGGTTTTGTATTGGGCGGACAGGTCCGGACGTTCGGAGATCCGGACGGAATACGGGCAATTAGGCGATCAGGTATTGCCGGATGGTACGGAAGTGGCGATGAATGCCAATAGCCGGCTGAGATATACGCCCGGCTGGAAGCCAGGGGCCGATCGGGAAGTATGGGTGAGCGGGGAGGCCTTCTTTCATGTCAGTAAGACGCCCGAGAAGAGCCGTTTTATCGTCCACCTGAATGACTGTGACGTGATTGTAACGGGAACACGCTTCAATGTGATGAACCGGCCGGGGAAAGAGAATATCATGCTGCAGGAAGGATCGGTCACGCTGCATGCCGCTTCGGGTAATGAACTCCATCTGCGGCCGGGTGATTTCGTCACGGTGGACAAAAACGGGTTGCAGAAAGTCCCGGGCCGTTCGGACAGTTTGATGGCCTGGAGAGATCGCAGGCTGATCCTGGATTATACGCCTCTTCCGGAACTGGTGAATATTGTCTACGATCAGTATGGGGTCCGGCTTCAATTGTCCGGTGATTCCACTGCGAAGAAGACCCTCTCCGGTATTTACCACAATAGTGACCTCGGAGCACTTTTAAAGGACCTGGAAAGGACCGGAGACTTCGAGGTGATCAGGGGGCAGGATAGCAGTGTGATCACTGTTGTGGCGCGCACCCCCAGGAATTGATTGAACTTAAACGCTGCATATTGAGAATCCCACGCCTATATAGCATATTGGTTGCTTTCCTGGCATGGATGCCTATGTACGTTCTTTCCCAATCTCCGCGACCCACTCCGCCGCCTGTAGTCTCCGATCCTGCAAAGCCTGTTACCCTGATGGAGGCGCTGATCGAGCTTAACAAAGCCAGGGGTGTCTATTTCCTTTTTGCCCAGCAGGCCTTCGGTCACGTGACCGTCAATCTTCCCGCCTTGTCGCCGAATATTTCCGTCGAAAAAATATTGACGCAACTCCTGCGTAAAACAAGTTTGTATTACCGGAAGGTGGATAATCAGACCTTCGTTATCCTGGATAAGAAAGCCCGCGGGCGGTTGAACCGGAATGATCCGGCCGTCCCGCAGGAAGACTCGGTGGAGATATCCAATGCCGTCACCGTCGCAACTGTCATTCCCGGCTATATCGCCGGCAGGGTGGTGGCCGTCAACGGCAAAGCCTTACAGGGGGTTAGCGTTACCGTACAAAAGACACATCGGGGAACGACGACCGATCCCGGCGGTGCTTTTTCAGTCAATGCGGATAAGGAAGATTCGCTGCTGTTCTCCTTTGTCGGCTATAAAACGCTGACGCTGCTGGCACGAAAGATAGGGTCTGACGGGGTGGTGATGGAACCGTCTAACCAACCGCTGACCGAAGTGCTGGTAACCGCCATGGGTATCCGCAAGCAGGAGCGTGCACTCGGCTATTCCACCAATGACCTGGATGGCAGCCTCTTTACACAGTCCAGGGAAGTCAACCTGGGGAACGCGTTAATTGGCCAGGCTGCGGGCGTCAGTGTGGACCAGAATGCCACCGGGCCTTTCGGCAGCAGCAGGGTGCTGATCCGGGGTAATGCCTCCCTCAGCGGTAATAACCAGCCGTTATATGTCATTGACGGCGTTCCCTATGACAATACGACGCAGGGTTTTGCCGGACAATACGGCGGGTTCGACCTGGGCGACGGGTTGTCCGATATCAGTCCGGACGACATCGCCAAAATACTGATCCTGAAAGGTGTCGCTGCATCCTCCCTTTATGGATACAGAGGGGGCAATGGCGCCATCCTCATTACAACAAAGTCGGGATTGAATACGCATGGGATAGGGGTGCAGGTGAATAATAATGTTACGCTCAACAGGGCTATTGACGAACAGGACTATCAACATACCTATGGCCAGGGTACGACGGGCCTTAAACCCGTCAATGCCGGCATGGCACTGGCGGCACCCTATTACAGTTGGGGGGCTCCGCTGGACGGCAGCCCCGCCGTCAATTATCTCGGTAATACCTATGCCTATAACTCTGTCAGGGACAATTTCGGGCATTTTTTCCGGACCGGCGTCACCGACCAAAGTTCCATCGCCCTCACGGGGGCCAATACGCGGGGGCATTTTCGACTGGGACTGTCTGATCTTTCGCTGGCTGCCGTCGTACCCAATTCATACATGCAACAGGAAGGCATCAACCTGAACTCCACCTATTCGGTTACTGATAAACTGCAGATGATCCTGACAGCGGATTACGTTTTCGAGCATATTCAAAATCGCGCCAGCATTTCGGATGTGCCTGGCAATGTCATCGCGGCGCCGACATACCTGGCCAACTCTTTCGATATCCGCTGGATGAAAAATCATACCGTTCTTCCCGACGGCACCGAATGGTTGCCGGGGTCTATCGATGACTATTTCGAAAACCCATATTACATCGCTTATAATTATCTCAATACGTCGGACCGGAACAGGCTGACCGGTGGGCTGACCTTGAAATATAACCTGCTGGACTGGCTGTATGTGCAGGGGCAGGCGACCCGGGACGGCTATACTTTCAACGTCACCGAGATCGTGCCTTCGGGTGTGGAATATACGCGCAGCAACGGCGTCAACGGGGGCAACCTCACACAATATGAACTGGACTTTCACGAGGTAAATGCCAATTTCATGATCGGCCTTCATAAAAAATATGGCGATGCTTTTACCTTCGATGCCAACCTGGGGGCTAATGAACAAGATAATGTCACGACGGTGGCCGGCATCGGCGCAGTACCGAATTCCGGTAATCGTGCGGCCGGCCCTTTTATCGTGGCCGATAATTACAACCCTAATAATATTGCGGTCAAACCCTACAGTTCATCCGATCAGCATTACCGGGTGAATTCCCTCTATGGCAGCGTTGAACTGGGTTACCGGAATTACCTGTTCGTGGACCTCACGGCAAGGAATGACTGGTTTTCCACCCTGAACATCCAATCGGACCACTACCTATACCCGTCGCTATCCGGCAGCTATCTTTTTTCGGAGGCCTGGCATCTGCCCAAATGGATCAGCCTGGGCAAGTTCAGGGCTTCTTATGCGGCAGCTTCGAATGGTACTTCGCCTTATCAGAATATATTGGGTTTCGGTGTCGAAAGCTATACCGTCAGCGGTCAGCCGTTGGGGTATATTGCTACCAGTTACGGAACCCCTACGATCCCCGATTCCAACCTGCGACCGGTCAGTATTCACGAGGAAGAGTTGGGCGCCTCCCTGCGATTCCTGGACGATCGGCTGGGTGTGGATGTCACCGTGTATAACAAGCTCACGACGGACGACATCGTCAGCGTAACGGCCAGTCCTACGTCCGGCTATGATCAATCCGTCGAGAACCTGGGAAGGATCCGTAATCGTGGTATCGAGCTGTTGTGGACGGCTATTCCCATCCGTTCACGGCACTTTTCCTGGAACACTTCTTTCAATGTTGCAGTCAATGACAACCATGTGTTGTATGTAGGGGGGCCGAACAGCATCGTTATCAGCGGCGCCTATCCGCGTTGGGGTAGTGAAGTCAGCGTCAGCAATGTCGTCGGACTGCCTTATGGCCAGATCATTGGCTATGCCTACCGGCGGGACCCCAAAGGGAATATCATTTACAGCAACGGGATCTCCAATCCTACGCCTGCCGGGGAGCCTGAGCCTACGGGGGTCATTCCTTTAGGGTCCACGGTTTACAAACAGGCAGGCGGATTCAGCAATGATTTTCATTACCGGAGCTTTACCCTGTCGATGCTTATCGATTTCAAGTATGGCGCCAGGATTTACTCGGGCACCAACCTGCTGCTGTACTATTACGGGTTGCAGAAAAAAACCCTGCAGGGCAGGGGAGAGGGATATATCGGCAAGGGTGTGCTGGAGAACGGTCAGCCGAATAACATTGCCGTTCCGGCCCAGCAATATTTTCAGGATATTTCGGCCGGGGGTACAGATCATATTGCGGAAGAGTTCGTGTACGATGCAAGTTTCATCAAATGGCGATCGGCCTCGCTGATGTATACCTTCCCCGCCTCGCTGTTTCGACGGAAATACATCAAGGGGGTAAATATGTCACTGGTAGGCCGGAACCTGGCGATCCTGATGAAGCATGTACCCAATGTCGACCCGGAGTCAGGCATCAACAATACCAATGGGCAGGGATTGGAATTGACCGGCTATCCTGCCGAGAGGAGTTTTGGTTGTAACCTAAACGTTAAATTTTAACATGACCAGCAGGATAAAGATAGCGGTGATCATAGTCTGGGGTATCTCTTTTTTGGCCGCCGGCGGCTGCAAGAAGAATTTTGTCTCTATCAACACGAACCCCGATATCATCCCTGCCGGTCAGATCAATTTCAATTACCTGTTCACCAATGCAGAGTTGCAGACATCGGGCAATACCGACGGCAACGGTTACGAGGACTGGCGGAATAACCTGATTTATTCCTCCTGTATGATCCAGCACCTGTCCTCCACTCAATCCTATTGGGACGGTGACAAGTACCTGTACAGCGCCACCTATAATTCGGCTTACTGGGACGAGAATTACCCGAATGGGATTGCCAATATAGTGGAAGTGATGCACCAGGTCATGAACGACAGCACACAGGCCAACTTTTACCAGATCTGCAGGATATTCAGGGTCTTCATGTTCCAACGCATAACGGACATGTATGGCGACTGCCCTTATTCGCAGGCCGGGCTGGGTGAAATTAACGGCATTACAACCCCCGTCTACGACCTCCAGCAGGATATCTATACGGACATGTTCAATGAGTTGCAGGATGCGGCGGGTAAACTTAATGCGAATGCGGCCAACAGCATCGGTGCAGCAGATTTGCTGTATGGGGGCGATGTACCCTCCTGGCAGCGGTTTGCCTGGTCCGAAATGGTAAGGCTGGCCATGCGGCTTGTCAAGGTCGATCCGGCCCTGGCGCAGCAATGGGTGACGAGGGCTGTGCAGGGTGGCGTCATGCAAAGCAATGGTGACAATGCCATCGTTCAGCACCAGGATGTAACGGGTACGACGGTGATCAACGGTACGGGGCTCATCCTGATAGGTAATGATCCGAACAGTTCCCGCCTTAGCCAGACATTTGTGAATTTCCTGCGCAGCACGGATGACCCCCGGCTGCCTTACCTGGCCACTGTTTGCACCAATCCCAACACGCCCACCGATCTGGGGGACACAGCGGGAGCCGACCAGTTGGGGCAGCCGAACGGCTATGATCCTCCCAACAGCGGCACCGCCTTCGACCTGACCAGGGCTCCCGGCTGGCCCGGTAATCAGAACACCTATTCGGTCGTTAACCGGTATACTTTTGCGCGGCTGGATGCACCCACGTTTTTCCTTACCTATGGGGAGACACAGCTGCTGCTGGCAGAGGCAGCCGTCCGGGGTTGGGTCGGCGGCAACCCCGCGACCTATTATACGAATGGCGTACAGGCGGCCATGCAGCAGCTGGCCGCGCAGGCAGGGACCGGCCCCGCCGATCTGACGGTCAATTCCTGGTTACAGTCACATCCCTATAATCCCTCCCAGGGTTTGCAACAGATCAACGACCAATATTGGGTGGCAGGCTTCATGGATGAGAATGAATGCTTTGCCAACTGGCGTCGCAGCGGATATCCGGTGCTGACCCCCGTCAATTATCCAGGTAATGTCACCGGCGGCACTATTCCCCGGCGCTTCACCTATCCTCAGACCGAAGCGTCTGCCAATACCGCCAATTATAATGCGGCCGTCTCCCGGCTCACCGATGGCGACAAGATGACCTCCCGGGTATGGTGGGACCAGTAGGGGGTATATCGGGGCTTTGCAAAAAAAATTTAGCGGAACCACATTACAGCAGCTGTTTCAGCGACACATATAGGGTATCCCTCAGGGGATACCTTTTATTTTATCAACATAAACGCTGCAAAAAAATGAGAAAAATTAACCTCAGTCGTCGAATGATCGGCTGTTTTTTGGGGATGCAACTTTTCTGTTTCGTTGCCGCCCGCTCGCAAAGCACGTATGCTTATTCGGCCCCAAGCAGACAAGCCTTGCAACAAAAGGGCCCCGGCGACAGTAAACCGGGTGATAACACCCAGAAACAAACCCAGTTCAGTACTATCACCGGTAAGGTGGTAGCGGCTGACGGAACGCCCGTTCCAGGCGTCAGCGTCACCATCAAAGGCGCTCGCGGGGGTACTTCTACCAATGCGGCCGGGGCATTCAGCATCGAAGCCAATAAAGGCGACGTGCTGGTGTTCTCTTATATCGGTTACACTACTCAGGAAGTTGCAGTGTCTTCTTCCACTCTTTCCATCACCCTGCTGGCCAGTGCTAAACAGCTGAACGAAGTGGTCGTTACGGCCCTGGGTATCCAGCGTCAGGCCAAGTCACTGACTTATTCCGTTCAGAAGGTCGGCAATGATCAGTTGACGACGGTTCAGGATGCCAGCTTCGTCAACAGCCTTACCGGTAAGGTAGCCGGCATCGTCATCGCCAAAAGCTCTTCCGGTATTGGCGGTTCTACCCGCGTTACGCTGCGCGGTAATCATTCGACGCGTAACAACCAGCCCCTGTATGTGGTCGACGGGGTACCCCTGGTGAATTTTTCGCCCGCCCAGCCGGGAGATGAATTCGGGCAGTCCGGTGTCGGCTATGTCGGCCTGGACGGAGGCGATGGGATCTCCAATATGAACCCGGATGATATAGAAAGTGTCACCGTGCTGAAAGGCGCAGGTGCGGCGGCTCTCTATGGCAGCGCTGCCGCCAACGGGGTGATCCTGATCACGACGAAGAAAGGCAAGGCAGGCAAGACGAGAGTGGATGTATCTTCTTCCCTCACCCTCGACAGCCGGATGTACAAGACCCCGCTGCAATTCAAATATGGTCAGACAACAACGCCCTCCCTCGGAAATCCGGGCAGCCTGGATAGCTGGGGTAGCGTGGTCGATGCTCCCGACCATGTCGATCCTTTCTTCCAGACGGGGTCCAGCAATTTTAATTCAATAGCCATCTCCGGCGGTACAGACAGGTCCCAGACCTATCTGTCCTATTCTTTTACAGATAACACGGGCAATATCCCTACAGTATCGCTCAACAGGCACAACCTGAATTTCCGGCAGACGACCAAGTATTTTGACGACCGGCTGACCTCCGATATCAATGTGCTGTTCATCAACCAGGACGCACATAACCGGCCACCCAGCGGCGTATATGACAATCCGCTGACGGGCTTGTATCTCTTCCCCCGCGGATTGAACTTCAATCAATACAAGCAGTATTCGGTGTATTCGCCTTTGCGCAATACGGGCATCCAGAACTGGTGGGATGCGAATTATGACAGCACCCAGGTGTATGGAAGTGCCTGGAACAGCAGCAACAGTGCCAACGAGCAAAACCCGTACTGGATACTCCACCGGGTGACCACAGACAATGATCTCAACCGGGTCTACTCCAATATTTCACTTAACTATAAGCTGAACAGCTGGCTGAATATCCAGTTGCGGGGTAATGTCGATAAATCCTGGAACACGATCACCCAGAAACCCTATGCCACCACCTCCACGGTGTTGACGGCCGCAAACGGCGGTTATAATGTGCTGAATGTAACTAATACACAGTATTATTCCGACTTGTTGCTGTCGGCCAATCATAAGCTGACCAACGATCTGGGCCTGAGCGCTACTGCCGGCGTGGCTGTCAATGACCAGGTGGCGGACCAGACAGGCATCGGCACGAAGAACAGCGGTAACGGGCTGGCTTTCGCCAACGTCTTTACCGTGAACAACATCCTGCCTGCTGCGATCCTGGTCACCCCCACCTATACTCATAAGCAGGTGCAATCGGCCTTTTTAACGGCCCAGCTTAACCTGAAGCAATTCCTTTACCTGGATGTCAGCGCACGTAATGACTGGTCGTCTTCCATGGCCTATACCCCGGTTGTCAATCGCGGCTTCTTTTATTGGTCTGCCGGTCTGACCGGTGTACTGAGCGATATGGTCCATCTGCCGGACCCTATCAGTTTCGCCAAGGTCAGGGTATCTTACGCCGTGGTGGGTAATGATGCTGACGCTTACGCCAGTCATCCGCCGGAATTCACGATCGACAACCAGAATGGCCTCGTGACCAATGGAACCGGTCCGGAGCCCGGCACGTACCTAAAGCCTGAAAGCAACCGTTCTTTCGAAGTCGGTACGGCCTGGCGATTCTTCAATGACAGGGCAGGGTTCGACTTTACCTATTATCTGAATAACAATCTTCATCAGTACATAACGACAGAGGCCCCTGCAGGAGCCGCAGAGAATCAATATGGGTATGCTTATACCACTTGGGCGCTGAATGCCGGAAATATCCGCAACCAGGGAGTTGAATTATCGGTAGACTTTACTCCCGTTAAGGAGCGTCACCTGATCTGGACGAGCACCGTTAATTATGCCTTTAACAAAAACCTGATCGTATCGATCTCCGATCCTTCGGTCAAGTCTTCTACCGACTATCAGACGTTGACTGGCATCGGTAACCTGCTTTATGCTTCCTATATGAAACAAGGCGGCCAGTGGGGTGATATTTATGGGTACTACTTCCAGCGGAATGCCAGCGGCGCCATTGTGGTAAATTCGAGCGGAGCTCCCCAGGAAGGGGCAGATACCTCTGCCAATCCTCCCGTAGGTAATCCTGCTTTGAAGAAACTGGGTAACCCGATGCCCAAGTTTACACTGGGTTGGAGCAACTCATTCACCGTCAATCGGTTTGTGCTGAATGTCCTCTTCGACGGAAAATTCGGCGGTCAGGTGATGAGCGTGACCCAGGCCTATCTGGACTTTAATGGCGACAGCAAAGCGAGCCAGATGGCCAGGGATAAAGGAGGGGTATATGTAAACGCCGTTACTGCCACCGGCGGCAAATTCGGCGGCATCAATCCTCAGACCTGGTATACGACTGTAGGCGGACTTTCCGGCATTTCCGAGAACTATATATATAGCGCTACCAATATCCGGCTGCGGGAAGCGAGCCTGGCTTACCAGATCCCTACCAAAGCTGCCTGGGTAAAGGGACTTAGCGTATCGGTGATCGGCAGAAACCTTTTCTTCGTAGAAAGGAAGGCGCCTTTCGATCCTGAAATCTCCAGTGCGACCAACAATGGCCTGCAGGGTGTAGATACCTTCGGCCTGCCCAGCACCCGGAGCGTCGGAGCCAGCGTAAAATTAGGTTTCTAATTGAGTACATTAAAATCAAGAACAATGACAAGGATAAACAAACTACTGATTGCACTCGCGGCGATAGCCGCCGCAGGCCTGGGTAGTTGCACCAAAAATTTTGATTCGATCAATACGAACCCCGATGGGCTCTATCCGTCGGATGTGGCTATCGACTATCAGAACCTGGGTTCGCCATTGAATCAGGCTCAGCTGAATATTCTGAACTATATCGACTATAACTACCAGGTCCAGCAGAACCTCAATGCCGATATCTTTTCGGGATTTATGATGTCGTCCACCCCGTTCAATGGCAATCTCAATAATACCAACTATTCCCTCGTACCCGGCTGGAATGGCTCGGCCTGGGATCTGGCTTATCAGAATGTCATGGCGCCCATCGCGACGGTTTTGCAGGCGACAGCCGGAACTCCGAAATATGCGCCCTTTTACGCCTGGGCCAAACTGCTGCGTGTAGAGGCTATGCACCGGGTATCGGATATCTACGGCCCGATCATCTATTCGCATTATGGTACTACCAATCCGGATGGAAGTGTGACCTATGACTCCCAGGAGGCTGCCTATACTGAATTTTTCAGCGACCTGGATTCGACGATCACCGAATTCGACGCAGCCTATGCAGCCTCCCCGACTCTTCCGGCTCCTTTTTCGCAATTCGACCTGGTCTATGGCGGCAGCTATAAGCAATGGATCAAGTTCGCCAATACCCTGCGGCTGCGGCTCGCTATCCGGGTCTCCCTGATCGATCCCACACTGGCACAAACGGAAGGCGAAAAGTCGCTTGCTGACGCGAACGGCCTATTAAGCGTCGCTGCGGATAACGCCCTTGTTAATATCGGTTCCAACGAAAACCCGATCACGCTGATCGCCGTTGCCTACGGAAATATCAATATGGGGGCGCCCCTGCTGTGTTATATGAATGGTTACAAAGACCCGCGCGTTTCCCAATATGCGCAAGCGGCTGTAGATCCGGCCGTCGCCGGCCAGTATATTGGTATCCGCCAGGGCATTCAGATCGACGCCAACGGCCGCTATGCCGGCTATTCGCTGCCGGTGAATTTTCCCAATGAGCTGTTGCTCATGACGGCGGCGGAAGCCTGGTTCCTGAAGGCTGAAGCTGCCATTCGCGGCTGGAGTGGTGCTGGTGACGCAGGTACGAACTATAATACGGGGATTACTACATCCATGAACCAATACGGTATCGGTTCTGCTGCTGCCCAAGCTTATATCACTAACACGACGAACACCGAGCAGCCCTATATCGATCCCAAATCCGAAGTCGCGGGTCAAAACAACGTGTTGACCGGCTCACCATATCTGAGTACGATCCCCGTTGCATGGAACAGTTCGGATCCTTTCCAGACCATGTTGCAGAAAATCATCACCCAGAAATGGATCGCCATGTTCCCTGAAGGAGAAGAAGCCTGGGCCGAATTTCGCCGCACCCTCTATCCCACCTTATTCCCGGTGGTCGTCAACAACAGCGGAGGGACGATTTCGACAACGGAGTTCATCCGACGCCTGCCGTTTGCCTCTGATGAATATAGCACCAACCCGACCGGCACGCAGGGCGCTATCACCTTGTTGGGCGGCCCCGACAACGGCGGTACTCCCTTGTGGTGGGATACCAATCCGCATTAAGAAAGTTAACAATAACTATTCCTGTGAAAATACAGCAGTGGCCTCCGAACATTCGGGGGCCATTGTCTTTATAGCATCGAAGGGGCTATTCCGAATTTCTTCTTGAAAGTGTAAGAGAAGTGAGACAGGTTTTCAAAACCTACGGTAAGATATACGTCGACGGGTTTATTCCCTTTTTCGCGGATCAGGTAGTAAGCCTCTGTCAGCCTTTTCTTCA
>Ga0302304_10000670_pt1 | contig 19242 bp, 19 predicted proteins | sample III_Palsa_E2_2_FD_198769 | JGI IMG/M metagenome (GOLD analysis project Ga0302304, IMG submission 198769) | Peat permafrost microbial communities from Stordalen Mire near Abisko, Sweden - III_Palsa_E2_2 | ecosystem: Environmental > Terrestrial > Soil > Palsa > Peat permafrost | place: Sweden...
CACCATTCCCGAAAACCCTTACTGGATCAATATCAACTTTCCCCGTTTCGGCGCAACGATCTATGTCAGCTATAAGGACATCGGCCCCCAATCAAAGCCCGGGGGGGCAGGCAATTCTTTCGACAAGCTCCGCGACGATGCCTTCAAAATGACCTACAAACATACTTATAAGGCCAGCTCTATCCAACCTACTGTCATCCAGACGCCCAACGGCGTCGGCGGCATCTTTTTCACCGTCGGCGGTAACGCCGCGACCGCCCAGCAATTCTATCTCACCGATACCACCCGCCACTTCCTCCGAGGCGCGCTTTATTTTGACACCACCCCCAACGAAGACTCCCTCGGCATCGTCAACAACTTCCTGCAAAAAGACCTGACGCACCTGATCAATACCTTCCAATGGAAAAATAAATAAACCCCCAAAACAGGTATATTTGTAAGATAAATTCAAATCATTGATAGCAATCGATAATATCCTCGTCAGCGATAGCGTCGTCGAAGAACAATTCGTCTGCGACTTGCTGAAATGCAAGGGCGGCTGCTGCGAAGACGGCGACGCCGGCGCTCCCCTGGAAAAAAATGAACTCGATCACCTCAACGAAGTATACGAAGTGGTCAAGCCTTACCTCACACCTGCCGGTGTCAAAGAGATCGAGACCAACGGCCGCTATCAGTATGACCGCGAATTCGGCTGGGTCACGCCCACCATCGAAGGGAAAATGTGCGCCTATGGCTTCAAAGATGCCAAAGGCATCATCAAATGCGGCATCGAACAGGCTTACTATGACGGCAAGATCACCTGGAAAAAACCTATCAGCTGTCACCTGTATCCCATCAAGATCGACCGCACCCGCACCGGCGAAGTCGTCAATTACGAACCCCGCGAAACCCTGTGCCGCCCGGGCTGCGTCCAGGGCAAACGGTTGAAAGTGCCGGCCTACGTCTTCCTGAAAGAAGCCATCATTCGCAAATACGGCGAAGACTTTTACGGCGTCCTCGAACAGGTAGCGGAAAACCATTTCGCAGCAAAAGATAAATTCTAAAACTCACCCGTGACAGACAACGCAGCTAACTTTATTGCCCGCAGCACCGTCAAGGCGGAGGATCTGGACCACCGCAAAAAAATCAATTTCAATATCGGCCGCTATAATGCTGTCGTCCCGCAAGGCAAGCAACAATTTGCAGAACTGACCCTCGCACGCGAAAGAGCAAAAAACATCAAGTGGCGCGCCATCGAGAATCTTGACAAGCAGCTCGAAGAATTCGAGTCTGTCTTTACCAGCAGAGGCGGCCGCGTCATCTGGGCAGAGAACACCGCCCAGGCACTCGAAGAGATCCTCGCTATTTGCAAGGAGAAAGGCTGCCGCAGCATCGTCAAGAGCAAGAGCATGGTCACCGAAGAGATCAAGCTCAACCATTTCCTCGAAGAAAACGGCATCGAAAGCGTCGAGACCGATCTCGGCGAATATATCCAGCAACTCGATGGCGAACCGCCGTACCACATCGTAACCCCCGCCATGCACAAGAGCAAAGAAGACGTGGCGAAACTGTTTTATGAAAAGCTGCACACCCGCCCCGGCCTCACACCCGAACAACTGACCCTCGTCGCGCGGGAAAAATTGCGAAAAAAATACGTCCAGGCAGAGATCGGCATTACCGGGGCCAACTTTATCATTTCCGATATCGGCGGCATCGCCGTTACCGAGAACGAAGGCAACGCCCGGCTCAGCGCCTCCTTCCCCAAAACACACATCGTCATCGCCGGGTTGGAAAAGGTCATCCCCACACTCACAGATCTCGGGCTCTTCTGGCCCCTCCTCGCTACCTATGGTACCGGTCAGCGGGTGACCGTCTATAATACCGTCATCACCGGCCCCAGACAGGCCAGCGAAGCCGACGGTCCCGATGAAATGATCCTCATCCTGCTCGACAACGGCCGGACCAATATCCTTGCTAATGCGAAATCCCGGGAAAGCCTTTACTGCATCCGTTGCGGCGCCTGCCTGAATGCCTGTCCCATATATAAGAATATCGGTGGGCATGCCTATGGCACCACCTACAGCGGCCCCATCGGTTCAGTTATTACACCCCACCTGAAAGATATGCAGGAGTGGAAGCATCTTAGCTACGCCTCCTCTCTCTGTGGTAACTGCACCGAAGTCTGCGCCGTGAAGATCAATCTCCATGAACTGCTGCTGGAGAATCGGCATGAGGCTGTGGAGAGCGGCTACACCACTATGGCCGAACGAATAGCCTGGAAAGTCTGGCGAAAGGCAAGCCTCAGCCGGCCGCTGATGAATATAGGCACTCAACAATTAAAGAACTGGGTGGTCGGCAAGGCTTTCAAGGCCTGGACCGCACATCGCGATGCCCTCGACTTCGCGCCTAAAACCTTCAACGAACGCTGGCGCGAAGAACGGGTCACGGGCTCATCGCCAAAGACCAACATTACCGCCCGCAAAGGATGAGGCTTGCCCCTATGCTCCTATTCAGTTCCCATATCACCCCCCGGTTGAACTATATCGTTGATTTTATCGGCAAGGAACTATTCGGCGATCATACGCCCATCACCATTACGACGGATGCCGTAGCTTTCGCCGCCGCCACCGGCCCGCGGATCAACTATTCGCATCACGATTCCCCCGGTTGTTTCACCCTCCGCCCTGCCGCTACCCCGCCCCACGCACCTGCTGCCTTACTCTTCGAATCCGGCATCCGCCCGATCGAAATCGAATGTTTCTCGGCGAACGGCCAGGCCGCCTTCTTTCCCACAGAAGGCGATTTCCCTTTTGACATTTTCGCCGCCGCCTTCTACCTCTTGTCCCGATATGAAGAATACCTTCCCCATGACAAAGACGAATACGGCCGCTATGCCCACACCGCGTCGCTGGCCTGGCGCGAAGGCTTTCTCGATCAACCGCTGATCAATGCCTGGCTGAAGGAATTCAAAACGGCGCTGTCCCTTCATTATCCGGGCCTCGTCTTCCGCTACCCCGTCTTCAAGTTCATGCCTACCTATGACATCGATTCTGCCTATTCCTACCTCTACAAAGGATGGTGGCGTAACACAGGCGCCGCTCTGAAGGCGGTGGCCGCAGGCAGATGGGCACAGGTGAAAGAAAGGATCAGTGTCTTGCAAAGCCGGACCGGCGATCCCTTCGACATCTATGAATGGTTGGATTCCCTGCATCTGTATTGCCGGATGCGTCCCTACTATTTCTTTCTCGCTGCCGCCCGGTGCAAAGGGGTGGATAGAAATACGCCCCGCTCGGGACCAGGCCTGCAGGATCTGGTCCGGTATCACTCCATCGGCTCCCGATTGGGCATCCATCCTTCCTGGCAAAGCGGCGACCGGGATAGCCTCCTGAAAGACGAGATGGATTGGATGGAAAAAGTCAGCGGACAAAAGATCATCCGCAGTCGCCAGCATTATATCCGGTTTACTTTGCCGGGGACCTACCGCCGGCTGCTGGAGTGCGGCATTCAACAGGACTTCTCCATGGGCTATGGCACCGTCAATGGCTTCAGGGCTTCCGTAGCCTCTTCATTTTACTGGTATGACCTGGAGAAAGAAGAAAAAACCACCCTCCGGCTCTTTCCTTTTTGTTTCATGGATGCCAACGCTTATTACGAACAGCGCCAGACTGCCGCGCAGGCTATGGGCGAGCTATTATTATATTATCACCGCATCAAAAAGGTCGGTGGGCTCATGATCACCATCTGGCACAACTCCATCCTCGGCAGCGACGCCGAATTCGCCGGGTGGAAAGAGGTCTACGAGACTTTTTTAAAAGAAGAGGTATTTTGGGATGCCTAATGTTTGAAATGCCTCATCCCGGTTATCACCATCACCAGTCCATTCTCCACACAGTAATCGATCGAATCCTTATCCCGGATCGACCCGCCGGGTTGGATGAATGCCGTTACACCCGCCGCATGCGCCATCGATACGCTGTCATTGAATGGGAAGAAGGCATCGCTCGCCAATACCGATCCTTTTAAATCGAATTGGAACTGTCCTGCCTTGGCAATCGCCTGCCGTACGGAATCGACCCGGCTGGTCTGACCGCAGCCCTTACCAATCAACTGCCTGTCCTTGACCAGGGCGATAGCGTTCGACTTCAGATGCTTGCAGACCAGGTTGGCAAAGATCAGGTCCTTCTTTTCCGCATCGGTCGAGGGCCGTCCCCCCGCCTCTTTCCATTCTGTATAATTACCCTCGTCCGGCTGTTGCTGCAGCACTCCATTCAATAGCGACCGGTATTGAGACACAGGAGCAATCCGCTTTTTCTGTATCAGCAGGATCCGGTTCTTCTTCGATTTAAGGATCTCCAGGGCATCGGCATCAAAAGCCGGCGCGATGAGCACCTCGAAAAAGATTTCATTGATAGCCGCTGCCGTTGCCTTGTCGACAGGCGTGTTGCAGGCGAGTACACCGCCGAAGGCGCTTTCCGGGTCTCCCGCCAGTGCGCTGTCCCAGGCTTCTTTCAGGGTGGGGCGGATGGCAATCCCGCAGGGATTCGTATGTTTGATGATGGCAAAAACAGACCCCCCGCCTAATGCCTGAGGGTCGGTATCATTGAATTCCCGGACCAGCTGCACTGCCGCGTCCACGTCTACCAGATTATTATAGGACAGCTCCTTACCATTTATCTGGTCGAAAATTGCTGTAAGATCGCCGTAAAAGCGTGCCGCCTGGTGTGGATTTTCGCCATAACGCAATGGCTGGGGCGCCGCAACGGATTCCAGGAAGTAATCGCCACCATCCGGGCTGAAATACCGCGCGATAGCCACATCGTAGTGCGCGCAGACTTCAAAGGCTTTTGCCGCCAGCGCCCGCCGCTGCTCGAGGGTCGTCTCCCCTTTTTGCCCGGCCAGCAGCTTTTCGAGCCAGGCATATTCCGACTTCGCTGCAATCACCACCAGATCTTTATGATTCTTGGCCGCCGCCCGGATCATGCTGGGGCCGCCCACGTCTATTTTTTCAATGATAGCCTTGTCGTCCGTTGTGCTGGCCACCGTCTGTTCAAAGGGATAGAGATCTACGATCACCAGGTCGATCTCAGGGATATGATAACGAGCCATTTCCTCCAGGTCTGTCGCATTGTCCCTTCGTCCCAGTATGCCGCCGAAGACAGAAGGATGCAGCGTCTTGACACGGCCGCCCAGGATAGAAGGGTAGGAGGTGAGACTTTCTACCGGCGTGCAGGGCAGCCCCAGCGACTCGATGAACTGCTGCGTACCACCTGTGGAATAGATCGTTATACCGTACTCGTGTAGTTTTTTGACGATGTTTTCCAGCCCGTCCTTATAGAATACTGAAATCAGGGCCGACTTGATTTTTTTCATGCGGCGAAATTAATAATACAGCGTGAAATCCGTGTAAGTATTTATGGAGGGGGAGAGAATTCAATTCCGGATTCAACCTGCCGAAAGCAGGCCGAACCCGGTCGTTTTGAATGGTAACAGCGGTAAGCGCAAAATTGACTTTTCTCATGCGGACTAATATCTTAGAAAAGCATCAGCATACATACCCACACACGCATGAAATAAAACAGGATAAGGTGTTAATGGTTATGTATGCTGTTGCTAACATTAGGCGTAGAGAGATCAAACAGTATTTTTACTATCAGTTTGGGTGGTCACAGGAGTGATTGAACTTCCTCTTTTGCGTAATAAGTAAGGATATCAAATATTAAAAACGGGACATTAGGCAACCTCTCTATTAAATGTCCAATATTTATTTTAATTTGGCTGAAATAGTGGCTGAAAAAAGAGACGTTATTTTTTTGCGTCAAATGCGCAAGAATTGTATGCGTAGTTCACGTCCCTGAATCCAACAATTTCACTGTTTTTTGCTTGCGTAATGACTGTCTAAATTGCGTAGTTTTCCTCATGATCGTTTGATCCCCTTTAATTTATGAATAGTATTAATTTATAATCAATTGATTGTATTGCGCTTGCGGCATGCCCTATAACTGCTAGAGGGATACTTTTACAACACAAACTATTCTTCTTCATTCTAAAACCAGTCAGCCATGTACACAATTGAAAAAAAATCCGTAAATGCCGGGAAATTTGCTAGCAAACACGAAGTTGACAATTTCATCCGCACTTACAAACAGGAAAGGTGGGCAGATAACTCCGATCGTATGGGCAAAGCCGATTCCCTCAGCGTTTGGTTCACCGTCGAAGAGGTCGAGGCTTTCCTTGAATCCGTAAAAGCTAATGGTGGAAATGGCGTTCGTTTTCACTTCGGCGTTTTCACAGAAGAAAATGCTACCCGGCCCGAATTCGTCGGCCGCCAGACCCTGGTGATGGTAGGCAACCGCAGCAGCGATGGTTCTGCCGAGACCAGCAAACAACTCTTCTCTTTCCAGAGTGGCCAGCCTGAAATCGTAGCCTATAGCGGTGGCATCGTCTGCCCTCCGGTCTGCGGCAGCGGTACCACACCTCCAAGCAGTGCTTACCAAGGCTCCGTAATGGGTTCAGCTACCCTGATCGACCGTGGCGAAAACGGTATGTCCGTCATCTAGTCCATACACATAACCATTTATACCCGGCCGTCCTGTTGCGTTGCAACGGGACGGTTCGTTTTATGAGAAAAGCGAAATATCTGTTATCTTGTGGTATGGAGTTTTTCTTATTTTATCTTATTCCGATATCTGCTGGAATTACCTTCCTCATCAGTCTCACCACTTTTATTCCACCCGCAGCCAGATTTTATCTCCGGCTGCTCTGCCTATACCTGCTTTTAGATTGCATCGTGGAGACTTACACCAGTTATCAGGCACTGCATATTCACAACACCCAATTGGTCAACAGCCTGTCTTCTACGGTATCCTTCGTCTTATATATCTACATCCTCCGGGAGATCATCCACAGCCTTAAGGCCCGCAAGGCCCTGCTGTATTGCCTTTTGATCTTTCCGCTTATTTCTGTTATGAACATTTTCCTCATCCAGAAATATGTATACCAATCGATCACTTACTCGCTGGGATGCCTCCTGATCGTTGCATTCAGCATTTATTATTTCTGGGAAGTGTTCCAAAGCAAAAGCTACGTCAACCTGGCCCGCGAGCCGGCCTTCTGGATCTGTTCAGGCTTGCTCTTCTTCAGCGCTTGTAGTTTCCCGGTGTACGCATTTCTCAATTTGCTTCAGAATCTTGGCCCCACAGTCAGCCGCGTTATGGCGTTTCTAATGGACTTAGTGAATATCTTGCTATATTTATCGTTCATCATTGCGTTTTTATGTCGCCTCAGACCCAGGAAATCTACATAGTTATCCTTATCGCTACGGCGCTTGCCCTTTTGTTGGTAGGTTTTATCGTCACTTCGTTATTCCTTTACCAACGCAGGCAGCATCGGCAGGAACAGCAATTGGTGCGCATGAAAGACGAATATCAACAGGAATTGCTGCGCTCACAGTTGGAGATCCAGGAGACAACATTCAAGACGATTGCCATGGAACTGCATGACAATATCGGCCAGGTACTCTCCGTCGTCAAATTGTCCCTGTCCGTCCTGCCCCTCGATAAGGCTCACCCGGCCTATGAAGGCGTACAAGGCAGCCGTGACATGCTCAATAAGGTTATTTATGATATGGGCAACCTCACCAAAAGCCTCCATACCGATCGGATTGCCCAGATAGGACTCGTAGAAGCCATTCAGTTTGACCTGGAAAGTCTAAAACGTACCGGTCTGCTGGAAGTGGGGTTCACCGTAACAGGTGAAGAATATCGTCTTGAAGATCAACGATCTATCTTCCTTTATCGGATGTTTCAGGAAATGCTGAACAATATTTTAAAACATTCCAAAGCGACTCGCGTAAATATTGCGGTTATTTACTCAATTGATAATAAATTTGTTCTGAAAGTCGAGGATAATGGTGTGGGCTTTGATATTGAAAAAAAGCGGACCCAGACATCCTCCTCCAGTGGTATCGGCCTGAAAAGTATGACAAATCGTGCCTCCCTGATCGGCGCTCAGATTAATGTTCAAAGTCAGCCGGGTAAGGGTACTTCCATTATCGTGGAACTCCCCCTGGAAAAGGAAATATTATAATTTATGGGAGTAGCAATAAAGAAAATAACTGTCGGCATTGTAGATGACCATAGTCTCCTACGAAAAGCCCTGGGAAAGCTGATCGGCTCCTTTGAGAATTATGCAGTTCTGTTCGAAGGCGATAACGGGAAAGAGATCAAAGATAAAATCACCCAGCACGTTATCCCCGACATCATCCTGCTGGATGTCAACATGCCGGGCATGGATGGCTACGAAACCGTCCGCTGGCTGCATAAGAACTACCCCCAGGTAAAAGTCCTCGCCCTTTCCATGTTCAGTGATGAAAATACCATCATCCGCATGCTGCGGCTCGGCGCCAAAGGTTATATCTTAAAGAATATCGAGCCCGAAGAACTGAAACTAGCACTGGACTCGATCATGAAAAAGGATTTTTATCTTTCGGACTATATCTCCGGGAAGATCATCAGCGGCCTGCATAAGGATCTCGGCAACCCCGAAGATCCCATCGTCCTCAATGATAAGGAAAAAGAATTCCTGCGCCTCGTCTGCTCTGAAATGTCTTATAAGGACATTGCCGATAAAATGTTCATCAGCCCCCGGACCGTCGACAATTACCGCAACACCCTCTTCGAAAAGCTGAAAGTACGCACCCGCGTAGGCCTGGTCATGTTCGCCATCAAGAATGGCCTCGTCGAGATTTAACTCTTCTTCCTCCCTCTCGTCAGGCTCAGCAGCAGCACTGGTAAAAAGACCAGATTAGTCACCGTAGCAATCACCAGCGTCAGCGACGTCAGCCATCCCAACGCTATGATGCCGCCAAAATCACTGAAACAAAAGACCACAAACCCCGCAGTCAGCGTCATAGACGTATAAAGGATGCTGATCCCCGTCGTATTGATCGTACCCGTCACCGCCTTTTCAGGGCTAGCCGCCTTCGGCGCCTCCTGCCGGTAATTGACCAAAAACCTGATCGTGATATCGATGGCGATTCCCAACGCAATACTGAACACGATCACCGTCGATGGCCTCAGCCGCACCCCCGCCCAACCCATGATCCCCGCCGTGATGATCAGCGGAATGACATTGGGCACCAGTGAGCAGACCAGGATGCGGAACGACCGGAACAGGAACAACATACAGGCCGCGATCAGCACAAACGCCCATTCGATACTATCCCGCAGCCCTTTAATAATAAAGCTGCTTCCTTCCAGATACGTCACGCTCGTTCCCGTAAATTCTACATGGTATTTGGTGGAATCGAAAAGCTCCGACGTCTTTTGTTGTAGTTCGGCCAGCACTCCCGGCAGCCGTTTGCTTCCGATATCGGCCATCTCGATACTGATACGCAGTCGTTGCTGGTTGCTGTCCACAAAACTCTTCAGCAGGCTGCCCAATCCGCCCGCAGTCGCCCCACCACCCGTGGCCCCGCCGGTTAATGCCCCCCCGCTCAGGTACTGAGAAAGAAAGATCATGTCCGTTGAATTAGGAACGACATACGCGCTGCTGTCCCCGCCAAAATAGGCCTGCCGCATAAACTTGAGTCCCTCTACCAGCGACAATGGCCGCGCCATATCCGGCCGGGCGGCGATATAGTCTGATAATTGCTCGATGCTATCGAGTGTCTTGATGGTATTGATCAGTAATCCCTTCCGTCGTTTCATATCGATCACGATCTCTAACGGCATTACCCCCTTGAAATTTGTCTCAAAAAATTTCAGATCGGTGTATAAAGGATCGTTATGCGGCAGATCGTCTACGATAAACCCTTCCGAATGCAGCCGCGTCATCCCGGCGATCGCAATGACCAGCGCAATGCCCGTAATGATGTAGACAGGCCGCCGGTGATGCAGCGTCCAGTTTTCCAGCCGTACCAGTATAGACTTCAGCCAGGGGTTGCTCAGGTACCGCATCTGCGACGGAGTAGGTGCCGGCAGAAAACTCAGCACCACTGGTATCAGGATAAAAGAGATGAAGAACAGCAGCATGATATTGATGCCCGCTACTACGCCAAATTCGTTGAGGATAGCGCTGTGGGTAAGGGCAAAGACCCCAAACCCGATAGCTGCCGTCAGGTTACAGAACAGAGTGACAATACCCATCCTGCCGATCATGACCACCAGCGCTTCGTGCTTATCGCCGGTATCCTTGAAGGCCGTATGGTATTTATTCATAAAATAAATACAGTTAGGGATGCCGATCACCACCACCAGCGTGGGGGTCAGCGCATTCAGCAACGTGATCTTATAGCCGAAAAGATCCATCGTGCCCAGGCTGAAGATCACCCCGATGACAACCACTGTCAGCGACAGCAACATCGTACTGAGGCTCCGGAAGAACACCAGCATGATGATCGACAGGATCAGCACCGATCCGAGCAGGAACCAGGTCGTCTCATGGGCGACCTTGACGGCCATCTTCGCCCGTATCAGCGGCAGCCCGCTGTAATGCAGATCAAGTGTGCTATGCTGCCGGCTAAAGCTGTCTATGGCATCTGTAATGCCCCGCACCGTCACGATCCGGGCGGCAGAGTTCATGACATTCTTGTTGACGTTCACGACCGTCCGCCAGACGTTCGTTTCGGGATTATATAACAACCCTTTGTAGAATGGAAGGCTCAACAGTACCGCCTTACTGCTGTCCAGCCTGGCCTGCGTAAAAGGCGCCGAAAAAATAGGGACTGTTTTGAATTTATTGGTATTTGTATCCCTGATCAGGTTGACCACCGAAGAAACACCCAACACGTTGTCCACTCCCGGGACCCTCTTCAACCGCTCCGTCAGAGCAACATAATCAGTGAAAATGTCCGCCTGGAAAAGCTTGTCCGTCTGAAGCCCGACAACCAGCAGGTTACCGTCATCGCCGAAACGTTTCCGGAATTCCTGGTAAGCCTTATATTTTGGATTGTCGGTCGGAATAGCGCTGTTGAAATCATAGCTCAGTTTTACGTGGGAAGCCCGGTAAGCCATATAGGCGGTAGCGGACAATAGGACAATCAGCAATAAGAACCGGAATTTGAGGACCAAACGCGCAATGGATTCCCACATGATGAAAATAATTTTTACAAATAAACGGCAATTTGACGACTTTGCGTCAGGGCGGATGCATTCACCGCCTCGCCGGAGGCCGATGGAACTGCACAAGACAAAAGGCATCGTATTGAAAACAGTGAAATATGGGGAGACAAGCCTCATTGCCACGCTCTATACAGAGTTATTCGGTGTGCAGTCTTACATGGTCAATGGCGTAAGGACCTCATCCCGCAAAGGGCCGGGAAAGGCCAATATGTTTCAGCCCGCCGCCATCCTCGACCTCGTCGTCTATCACAATGAGATGCGGCAACTTCAGCGGATCCGTGAGTTCCAGTGGGAAGTCATCTACCGGCATATCTTCTTCGATGTGCTGAAGAACGCGGTGGCCCTTTTTATGGTCGAACTATTACAGAAATGCATTAAGCAACCCGAACCCAATCCCGACCTTTTTTATTTCATCGAAGATGCCTTCCTCCACCTCGACGCCAGCGAAGGCAGGGTGTTGGCCAATTTCCCCCTTTTCTTCATCCTCCACCTGGCCGGGTTCTTCGGGTTCCGCATCCAGGACGAGTACAGCGAAAAGAATGCTATCCTCGACCTGCGGGAAGGGCAGTTCATTCATGAACCGCCGCCCCATGGACAGGCGCTGGAAGGCGCCCTCAGCTATCATACCGCCCAATTACTCCGCGTCCAGCGACCCGAAGAATTGCTGGAACTACCCCTCAACCAGGAGACCCGAAGGGCGCTCCTGCAGGCTTACCAGGCTTTTTATGCCCTGCACGTGCCCGATTTTGGTGAAATGAAAACCCTCCCCGTGCTGCAGACCGTGTTGTCCTGATGGCCCCGCCGCCACTCCAGCCACCCCTCGCACAGAGCTCCCGCTTCTAAGTTCGGACGTTCCCTCGAACGTCCTCTCCCTTACACCAATCTCCTTACCCTCGCCCCCGCCGTCAGCCTGTCCCCTTCGCCCCCTTCAATCAGCACAACGCCCGGTTGTTTGCCGGCCGCAAAAGTCCCCAGCACTCCCTCTGCCTGCAACGCTTCCGCTCCCCCGGCCGTCGCCCATTGCAACAGGGTAGGAGTCGGCAACCCCGGAAACGCCCGTTGCAGCGTTTTCAACTCCTCCAGGATGCTCAGCTGATGATTGGAAGCCAGGCTATCCGTTCCGATAACGATCCGGCATCCCTGTCGCTGCAACAGCTCCACATCCGGCAGCTGCCCGCTGATATATAGGTTGGCATTCGGACAAAGACAAAAGTAAAGGTCCGGCCCCCCCGCGCGCGCCGCCCGCACGTCCTCAGCCCCCGTCGCCACATTATGCACCAGGATCAGCGACTGATTGCGGTAGAAATAAGGGAGAAAACTTTCCAGGCTCCTTTTCCCCGTCCCTTGGTAAAAGGACACATCCAGCCCCAGCGCCGCATACAGGCGGAGAAAATCTCCCTTCCCCGACAGCAGCCATTCGTTTTCCGTCTCGCTCTCCTGATTGTGGATCGTCAGCAGGTGATTGCCCGGAAAACCGGCAATCAGCCGGAACAATGCCCCGGACACCGAATAGGGCGCGTGAGGCACAATGGAATTCGATTCGATCGGCAGCTGATAGGCTTCCGCAAAAGCGTTGAAGACTGCCAGGCTATGCGCAAATCGCGCTGCTGCCCCCTGTTCGACAAATCCCATCGTCTCTATAAAGTTGTGGTAATATAGCCGCCCCAGCGCCTTCTGGGCGACCGTATCCGCTGTATTGCAGATATCCCCTACCGCCATGATCCCGTTATCCAGCATTTCCTGCTCACCCGCTGCAATAGCCTCCGCCACCCCCTCTGGCGGTGCAGCCTCTGCCCGCTGTCTGATCACCGTCGACAGGAAATCCACCAGACCTGTTCCCTCTGGTATCACTCCTTTCATATGCGACAGCTCAAGATGACAATGACAGTTGACAAAACCAGGACTCAAAACCCCGCTGTAGACTTCCACGTCGTCCCCGGCCTCTCTCCCCGCCACTACCGCCTGCACGATACCTTCATCCGTGGTAATCAACACGCTATCCGGATCCGACATCCCGTCTCCCAGAAATAAATAATCGGCTTTGAATTTTCGGTAAGTCATTCCCAAAGGTTTAATTTTGCCGTTCCGCCTCAAAAGTACCGAAGATATGCTAGACAAATTAGAAGCGATAAAAGCCCGATTCGAAGACCTGGGAGTAGCCCTGAGCAATCCTGAAGTCGTTAGCGACAACCGGAGATTCAGCGCCATGAGCAAGGAATACCGCAGCGTTGAAAAGATCGTCATAGCTTACAATCAATACAAAGATCTGCTCGATACCCTCGAATTCGACAAGGAAGCTTTGAATGGCGACGACCCGGAGCTGAAAGAGCTGGCCAAGGCGGAAATTCCCGGCTTGGAAGAACGAAAAATTCAACTGGAGGCCCATATCCGACAGCTGCTGATACCCAAAGACCCGCAGGATGAAAAGAACGCCATTCTCGAAATCCGGGCAGGGACCGGCGGCGATGAAGCCAGCCTTTTTGCCGGCGACCTGTTGCGCATGTATATCAAATATTGCGAGCGGCGGGGCTGGAAGACTGCCATATTGAGCGAGAGCGAAGGGACCGTAGGCGGCTATAAGGAAGTACAGGTGGAAGTCGTCGGCGACGACGTCTACGGCACCCTTAAATTCGAGAGCGGAGTCCACCGCGTACAGCGCGTGCCGGATACCGAAACCAGTGGCAGGGTCCATACCAGCGCGGCGACCGTCGCCGTCATGCCCGAGGCCGAAGAAGTTGACTTCGAATTGAAGGAGAGCGACGTGAAAATGGAAACCGCCCGCAGCGGCGGCGCCGGCGGCCAGAACGTCAACAAGGTAGAGACCAAGGTATTTCTGACCCATATTCCTACCGGCGTCGTCGTCGTTTGCCAGACGGAACGCAGCCAGCTTGGTAACCGTGAAAAAGCCATGCAGATGCTGCGCACCAAGTTATATGAAGAACAGGTTCGCAAACAGGAAGAAGAGATCGCCAGGCACCGGAAAAGCCTTGTCAGCACGGGCGATCGCAGCGCCAAGATCCGCACCTATAACTTCCCCCAGGGACGCGTCACTGACCACCGCATCGGGCTCACCGTATACAATCTCGACGATGTGCTCAATGGTAATGTCCAGGAGTTCATTGACGCCCTCCAGTTTGCAGAGAACTCCGAAAAGATGGCCCGCCAGAATTGATCCAGCCCGCGCCCTCGCGCGTCTTCTCATTAAAACCGGGTTAAAAGCCCGGGGCCGGCCCGCTCGCACCGCACTTTTTAGATTTTTTTAACGCTGCCCGCTTAAACTTTCTTCCCGTTCACACGTCTTTATTATGTGTAAGGCAGTAAAGTTCTTTAAATAAATGTGCTAAAATTTGCAGCAAAGCTGGAAATTGTTTAATTTAAAAGAGTAATGCTAAATAAATGTTATTACTCTGACCTCTTCAATCGGCCAATCAATTTCCATCGTACTTTTGTTGCGGTGCCTGAAGAAGAAGGAAAAAAGGGGAATAATATTGGCACCTGTTTTGCGTTATTAGGTATAGAACACAACAAAGTCTTTTCTATTTGACTCACATAAAGCAGTCAATTTTCTCATAAGCAGTTAGTTTTGGTTACGACCCCTGTTTCTACAGGGGTTTATTTTTTGCCCTCCTTCACCAACACAGGTATAAACATCAGCCCACTTACCCCATAGCCTATTCCTGCACCAAACATATCCGCAATAATATCGTATGTATCATAGTCCCGCCCTGGTATCCAATACTTTTGCACGATTTCCATAGCAATCCCGAAGAAATTGCTCAGCATGTAAAAAACGAAGAACAATAGCAGCAGCCTCGGCAGCGCCAACGACCGGTTCGTCAGGTACAGGTTCCAAAGGAAGACAAAGCCCCCGAACATCGTCACATGCACCAGCTTGTCGAAATTGGGGATTTTGAACCCTTGCTCATTGGGGATCATAGACCCCGGCAGGCAACAGCCAATGACCACGCAGATCGTCCAGATAAGAGGGATGTATAAGTTGCCGAAGTATTTTCTCAGAAATGTAACCATAAAAAAAGTCCCTAAAAATGGGACTTTTTTTTCTATAACTGTAGATTTTTTTCCACCACTATTGTGTCACCATCGTCTTACCCATAGATTGTAATCTTTTCAGGTCGGGAGAAGGACTTCCTCCCTTATTCTCGATCGTGATGGCAAAGGCCTGTGCTTTTTGCGTATTCTTCATCTTTAAGATTACCTTCTCGTCAGTGGCATCGAAGACGCCCAGATCCTTGGGCTTGCCATCGATCAGCGCCCATAGTTGATACTGCTTGTCGGAAGCCAGCTTTGGCATATTCTTGACCACCAGGTAAACACTGGTATTGGCCGAATCCCAATAGATATTGGCCGAAGACCTGGGCGCCACCGTTGTGCCGACCATGTTGACGACAAGTGCATTCGGGTCACTGACAACAGACTGTTGCTGCACGATCCTGTCCAGCGTGTTCTGTGTAGTGTCCAACCGCTCTTTCAGCCGGTCATTGGTACTGCTCAGGTCTTTGTTCTGTTCAATGATCGTTTTGTTCTGTTCGCTGACGTGGTAGTACATCGCAGCCATTACAATGACAAGGATGACCGAGGCGGCAGCGATAAAGCGCATCCAGCCCGCATTACCGCTACTTTTTGCATTTTCCATGGTGATTATTTTGGTTGAGTTGAAAGAAGTGGAACGGGAATCAGTGTTCCCGATGGCTTCTAAAACCTTCACCTTAACCTCCGAAGGGGGCTGCACCGGATGCTCGGCCGCGTAATGTTCAAGGCTTTCTTCGAACTTCCTTCGTTCAGCTACTAACGCAGGATATTCAGCACACATTTGCTCGAATTCGGCCCTCTCCGACTCGCTGGCCAGGCCCATCACATAACTTTCAATGATGCCGCTTGCTATGTAATCTTTTAAGTTCACTTTAGATATTCTCTTAATTGTAATAAGGCGTTACGGATTCGGGTTTTTACGGTCCCAAGCGGAATCGCCATCATTTCGGCAATCTCCTCATGCGTAAATCCCTTAAAATAAGCCAATTCGACTAATACCCGGTGTTCAGGTTTCAGCTTTTCCAGCACTTTTTTCAACCCGATATTATCAACATTCAGTTGAGTGGTCTGATTGGCTACCCCCTTATATACGTTATCCGGCAATTCCTGGTTTTTCTGAGAATTCTGGTAGCTTTTTGACCGCAGCGTATCTATTGAGGCATTTCTGGCAATATTGAGCATCCAGGTGAAAAGCCGGCCTTTCGTCTGGTCATACGTCTCGATCTTCCGCCAGATATTGATAAAGACCTCCTGCAAAACATCGCTCGCTAACTCATCATTGCCCGTAATGATCTGTCTGATAATGCTATAGAGCGCTCCGGCATAGTTATCGTAAAGGAATCCAAAAGCCTGGTTATTCCTTTCTTTGAGGGCCACTACAAGCTCCTGTTCAGTATAAGTTATAGATGTTCCCAAGCTTTATGTAAATAGATGCACTAAAGTAAAGAAAAATTGATCAGTGTACAATGTTGCCATATGCAGCCGCATCCATCAGCTTATCCAGGTCCGCCGGGTCTTTTAACGTCATCCGGATCATCCAACCCTTGCCATACGGGTCAGAATTTACCAGGTCAGGCGCGGACGCCAACTCCGGATTAACTTCAAGAATGGTGCCTGCTACAGGCAGGTAAAGGTCAGATACCGTTTTTACTGCCTCCACCGTACCGAATACGGTCTCCGCCGCCAGGGATTTCCCAATGGTCTCTACTTCCACATAAACAATGTCGCCTAATTCCTGTGCAGCGAATTCTGTAATGCCTATGACGGCTTCATTATCCTTTTCCAGTCTGATCCATTCATGATCTTTGGTATAGCGCAAAGTATCAGGGAAGTTCATATTACTTGATTTTAGTGTTGCAAGATTACAAAAAGGAGTCGATATAAGACAATACCGGCGGTAATTATTTGACCAACCCGGTTTTACGCGGGATAAGCTTCATTTTCAATATCCTTACGTCTGTAACAGGCCGGTCCAGCGGCGGTCCGCTCGTCTTCACGGCAGCGATCGAATCCACTACCTCCATGCCCTTCACCACTTCTCCGAATACCGTATACTGCTGGTCCAGGTGGGGGCTGCCACCGTGTTCCTTATATACGGCCCGCTGATCGGACGGGATTTTCCGGCCCTTCAACCGGTATTTCTCCGTCGAATCCAGCCCGGCATCCGTCCATCGCTTACCCTCGACAATATAGAATTGGCTGCCGCTGCTGGCCCGGGTAGGATTCACGTCGTCACCCATACGCGCCGCTCCGAGGGCGCCCCTTTGATGAAAAAGAGCAGGCCGGAATTCGGCCGGAGGACCGAGCGCAGCGATGGTCCCGGACGAGTCAGAACGAGGGACGACGTTCTGACGAAGCCCATAGCCCGGCCCGCCGCTGCCCCCCTGGCTCATGGGCTTGCCCGGATGGCCGTTTTTGCTGTCGGGATCTCCCGACTGGATCATAAAATTCCGGATGACACGATGAAATAACAGGCTGTCATAATACCCCTTTTTGACCAGGGAAAGGAAGTTGTCGCGATGTAAAGGCGTGGAATCCGACAGGCGGATAACAATAACCCCCATCGTAGTGGTGATTTCAACGTCTTTCCGGAGGTCTTTGCGGCGCAGTCCGTTCGATAGCCGGGGATTGCAGGAGACCAGTAAGGCCAGTAAAAAGGCGGCAGTCAGTGCTTTTATCATGTGTGCTAGTCGTCGTGGTGGCCATCATGGTCGTGATCGTGGTCGTCATGATCCTCGTGTCCGTCATGGTCATCCTCATCGTCGTCATGCCCGTGTCCGCCATGGTCCTCATCGTCTTCCTCGCCCGCAGCTGTATCGCCGCCATACTCCCCCCCGGGGCCTTCCTGCTCCCTATAATCATGCTGTATCCCCAATCCCGGGCTGGCGGCTTCGGCTGTCTCAAAATAGAGCAAAATATGGTCTTTAAGGAAGTTTTCCTGCTCAGGCATACTCATCACCGGTAATGCCTTCAGCTGCCGGAAATGCGGCCAGCCGTCTTTATCCGTCCCGTCCACCTCATAGTAGCCGCTTTGCCGGAAAAGGCTGCATACGGCAATATGCATCAGGTCCTGCTTTTCTTCTTTGGAAAATCTCCTGCGGATATGCCCCAACTCCTGTATCCCGATCAGAAACAAAATCGTTTCCATATCAGGTTTCTTGCCAAATCTTTCCACGAGCCTGGCTTCCAGGTTCCACCAACGGGCTTGCAAGTCAAATTGTGCTTGTTGCATGGGGCAAAGATAGGCGATTAAGCCGTCTCCGGTGCCCGCACTCGCGCGGCCTCTCCCGGGCACTCACGCCGCGGGATACTACAATACCCTCACCACTTCCACAGCGGTTCCGTAAGCCAGCACTTCCGTGATGCCATTCATGACCTCATTGGCATCATAGCGCATATTGATCACCGCATTGGCTCCCCTCTCGGACGCATGCTGCATCATATACTGAAATGCTTCTTCACGCGTCTTCTCACAAAGATCAACGTAAATGGAGATCTGCCCGCCGAACAAAGACTGCAGTCCTCCCGCCATATTGCCCAGCAGGCTCCGCGATCTGACGGTGATGCCGCGTACAACACCCAGGTTACGGACGACGCGATATCCTTCCAGCGTAATGCTGGTGGTGATCATGGTAGGGTCTATCATATAGAAGGTTTTATGATTGAATTTACACCTTTACAATGTTATCTTTGCCCAAAAATCAGAAAATGTTACAGGTGGCATTTATCCGTCAGAACGTGGACTTTGTAAAGGAAAGGCTCGCCGTCAGGAACTTTCCCGAACCTGAACTCGTCGATATCATCGTGTCCATGGATGACCAACGCAAAAAATTGCAGTTGGAATCAGATACCACCCAATCCCGCATCAATACCCTCTCTAAGGAGATCGGCCAGCTGATGGCAAAGGGAGGCAAACAGGAAGCAGAAGAAAAGAAGCAGGAAGTGGCCACCTTGAAAGCCGCCCTCGAACCCATTGCGACCGAACTGGCAAAGGTCGAGCAGCAATTGAACGCCACCCTCGTACGCCTGCCTAACCTTCCCGCTGCCGCCGTGCCCCGCGGCCATCGCGCGGAAGACAACGTCACGATCAAGA
>Ga0302304_10000678_pt1 | contig 19052 bp, 16 predicted proteins | sample III_Palsa_E2_2_FD_198769 | JGI IMG/M metagenome (GOLD analysis project Ga0302304, IMG submission 198769) | Peat permafrost microbial communities from Stordalen Mire near Abisko, Sweden - III_Palsa_E2_2 | ecosystem: Environmental > Terrestrial > Soil > Palsa > Peat permafrost | place: Sweden...
TGCCGGAGGTTCAAAAGGTAACGCGCAATTCTAAGGCAGCAGGCCCCGAGGACTCATTGATCAGGCTCTTGGAAATCCACAATTGAAGCATTCCGAGCCCCTACCAAAACTTTGTGAGCACTGCGGGCATCGAAAGCCCAGAAGACGCGCGTTCAAAATCAGACCGTAGACTGCGATGCACAGGGGCCAGGTCAGAGTGGCCGTGACGAGGACTACTGAGTTCTCGAATGACTTTCTGCCTAAGACGAGTCCAAGGATAATGGGTCCCATAGCGACCAAGTACCAATACCTGCCCAAGGTCTTCTTTCTCTCGACCAAAGCCTGATATTCGTTGTAGTCCTCCAAACACCGTATCGGCTCGTCGGAGCCGGGTTGTTGAGTCCACTGGGGCGGGGGTGGAGATACGAAATGGCGTCTGTGAACTTCCATCTCCAACGCCTCCGCCGCCTCGGGTACGAGGTCCTGTTTCTCGGCGACGACTTGCCCGAGTTCATTGTCGGTCAGTTGCTCATAACGTCGTTGGAAGGTGTCACCACTCATGTTTGATCCGATCTAACTATGTCTTCGTATCTTTTGCATTGGTGAAGATTGTAATTGTCGCCGATTTTGCCGCCGTACTCCTGCAATACCGCGTTTCATCTAAGTTCAGGAGGCCGCCTAGCGGCAAAACTTGAACTTGGAAAAATTTGACTTTTCATGCATCCAGTCATTTCTGGACAGTTACCGGCTCTCAGGGAAAATCTTTCGGCAGACTGTCACCGCAGTGGTGTCTGAGTTCGGAAAGCAGACGCGGCCTGTCTGTTAATTGCTGGGCTTGGACAATCTTTGTTCCGTCCGCACCAGTGATAGTCACCGTACGACTCTTCTCACCCGTGTTGATCTCGACAATCTCGCTCCAACCAATCCGCTTGTTTTTCCAGAGCCAACTAACCTGTTCGAGGCCCTCGGTATTGACGATGATTGTCGCCGGAAACGAAGCCGCAATCGCGACTGTGATCGTTACAACAAGCGCCGCAGTGATCAGCCCCAACGGACTTCGAGGGACGTGCATCAGCTCCCGAACCGCGGCATATGTCAGATAGGCCATGAGAAGGGGCCATGTCCAGAAAGCCAGCTTGTTAGGTAAGAACTCAACCGTGCCGTCTTGTAATACTTCGGCCTTCTGATCCTTGCTTGCAGCGCCCCAAACGGAGTAAAGCAATATCCCCGGGATGGCGGAGATTGACAGTTCTCTGGCAATCCGAAGGAAATGAGTGCCGATCATGGGCCTCATTCTAACTGCGAGTCAGAGGGCCACAAGCGTGGTCCCTTGAAAACGGCGTTTTCGCCAAGTTCATTCGACCGGAGGGCCATTGGCGAACTTAGTCAAAACCCGATTTTTCGGGCGGTTCACGATCAATCTCATTGTGCGTCCAGATGAACCTGCTTCTAAAATCGTGGGTAGACATCGGAGGAGCGATGAATCAATCCGTCAATGGCTGCGTAGTCGACGAAACAACGGGCGAACCACTTACTTCGCCAGATGTAAGGCTTTATCGCATTGGGGTTGCTGGGGAGACCTGCACCGTGCTCAATGAGCATGGCTGCTTCTCGTTCTCGGACCTGCTCGAGGGGGAATACTCCCTAGCCTTCTACGATCAGAACTTTGTTCCTCGGTACGAACGCCTGACACTTGCTCAGGGTCGAATCATGCCTTCCCTGCGCATAGCGCTGAGACCTGGGGGCTTGTTGTCCGGGAGGATCCTCGACGATAAGCAACAGCCGCCTGAGCGCTGCTGGTTCACCTTGATCCAAGCCGGGGAAAGAAGGGGCGAGCCAGGATACATCAGCGACTCCGGTGACCACAAAGTCTCCGACGACGGCACTTTCTGCTCACCGCCCCTCTCTCCAGCTCGATACTTCCTGCGCTTTGCCGGCATTCTTCGTAAGCCAGCGACGGTTTCCCAAACGAACCGCGTCACCTTGCTATGCAACAGCGCATCTTCGATTTTCTGTATCCCGATGCTCAGGACATCTCTGACGCGACGGGCTTCGACGTTGAACTCGGCCAGACGGTCTCGGGTTTGCAACTACAGATTCCACCTTCAGTCTGGTATACCGTTCGCGGCAAAGTAATTGGGGAACTGCCAACAGGGCCTCATCAAATCAGTGTGATGTTCTCCCGAACAATGGGAACAATCGATGGCATCGGCGGGCCCAGCGGACCTAAGGTAGAGCAGGACGGAACCTTTGAGCATCAGGTGCAGTCAGGCGATTACACCGTCGAGGTCTGGGAGTTTGCGCTGCCAGAGCCAGACGGGCGCACGAGCGTGCTTCGGAAGTTTGCTGGGACAAACGTCCGGGTAAATAAGGTTGACCTTGAGGGGATAGAAATCTGCATCTCCTCTTGAACTCTTGAACCGTTGATGCGCTTGCCCACCGGAACTGAACTTAGTCAAAAGCCGACTTTGCAGGCATCATCTCGGACGGAGCTGACGCATCGTATTGAGCGAGTCAGTTTGAATCCGCTGGAGATGCTGGCTTCCGCTTTGACCACTTATGGGACTTTTGGCGTGTCGAAAGAACATAGACGCCGACGCCCAGCCAGTAACATGCGGAAAACCCCGCAACATGTCGCCAATCGGTAGCGCGATGAAGAACAACGTTTGTCAAAACTTCAGCCGAGATTGCAAACAGCCAGATGGCGGCCAACAGAATCCATACCGGCACCCGTTCAAGTTCAAGACTCTTCATGCGGCCATCATAATGCCTCGGCCACCCGAGAAGATTCATAATCCCGAAAACGGTGTTTCATCCAAGTTCGACCCACGTGGGCCAGTGGGCGAGCCGTAGTTGCTCAAAATGCGACTTTGCGGGAGGATCGACCAGCGATTGCTTCGGGTATGATTTTGGCGATGCGTTCTAGACTGCTGAGCCTTTTCTTCCTCGCCCACATGCTGCTTTTGGTCTTGTCCGCAGTCGGACAGGCTCCCGCTGGCACCGCCGCACCTGCGGGGTGGCACGTCACAGTCCCTGCCGAGGACGGTCTAATTTTTCAGATGAAGATCAACGGCCAAGGCCCCTATCGCACTCTCTTTGATACGGGTGGGGTCAATGTGATTAGCGCCGATTTCGCCCAGCAGCTCGGCCTCAAAATCGACGAAAGAGCGATCGACTTCGGTGCCATTGGCGGCGGCGTAAAAGCGAAAACCGTCCACGTCGATACGCTTACCATCGGCGAGCTCAACATCGGAAACCAGACGTTTTATGTGCTCGATATTCCTGCCGATGCGGGCACCCCACAACTGGCGGTTGGCTGGGAATTGATGCAGATGTTGGCGGTCGAGATGAATTTCGGGCGCAACCAAATCACCTTCTTCGATGGCGGGCACTTCTCGTACTCGGGCAACGGCGAGGCGGTTCCGCTGTACTTGCACACGGGTGGCAATGGCATCGATGTGGACGCAACGGTCGACGGTATCGAGGGCCGCTTTCTGGTGGACTCCGGCAACGAGATTGGAACGTTTCTAAGCTCCGCTTTCGTCAGCCAGAACGATCTCGTGAAGAAGCTGGACGCACGGTATCGCGGATATAACGGCCGCGGTTTCGGTGGCGATTCACCGCCCGCGTGGTATGTGAGACTGCACAGCCTTCAGCTTGGCAGTCTGAAGGTCGATGGTCCTGTCGCGCGTCTGCAGACGGCAAACGACACTTTCAATGACAAGCTGGCTGGCAACATTGGCCAGGACATCCTAAGGCGTTTCATCGTCACAGTCGACTGCAAACACGCAGTCATGTACCTGGAAAAGACCTCTTTATGGAATGAGCCTGCAGTTTTCAATCGCACTGGAATGATCGTCGATTACAACCATGGCTCGGACGAGATCAAAACGGTTTTTGCGGGCAGTCCCGCCGAAGTGGCCGGTCTAAAACAGGGGGACCGCATCCTTACAATAGACGGCGCCAATCCATCGGACGATCCGAACGATCCATTGTTCAAGCAACCGGTCGGCACTGTCCTTCATCTTCAAGTGCGGCGCGGGGATGTCTCCCGGACATACGACCTCACTCTGCGGAATGTCCTCTGATCAGATTGGGAACTCCTCAAAAACGGCGTTTTAGGAAACTTGGCCGTAGTTGCTCAAAAACCCGACTTTGAAGGAGGTTGGATTCTTGTGCGGCCCTTTAGCCGCGGCCTCGCCACCCTGTCCCCGAAGCGGGCGTGATATATTCCGGCTACTGCAAGCATTCGGCTTCATACGCATCGGAGGGCACCCGCGCGTGGCACTCACTATCTCTGGGCTATCCAAGACCTACCCAAACGGCGTCAAAGCACTCAAGAATCTCTCCCTCACCATTGGCAATGAAATGTTTGGCCTGCTCGGCCCCAACGGCGCCGGCAAGTCCTCTCTCATGCGCACGGTCGCCACCCTCCAGGACCCCGACTCCGGCACCGTCACGCTCGATGGCATCGACGTCCTCAAGGACAAGAACGCCGTCCGCAAAGTCCTCGGCTATCTGCCCCAGGAGTTCGGCGTCTACCCCAAGATGTCTGCGCTCGACATGCTCCACCACCTCGCCATCATGAAGGGAATCTCCAACAAGACCGAGCGCACCCAAATGGTCGACGCCCTCCTCAACCAGACCAACCTATGGGCCGCCCGCAAGAAATCCCTCAGCACCTACTCAGGCGGCATGAAGCAGCGCTTCGGCATCGCTCAGGCCCTGCTCGCCAACCCCAAGCTCATCATCGTCGACGAGCCCACCGCCGGACTCGATCCTGCCGAGCGCAATCGCTTCCTCAATCTCCTCAGCTCCATCGGCTCCAACGTCACCGTCATCCTCTCCACCCACATCGTCGACGACGTTCGCGAGCTCTGCCCCCGCATGGCCATCATTGCCAGCGGCGAAGTTCTGCTCGAAGGCAGCCCCGCCGCTGCGCTCGACGGCCTGCGCGGAAAAATCTTCTCCAAGGTGGTTGCCACCGACGACGAACTCCGCGCCCTCGAAGCTTCTTTCAACGTCATCTCCACCCACCTCGTCGGTGGCCTGCACGAAGTCCGAATCTACGCCGACTCCAATCCCGGCGCCGACTTCAAGCCGGTCGACTCCGGCCTCGAGGACGTCTACTTCCTCAACCTAACCAAACACGCCGCCAACGCTGCAGTGAACTAGTCCGCCAATTACCGGCAACCACACTCACAGCGTCTAGCGAAACGGAAGGGTTTATATGGCACAGTTCTGGGAATTCTTTACATTCGAGCTCAAATTCCGAGCCAAGAGCGTCTCCACCTACGTCTACTTCTTGCTCTGGTTTATGTTCGAGTTCTTCTGCGTCGCGAGCGAAAGCTTTGGGCCTATCGGCAACGCGAACGGCAAGGTCCTGCTCAACGGTCCTTACGCGAATACCTATAATTACATCGGCGCCAGCTTCTTCGGCGTCATCGTCATCGCCGCCATCTTCGGCACCTGCATCCTGCGCGATTTCCAACGCGATACCATCCAGATTCTGTTCACCAAGCCGATCTCAAAGTTCGCTTACCTCGGCGGCCGCTGGGCTGGTTCGTTTGTCACCACCGTCTTCGCCTTCTCCGGCATGCTCTTTGGCGGGTTCGTCGGCACGTTCGCACCCTGGGCCGACCACACACGCATTGCCGCTAACCATCTCTCCTGGTACCTCCAGCCGTTCTTCTCCGTCTCGGTCGTTCAGATCTTCTTCTTCGGCTCGCTCTTCTTCCTCGTAGCCGCACTTTCACGCAAAATCTTCATCGTCTATCTGCAGGGCGCCGCTGTGTTCATCCTGTACTACATTGGCGCGAACATCATCCTGGGTACAAGAACGCTGGACCATTTCTGGTGGTCTATCTTCGATCCAATCGGGTTCGTCTACAGTGACCAGATCGCCCGCTATTGGACTGTTGTCGAGAAAAACAGCCTGTTGTTTCCGTGGGCGGGGCCATTCCTCTATAACCGACTCCTGTGGATCGGCATCGGTCTTCTAAGCCTGCTCGCCGTTTGGATGCTCTTCCCTATGTCGGTCGAGACGCTCACTTCCAAAGCAAGTGGCAAGCGAGCCAACCTGCAGCGCGAACACGAAGAAGCCTCCAAGCCACGACGCTCACTCGTCGCCGTTCCACTGCCTCTCGTCCATCCGTTCTTCGGCTTCAAAACTTCTTTCGCGCAGTTCCTGTCCCTCACCCGCATTCGTATATCGAACATCATCAAAGAAATCCCGTTCTGGGGAATCCTCGTACTGATGATTGCCCTCGCCACGGTCAATGGCCATTACGCAGGACGATTGGCCGGCACCAACGTCTGGCCAGTAACGTACCTCATGCTCCAAGCCGTGGAAGGTGGCGCCGCCCTCTTCCTCTACATCGTCTCCACGTTCTATGCCTCCGAACTCATCTGGCGCGAGCGCGACACCCACTTCGACGGCATTCACGATGCGCTCCCCATGGGTGAAACCACCGACTGGCTCTCGAAGTTCACAGCCCTCTGCACCGTCGAGCTCGCCATGCTCACCGTCGCCGGCCTCTGCGGCATTCTCATGCAAACGGTCGCCGGCTACCATCACTACGAGCTCTTGCAATACGCGCAGGAACTCTACCTGGTCATGTTTTCGCAAATCGTCATCTTCATCCTGCTCTCGCTCTTCATTCAGACCGTTGTCTCGAACAAATTTATCGGCATCGGGATTGTCATCCTCATCTTCGTCATCACGCCCATCCTGCAGAACTTCGGTTGGGAAAATACCCTTTACCTGCCCGCCAACACCACCACCGTCACCTACTCGGACATGAATCGCTATGGACACTTTGTCCAGGCGCTCCTCTGGTCAACCGGATATTGGCTCGGCTTCATGTGCGTACTCGGCGTCCTCTCCATCGCGCTCGCCCGCCGCGGTTCCGAAGACCACTGGTCCTCGCGTTTCAAGCTCGCTCGCCAACGTGCCCCGAAACTAGTCCCCGCCGGAGTCTTCTTCGCCCTCGTTACCATCGGCAGCGGCCTCTGGTTCTATTACAACGCACATGTGCTCAATGCCTATATCAATGCCAGGGAAGGGCGTGCAATCCAGGCGCAATATGAGCGCGAAAATAAGAAGTACATGCACCAGCTTCAGCTGAAACTTGTTGCTGCGGATACCAACGTGGATATCTTCCCGGAGCGGCGATCGTTCTCTGGCACCGGCCATTTCGTCCTGATGAACAAGTACACAGTACCGATCGCGCAAGTCCATATTTCGGACGCACATCCAGGCGCATTCGGTGCCATCAATGTTGAGCCGTCCGTGAGCAACATTAAGTTCAACCGGCCATTTCACGTTGTCTCGGTGAGCTCGCACAACATGTATACGATCTACCAGTTTGATACCCCGGTACCTCCTGGCGAGACAGTCGACATGACGTTCAATGTGGGTCACACCAGCCGCGGCTTCCGGGATGGACATGAAATGCCCGAGCTGGCATACTCTGGAACGTTCTTCGATCAAGCCTATTTCCCGAATATCGGGTACGACACAGGAGTCGAACTGCAGGATCCGCGCCGGCGACGCGAAGAACATCTCGGCGACCTCACCCTTCTCCCTCATCGCGGTGATCCCTGGGGTCAGCTAATCAGCGAAGACTACATCAAGTACAAGACGACCGTGAGCACATCGGACTCCGATAACGAGGGCAAGCCCCAAGTCGCCATCTCTCCCGGATACCTGCAAAAGGATTGGCACCAGAACGGCCGCCACTACTTTACCTACGACATGGGCGACGTGCCGATGGCTGCCTGGTTCAGCTACAACTCTGGGCGCTACGACGTCACGCGTGACGTGTATCAAGGCGTGAACGGTCCAGTGAACATCGAGATTTATCACATTCCTACTCACCCCTACGACATCGCCGATATGATCGAGGCGTCGAAAGCAGGCCTGGCATATTACGAAAAGAACTATGGTCCCTACCAGTTCAAGCAGTATCGGATTATTGAGTACCCGCGCTACCGCACGTTCGCGGAGTCGCTCGCGAACACAGTGCCGTTCTCAGAGGGCATCGGCTTCATCGATCGGACCGAAAAACCGGAAGACATCGACTACTGCTACTTCGTCACCGCACACGAGTTGGCACACCAGTGGTGGGGTCATCAGGTGCTTGGCGGCAATGTCGAAGGCTCGAACATGATGTCCGAATCACTCGCAGAATATTCCGCCCTCCGAGTCATGGAGAAAAAGTACGGCTCCGATAACATGCACAAGTTCCTCGCCCACGAGCTCGACGGCTATCTGCGCGGCCGCTCCGGCGAGATCCGCCACGAAAACCCTCTCGCCCTCGTCCAGAACGAAACCTACGTCTGGTATCAAAAAGGTTCGCTGGTCATGTACGGCCTCTCCGACTATATCGGCGAAGACAAACTGAATGCCGCGCTGCATGATTTCCTGATGAAGTATCAGTATCCCAACGCGCACACGACGCGGGAAGTTCCTTACCCCGACACCCGTCAGTTCGTCGCAGCCCTTCGCGCCGCTACTCCACCCGAATACCAGTACTACATCACCGACGCCTTCGAAAACATCGTCCTCTACGACAACAAGGCCCTCACCGCCACCTACGTCCAGACGCCCGACAAGAAATACAAAGTCACCCTGACCGTCCAGGCCAAGAAGTTCAAGTCAGACGGCTCCGGAAACGAAACCCCCATGCCCCTCGCCGACTACATCGACATCGGCGTCTTCTCCGGCAAGAAGGACCACGAAAAACCCCTCTACCTCAAGAAGGAAAAGATCACCCAGGAGAAGAACACCTTCGAGATCATCGTCGACGAGCTTCCAACCCGCGCTGGCATCGACCCCATCAATAAGCTCATCGATCGCATCCCCGACGACAACTCCATCGACGTCACCAAGCCCTGACCGCGCAGAGAATAAACCCGACTTAACGTCGGTTCAGCGCTTCAATAACACCTCGCAACTTCGCTTCGGGCTAAAGGCCTTAAAGATCGAGGGCACGCCTGATGAAATTCGGACTGCGTGCACAGCCACCCGCTACGGTTTGAAAACGGCCAAGTAAGAGGCCGAAATCTGGGATCTAACTCTCACCTCGGTCCAAAAAGCGGCGTTATGCGTAACTTGACCGAAGTTGCCGAAAACCCGGGCGGTCTCAACGGGTCGATGCAACACTATCTAATCAGCTGATCCACAATTGCTTACCCTGAAGAATCGATCTGTTTGACCGATGTGGCCAAACCTTGCCAGGGTAAGGGTCCAGCTAATCAAACCCTGACCAGCGCTTTTAGCTCTTGTTTTCAATGAATGTCGGCGTGAGCTGAGTGTTGCGTCGACCCATTGATTACCCGACTTTGCGTGAAGGATTTCGAAATCTCATTACACACCGACTTCAGGACGCCGAGGGGCGTCCTCTTTGTGCATTAAGTACGGGCTGCCGATGAGCGACACACCCGAGGCTGAACCGACAGCTGATGTCAGGGTTAGAGGCCGCACCTGTTCGATGAGCACCTTCAGGGTCACAGCCCATGAGGTCGCAGACTCTTCATGCCCCGTACCCGGAACCAGATAGAACTCCTTGCGCGGAGCCTTGATGCTGTCGAAATAGGCCTTGGCCAATTCTGGAGCGGCGGTCAGGTCTTCCTGGCCTTGGATAATAAAAATGGGAATCGCAAAGGTGGTCCCTAGCGCTGGAAGATCGACCTTCGTGAACGGTCCGGACAAGGTTTCTCCCCAGAAATGCAAGAAGGAAAAGTCATCTGCTGCCTCGTACTGAGCCTGCTCTCCAGCCGAGGCGTAGTCGGGACTGATGACCATGGAATCTGGTGGAGCGGTCACCAGCTTGGCCTGGTAGATTCTTTCCCATTTTCGATACACGGGCCACTTGGCAACTAAACGCCACGGCGGAGGACCAATTGCCGTTAGCGCAGTGATTGCCTGCTGATCGCCGGCCGCACGCGCCATTTCCAGCACACGCGCATAGCCGGCAGACAAATTCTCCTGCCAATTCACCATCTGAGCAACGCCCACATAGGCGTAGAAAAGGTCCGGTCTTGCGTGGGCCATGTAAACACCGAGGACAGAACCCCAGGAACCACCTAAAATAATGATCTTTTTCTGGTGAAGATGCGTGGTCAGGAATTCGGTAACTTCGATACCATCCTGGGCCATGCGCTCGACAGTCATTGTCGGCTCGATGGATGGCCCATTCTTCGTGAAGGTTCTTCCAGCGCCCCGCTGGTCCCATTGCACCAGCGTGAAGGATTTGTCCCATCCCACGTACACCGAATCGGCATACGGGCTCAACGCGTCTCCCGGACCACCATGCAGAAAGAGCACAACCGGGTTGCTCCGATCCTCGCCCTTAATTGTGATCCATTGCGGGACGCCGCCGATCTGGACGAACATCTGTTCGGAAATAGTCTCTGATGCACGGGCACACGCCACTTGTCCTTCCAGACTGTGAGAAGGGGAAATCCAGGCGCCGAAGACTGGCCAAACCACGAAAATCATCCAGCATGGTCTCATGATTCTCCTTACGCAAGTACGAAAGGACTTGTTCCAAAAGTCCACATCATCAATCACCTGCGCCCACGGACGACGCCCTCCGGTTTACCACTGGAGTACCTGCCACGTCTACGATGCTCGACAAATTGCCGATTGCATCTCGCCCGAGTCGCCGCTCCTGGAAGTCATCCAAGAATGAGCAAGACACATACTTCTCATCATTTCATTTCTGCTCTCTCGGCAACCCACGAGGACCGCCGCTTGGAAACCTTGGCTAAAGCAAAGACGCCAGTGCACACATCGAGGCTTGGATTCGTAACGTGGTGTCAGCTTGTCGGAAGTAATCCCATTCTTCCCTCCAACGGTGTTTCAGCCAAATTCAACTCTTTGATCGAAGCTGCGCCTGGCGAACTTGGCAAAAATGCGGCTTTCAGGGACCCACCTTACCTTTCTACATCCCCGCACATTTGCAGTTCGGCGGGAGAGGCGCAACTAATCATCATAGTGGGCCGTCTACCAAAAATCCGTTTTGTATGCAGAGTCGTACCGACACCACGCCAAATCGTATGCTCAATACTGCCGCTAGAACGTCTATTGCCGTGCTACTACTGTCCCCGCTACTTTGCATCGGCGTCGCGGTGATGTTTGTGGCTGCACTGTGTGACTTCACCTTTCTACGCCTCAGACAGCAATTTTTGACTAACAGAACGATCGATGGGCGGCATCAGGAGACAGAAAGTAGATAATTGCATGGCTGCCGAGCGGCAAAGCGAACTTGGACAAAATGCGACTTTTTGGAAATAATGCAACCGACCGCCAACAGCCGTAGCGAGAGTCGCACACTCGCACTTCTGTGGTGACTATTCCCGTCCGTTCATAGTTGCTTGCGCAACAGGCGGGAACGTAACATCAAGCCTCTTTAGAGCGACGTTAGCGTCCACTTTGTTTGACCATCGTGAAAGCATCTCCGTCACCTTCGACAGATCTACGGGCACGCCATTTGTCTTTGCTCCGTGACCGAACTGTTGCAGGATGTTGATGTCGACCTGAACTCTACCCGCCCAGAACCCGCAGGAGACGAAATCCACGGGTTGTCCGTGCGGACCAAATTGGCACTTGTTGCTCCGTGCGGTATCTCGCGCAGTGACACGCATCGCCTCGGTGTGAAGTGTTTCCTCAGCGGGCCCAGCAATATCCTGGGTGCTGACTTTTTCGATCCAGAGGCGAACGCCTGCCGCAATGCCATCCCGTCGCGCCTTGAGCTCCTCGACGGCCACTTTGCTCCCGTCGTAAGTCCCGTCTCCAAACAGCACGGCATCGACATCAATGTCACAGTTTGCATTTCCGGTGGTAGGCAAAAATAGGTCCGAGGTCCAACGTCCGCCAGGTTGCACTACGCCACTTCGAGCGAAGCGACCATCTGGCCCAGAGATACTGGAGCTAGAGGTTAGTGGAAAATCGAGTGTATCTGCGCTTTGTTCACTACCGCCATTCGAGCAGCGTTCGGTTGCATGAAATGCCTCAATCGTCTCGTCTGAATCGTTCACGACAACCATGCGACTAGCGCCGCTGGCGGACTCTTCATACTCCATATGGTAGGCCGGGGTCTGTGTTCCCCAAAAAGCAGAGCAAATGCAAATGACAAGAAGACGGAAGACGTCCTGGGTGGTGGACACAAGTACCCTCCTTGCTCGACTACCAACAGATTGTCGTCCATACTCTCCACCTTGACAACAACATCCCCTCACGGACTCCCAAAAAACGGCGTTTTAGGAAACTACAACGAAGTTGCTGATAACCCGAATATCCGAGAATCATGACGGCAAGTCATCATAACAGCGTTTATGGGGAGTTATTCGCTGTCCTGCCGTTGCATCTTTGGATGTATGGAAATCGGCACTCTGAGAGAGTTGGCGATAATGCAATGCTGGTGTGCCTGCTCGTGCAATGCTTCTGCCAACTTCAGGTCGCTGCAAGATGAAATCATGATCTCGGGCTGTAGGTCGATACGCTCAAATGTGCCTCCTGAATCAGCATTTTCCCGCATCTCACCCGTGCATGAGTCCTCATAGGAGAGAACAACGATCTTGTTGACCGCGCATAGGTGCAGATAGGTCAGCATATGACAAGCGGAGGCGCTGGCAACCAGCAGTTCCTCCGGGTTGTAACGCGACCGATCGCCTCGGAACGCCGGGTCGCTTGAGCCGCTGATCTGAGCCTTGTCAGGGGCTGAGATCGTGTGTTCGCGTTCATAGCTCGCGTATCTGGCCGTTCCCGACCCTGTATTTCCCGTCCATGTGATCTGCACGGCATAGTGGTGCGTGCGAATCTTGGCAGCCACGCTCGGTTTCGCAACAGAGCGTTCGGCCATCCAGCGGTCAGAAACGTTCTGCGCTTTCTGAAGTTGTTCCACGACCAGAACAAGCTCATGGTTGTGGTCGCTGTATTGCGTCAAGACGTTCACCCCGGCCTCAGCCATCCTGCGAAGCAGCTTTCCAAGCTGGCCCGGCTCATCCTGCTGCAGTTTTAGACGAATGACATCGTCTTCGCTTAGCACTGCGATGCCTGCGTCTTCAAGCGCCTTGCGGCCGGCTGTCCCGTCCTCAACGAGGAAATTGGCGACACCCTTTCCATCCACCACAAACATGCCGCCGCCCTCAAGGCTCACACCAGCACGGCCTAACGTTTCTCCCAGATCAGCGAGAGTTCCGGGACGATTTTCCAGCAGCATCGACAGGTTCTTCATCACGCTTTCTTCTCCTGTGTCGATACTCTCAAACTGCACTCCGGTACACTTCGTTCCAGAACGAAGTATGGTTGCACGACACAGCTTAGGGTTTGAGGATCGGAGCGGGACTCCAATGAAGATGAAGGCCAACGAAGATGTATTGCTTTCCAGCCTTGCTCAGGCAATCGGAGAGCAGGCAAGAAGCCGCATTCTGCTCAGCTTGCTCGATGGACGCGCGCGCACCAGCACCGAATTGGCAGTGCTCGCTGAAGTTGCGCCGTCGACCGCCAGCGCCCATCTCAGCCGTCTTACTGAGGCGAAGCTCATCCGCGTGGCCGTTCAGAGTCGACATCGCTACTATTCGCTGCACAGCCCGGAAGTAGCTGCTGTCATCGAAAGGCTCGGCGCACTATCCGGACGGAAAACGAAGAAATTTGCTCCCAATACGCCGGAACCTCTGCGCTACGCGAGAAGTTGCTATGACCATATGGCTGGCGCCGTGGCTGTGTCTCTGCACGATCACTTTCTACGCGAGCAATGGCTTGTCCACAATGAAAGCGTCGGCGCCGATGCCTACGAACTGAGTTCCCTTGGAGCAAGGGAATTGGAGCGCATGGGAATCGATCTTTCGCAAACGGGCGGACTTCGACGCAGGTTTGCCTTTCCATGCCTGGACTGGAGTGAGCGCCGTCCGCATCTTGCCGGGGTGCTCGGCGCCGTCTTGCTGCAACACGCAATCACGAATAAATGGGTTGTTCGCGAACTGGACAGCCGGGCCCTCATTCTGTCCAGAATCGGAGCGAAGAACTTTGCCCTCAACTTCGGCCTCTCCTTGTAAGGAGTGGAAGGGATTACTCCCGATAAGTCGGCTTATCGGAAGCGACAAATCTTATGATCTGCTCGTTTGGCATCACTGGGGCGATAGACCTCGACAGCCTCAACTAGCGCCTCTGATCGCCTGCAATCTTCGCTCCCAGTGCATGCGGTTCGGGCCGTTGCATGCTGAATTCTCATGGGACGGAATGCTTCGCTAATTCAAGGCTTTGAGAGCGCGTGAAGTCGAGGTATTCCTGCGCGTATTGGGGCGGCAATATCTCCATCATCGTCTCGTTTTCAATCCACATCTCAATGACATGAAAGGGACCACGCCCGCAGCGATAGCACTCCCATCCCTCGGCGCGCGCAATCCTTTCTACGGTGTCAGCGTCGGTGGACACGCTCAGCGCGAAGTGCGTCGGACCAAAACCGCCAATAGCCCCCTTCATTACAAACCTTCCGCCGGCGTCTCCCCCCGGCTGCAATTCTGTTCCCGCCGGGTAGATCTGGATCGCGGAGCCATGTTCGTCGAGTTGACAGGCGAAGAAGTTCCCGCCGTCGGGCATTACGGTGCCTCCCATTAGTTTGGCTAACACGCTTGCGACACGTTCCGGGTTGTGAGCAGCAATCGACAGATGATGGATCATGATGAGCTCCTTCGATGACGACATGCGTTAAGGTCGCACCAGAAGAACGACACTATTTTTATATCAGATACAAGTTTAGATCGAGTATAATATTCTCATGTCGATACTAAAAAGCTTGCGAGAAAGGAAGAAGCTGGACACGAAACGGGGTATAGCTGAAATAGCCACCAGATTGTTCATGAAGCGCGGCTTCGACGCAGTTACAGTTGCGGACATAGCTGCAGCGGCCAACGTATCAAGGATGACGGTCTTCAATTACTTCCCTCGCAAAGAAGATCTATTTTTCGACAGGGAGGATGAAACTAAGCAGATCATCCGCAACACCCTTGTGCGGCGGCTTGGCCTCTCTCCTGCAGAGGCCATGAGAGATTTAGCCCGACAGCTAATAGAGAAGGGACACCCTTTTGCCACTTTTACGGCAAGTTCGGCCCGATATTGGCGGACCGTCACGCAGAGCGTGGCACTATCAGCTCGTTTTCGGGAAATGCGCGATGAATTGTCAAAGGAGGTCTCGTCAATGCTTATGGAGTCCATAGGGCGATCTCGCCCTGAGGCAGAGGCCCAGCTTTTCGCTTGGTTGCTAGTGGCGTCACTGAGCGTAGCGCATGCTGAGGGACTTCGGCTTCACCGCGAGAGACAAACAAACAGTTCGGCCCAAAAGGCTTTCCTCGACATCTTCGACCGTGGTATTGGCGGGATCACTGCTGCGTTAAAAGGAACACCATATGTTTGACGTCTCGCTGTGTCTGCGCTTCATGAGAAAGCCTGCGCATTACCTCATTGCCGGAGTACCACGAAGCAGCTCGAAGGTCGAGATACTCGACATGTGCGGCATTCCGGCTCACGGCTTCGAGAAAACGTTCATTACGACTCGGCCGGGAGAATGAGCAAACGCGCCTCAGTCATCTCGAGGATCGCCGACTCGACCCCTTCCCTGCCGATACCGGAGTTCTTAACGCCACCATACGGCAGGTGGTCTGCACGCCAGGCTGTCGATTCGTCTACCAACACCGCACCGACCTCCAGTTCGTTCCATGCCTGCATGATTTTCTTCCACTGCCCCGTAAAGATCGCCGCCTGCAAACCATACTTCGAGCGATTGACGGCTATCAGCACGTCCGCAAAGTTCTCATAAGCCTCAACAATCACCACCGGTGCAAAGACCTCTTCACAACTCAGTTGCGCGGTATTTGCGACACCGCTCAGCAATGTCGGCTCGAGCGTCGTGCCGTTCCGCCTACCGCCCGCGTGTAAGGTGGCGCCCAGCTTGATGGCCTCCGCAATCCAGCTCTCCGCACGAATGGCGGCCGCTTCATTGATCATGGGTCCAACCCGCGTCGAGGCATCCGCAGGATCTCCCATCGTGAGCGACCTTAATTGCCCGACCAGCCCTTCGAGCAGTTCGGCCTGCAGTGAGGCATGGACGAAGACACGCTGCACCGAGATGCAGCTCTGGCCAGCATAGGTAAAGCCGCCCGTCACAATCTTTGGCACCACCTTGGGGAGATCGGCATCCTCGCAGACAATCACCGCGGCGTTGCCTCCCAACTCGAGGGTCACCCGTGCTGTCGCGGCTTGACGCCGCAGCATCCAGCCGACGCTCGCACTTCCGGTAAAGCTGAGCATCGCAATGCGAGGGTCGGCAACCAACTGCGCCGTTACCTCATTGGTGCACGGTAACACGCTGATCGCACCAGCTGGCCAACCGGCTTCTCGCACCGTACGCCCCAACCAAAGTGCACTCAAAGGCGTCTGCGGCGCGGGTTTGATGATGATCGGATTGCCGGAAGCAATGGCCGGAGCGAGCTTGTGAGCCACCAGGTTGACAGGGAAGTTGAACGGAGTGATACCGAGTATCAGCCCGATCGGAAATCTCCGTGTAAGCGCGATTCTTCCCTCCGTACCCGGGGTCCAGTCAGCCGGCGTCACATCCCCGCCGATACGTTTTGCCTCTTCCGCGGCGACGCGGAACGTCTGGATCGCACGCTCTACCTCCTTGCGAGCATCGGCAATGGGCTTGCCGGCCTCGAGCATAATCAAACGCGAAACGTGAGCCGCCTGATCGGCCAGCATGGCGGCAATCCGATTCAAAATAACCGCACGTTGCCACGAACTCAATCGTCGGGTCTCGGCAAACGCCTGCTGGGCCAGGATGCAGGCTTGCTCCGCATCAGCCGAATCGGCGTAACAGACTTCAGCGACCGCCGCGCCGTTGTATGGATTGTGGATCATCACGGTCTTGGCACGATGTTTGTCTTCAGGGCCCAGCACAATCGGTTCTTCTGTAGGCACAGGCGACTCCTGCTGGATTTCACGCTAGCGTCCGCTAGCGGGCTCATGAAAACTACATCTCATCGTTGACGGCATCGGGCGGATCGCCAAACCGGTATAGGCAATGATGTTCACGCGCTTGCAATAAATTCAGCGATAACCTTTACCATTCTGCGCATCTGCGACGGCGGTAGATCGTGGCCCATCGCCTCGATAATCTCCAGCCGAGCGCCGGGAATGCTAGCCGCTGTATGGGCGCCGCAGGCCACCGGGATCAGCGGGTCGGCAGCGCCGTGTATCACCAGTGTTGGCGACCTGACCGTGGACAAGCGCTGCACGCGACTGCCGTCTTCGACGATTGCAAGCAGCTGGCGAGCGTATCCCGCGCGATTCACACCGCGCTTGGCCGCGCGTTCCACCAGCGTCCGGAAGGCCTCGGGAGGTCGTTCGGGATCCGGGTAGGCGATCATGCGGAGCGTCTCAGCAGCATATTGCAAGCGCTCCTCTTGCGTAGCCCCCTTGGCCGGTCCGACAAATAAACGCGCCTGCACTTCAGGCGACGGGCCAGGCAGCTTGTGGTCTCCGCTTGACGACATAATGGAGATAAGGGTGCGGACGCGTTCAGGAGCCCTGGCGGCCATTACCTGCCCAATCATTCCCCCCATCGAAGCTCCCACCACATTAGCCTGATGGATACCAAGAACATCCATCAGTCCGAGCGCGTCGTCCGCCATATCGGTCAGCGTATACGGCACCTCCACTACTGCGCCTGACTGGCGCGCTTCCAGGAATTCAGCGGGACTCACTGGCGGTTTGTCGTCGATCCACGTGGACTGTCCCATATCCCGGTTATCAAAGCGCACCACCCGGAAGCGCGACTGGACAAGTAACGCGACGAACTCGTCCGGCCATCCGATCATCTGTTGTCCGAGGCCCATAATCAGCAGAATCACAGGATCGGTCGGGTTGCCGCTCTCCTCATACGCGAGCCAAATGCCGTTAGCTTCGACTCTTTTCACACTTTCGTCATGCGACATCACGATCTTCTTCTTTCTGGTCGGAGTGTTGCTTGGAGAGTACGCGTCTCTTTCAAAACGCGACTGCGAACACGTCAACCCCAATCAACTTTGGGTCGTGCCGGCATCGTGGAGTCGGCGGCTCTCATAGGGGCTTTACGAGGGAAGATTACTGAACGGTAGGTAAGATCGTCAAGCTCCGCGCTGAAGTGTCATAGACCGCTGCCGGGAATACTCGTGCCCGCGGCTATCCGAGCGCGAGCTCGAGCGCCTCACTTGCCGGATCGTCGAAGTGGGCGTCAACAAGTTTGGACGGTACGTCTTCGAGGCGCGCGGGAGACCACTTCGGGTTTCGATCCTTGTCTACGATCGCTGCCCGGATGCCTTCCATCATGTCTTGCCCTCTTCCGCACGCCTGGGCAAGGCGGAATTCCTGCTTCAGCGCGGCCACGAGATCGTTCGCAGCGCGTGCGTTGCGAATCGCCTTGAAGGTTAGCTTGAGCGATGTTGGAGACATCTTTCTAAGCTCTTCCGCGCAAGCCCGCGCGTCGATATCAAGGTGCCCTAGCAAGGCTGCAATGATCTCCTCCACAGTGGGTAAGGAGAAGCACTCATCGATCCAGGCACGCCGCTCGTTCGTCATCCCTGGAGGGGGCTGCACTGTGTGATCGTCCAGGCACTGCTCCATCGCATTCGCATCCTTGCAGGCTTCCAGCTCAAGCGGAAGAAGCGGCAAAACATCACTGCGAACAAAAGCGTCGGCTAGGCCGCACAGGATCGCATCCGCCGCTCCTACGCGGCTGCCGGTAAGCCCCATGAAGAGGCCCATCTCGCCGGGGGCGCTACCAAGGAGTACGTTCCGCCAACATCCGGAATGAAACCAATCGCGGTCTCGGGCATTGCAAGCTGCGAGCCCTCGGTCACGACACGGTGCGACCCGTGACTGGAAATGCCGATTCCACCGCCCATCACGATGCCGCCCATCAAGACCACGTAGGGCTTTGGGTAGCGCGAGATGAAGTAGTTAAGTTGGTATTCTCGGCGGAAGAACTCTGTCGCCAATTCCGGCTGCTTGTTCTGAATCGCGTTGTACAGCG
>Ga0302304_10000679_pt1 | contig 19024 bp, 10 predicted proteins | sample III_Palsa_E2_2_FD_198769 | JGI IMG/M metagenome (GOLD analysis project Ga0302304, IMG submission 198769) | Peat permafrost microbial communities from Stordalen Mire near Abisko, Sweden - III_Palsa_E2_2 | ecosystem: Environmental > Terrestrial > Soil > Palsa > Peat permafrost | place: Sweden...
GAAACTCCTGAACATTTTCTGAAAGAGATCAATGTTATGAACATGATCAACGGGTACCGTACACGCGGCCACCTGTTTGCCACAACTAACCCGGTGCGCGAGCGCCGCAAATACTACCCCGGTAAAGAACTGGAAACATTTGGTTTAAGCGATGCCGATCTTGACACCGTATTTAATGCAGGTGTTGAAGTTGGTATTGGCCCGGCCACTTTGCGCAGCATCCACCAGGTATTGGAAGAAACTTATTGCGGCAATATTGGTGCCGAGTATCGTTACATCCGTAATCCCATTAAAATAAAATGGTTTGAGGATCGGATGGAAAGCAGCCGCAACACGCCGTCATTTACTGTAGACCAAAAAAGGCTGATGTTTAATAAACTGAGCCATGCGGTTATTTTCGAGAACTTTTTAGGCACCAAATTCCTGGGCCAAAAACGTTTTTCATTAGAAGGCGCTGAAGCTTTGATCCCTGCGTTGGATTCTGTAATTCAGAAAGGTGCACAACTGGGTATCGAAGAATTCATTATAGGTATGGCACACCGTGGCCGTTTAAATGTGCTGTCAAACATCATGGAAAAAACTCCTAAAGAGATCTTTTTTGAATTTGAAGGTAAAAATTATGATGAGGATTCACCATTCAGCGGCGATGTTAAATATCACTTAGGTTATTCAACCGATGTGGAAGCCGCTAACGGTAAAAAAGTACACTTAAGCCTTTGCCCAAACCCTTCGCATCTTGAAGCGGTTGACCCGGTTGTTGAGGGCTTAACCCGTTCAAAAATAGATTTCAAATATAACGGTGACCATACCAAAATAGCTCCGATATTAATTCATGGTGATGCTTCGGTAGCTGGTCAGGGAATTGTATACGAGGTATTGCAGATGGAAAAACTGGATGGCTACCGCACAGGCGGCACCGTTCACCTGGTGATCAATAACCAGATAGGTTTTACCACCAATTATATTGATGCACGCTCAAGTACTTATTGTACCGACGTTGCAAAAACAGTATTATCGCCGGTTTTCCACGTTAATGGTGATGATGTTGAGGCTTTGTCTTACGTGATCAACATGGCAATGGAGTACCGCCAGGTATTTCATGATGATGTATTTATCGACATACTTTGCTACCGCCGCTACGGGCATAATGAGGCCGATGAGCCTAAATTTACCCAGCCGGTATTGTACAAAGCTATCGAGGCTCATGAAAACCCACGCGAGGTATATCTGAAAAAATTAATTGCCGAAGGCAGTATAAGTGATGAGCTGGCTAAAGGAATGGAAAAAGAATTCCGCGACTCATTACAGCAACAGCTGAATGAATCAAAAGCCGAGGAACGTTTTACCGATACCATCCCGATGTTTAACGGCGCATGGGAAGGTTTGCACATAGCTACTGAGAGAGAAGCATTAGCAAAAACAGATACAGCAGTTTCAAAAGATGAATTACTTGAAATAGGTAAGGTATTAACTGAACTGCCAAAGGATAAAGAGTTTTTCAAAAAAATTGAGAAACTGTTCCTGGATCGTAATGCTATGGTTAATAAAACCCAGGTATTCGATTGGGCTATGGGCGAGTTATTGGCTTACGGCACTTTACTAAAAGAAGGCCACCCGGTTAGGTTAAGCGGCGAGGATGTTAAACGCGGTACTTTCTCACATCGCCATGCGGTATTAACGCTTGCCGATTCTGAAGAAGAATATACACCAATGGCTAGTATAGATACCGAAGCTAAATTCAGCATCTATAACTCTTTACTGTCTGAATATGGCGTATTAGGTTTTGAATATGGTTACGCTTTGGCTAACCCTAATGCTTTAACCATTTGGGAAGCACAGTTTGGTGATTTCTTTAATGGTGCACAAATTATTGTAGACCAATATGTAGCCAGTGCCGAAACAAAATGGCAGCGTGGTAACGGCTTGGTTATGTTATTGCCGCATGGTTATGAGGGCCAGGGTCCGGAGCATTCATCAGCACGTATTGAGCGCTTTATGGAGCTTTGTGCCGATAATAATATCCAGGTAGCAAATTGTACTACCCCGGCTAACTTCTTCCATATTTTACGCCGCCAGATCTATCGCGATTTCCGCAAACCGCTGATCGTATTTACGCCAAAGAGCCTGCTCCGCAGCCCTAAATGCATATCACCGCTTCAGGATTTTACCGAGGGCAAGTTCCAGGAGGTTATCGATGATACTTATGCTGAAGCTAAAAAGGTTAAACGCGTTCTGTTCTGCTCAGGAAAAATATTCTACGATCTGCAGGATAAACAACAAACCGACCAGCGCAAGGATGTAGCAATTGTACGTATTGAGCAATTATACCCTACCCCGGTAGAGCAAATGGCCAAGATCAAAGCTAAATACAGCAAAGCACAGGAATTTATATGGGTACAGGAAGAACCTGAAAACATGGGTGCATGGCCTTATATGTGCCGCAAATTCCGCAAGGAGGATATATTGAAGCTTGACGTGATCTCACGTATCGAAGGCAGCAGTACTGCTACAGGTTTTGCGAAACAACATGCTGCACAGCAATCATATATTATTGCAAAAGCATTTGAATCGCCTGTAGGTGCGGAATTAAAAGAGAAAATTAAGAAAACAACACAAAAAATGGCTACGGCCAGCGCGGATTAAGGGGGCGTGGTTCGGGTGGCGAGGTTCGGGCTGTGTCCGGAGCATCTATACCCCAACCACGAGCCACAAACCAAAATAAAACACTATGAGTTTAGAGATCAAAGTTCCGCCGGTAGGCGAATCAATTACCGAAGTTACCCTGTCGTCATGGCTAAAAAAAGATGGTGACGCGGTTAAAATGGATGAAGTAATTGCCGAGTTAGAATCAGACAAAGCCACCTTTGAGCTTACTGCCGAAAAAGCCGGGACTTTAAAAACAATAGCCAAAGAAGGCGATGTATTACCTATTGGCGCAGTTGTTTGTACTATTGAAGAAGGTGGTGCTACAGCGGCTGATGCATCTGCAAAAACAGCCGAGCCAACCAAAGTTGAAGCCGAAAGCAAAGAAGCATTGGCTGAAGCTTCAGTATCAAAACAAACAAATTATGCTTCGGGCACACCGTCGCCTGCAGCAGCAAAAATATTAGCTGAAAAAGGCATCGACCCAAAAACAGTTGGCGGTAACGGTGTTAATGGCCGTATTACTAAAGAAGATGCCATAAAAGCCGACCTGGTTTCAGAAAATCCACAAACTGAAAATCCAAAAGCACCAATAATAAAACCGGATGCGCCAAAAGCACAATCGGTAACATTAAGTGGCGAAAGAGCTGATCGCCGCGAAAAAATGTCGTCATTGCGTAAAACAGTTGCTAAGAGATTGGTTGCCGTTAAAAATGAAACAGCAATGTTAACCACTTTTAATGAAGTGGATATGTCGCCGATCATGGAGATCCGCAGCAAATACAAAGATAAATTTAAAGAGAAGAATGGCGTTGGCTTAGGCTTCATGTCGTTTTTTACCAAAGCAGTTTGCGAGGCATTAAAAGAATGGCCTTCGGTAGGCGCACTTATTGATGGCGAAGAAATTATTTACAGTAATTATGCTGATATTTCTATAGCTGTCTCTGCCCCTAAAGGATTAGTGGTACCCGTTATCCGCAATGCGGAAAGCATGAGCCTTGCTCAAATTGAAAAAGCAGTTGCTGCTTTAGCTGTCAAAGCCCGCGAAAACAAATTGAGCCTTGAAGAAATGTCAGGTGGTACTTTCACTATTACCAATGGCGGTGTATTTGGATCATTATTATCAACCCCAATTATTAACTCGCCACAATCGGCAATTTTAGGCATGCACAACATAGTTGAACGCCCAATTGCTTTAAACGGACAAGTAGTTATCCGCCCAATGATGTATGTGGCGCTATCTTATGATCACCGCATTATTGATGGCCGCGAATCAGTTAGCTTTTTAGTAAGAGTAAAACAATTATTGGAAGATCCTACGAGATTATTGCTTGGCGTTTAGCCCCCTGAAGGGAGAATAATATTAGAAAGCCTGATTGGATCATTCAATCAGGCTTTTTTGTTTATGTCTACGCTATTCAAAATCCAAGTGTCATTGCTTCGTACCTCACAGCAATGACGCACTTTTGACTTTTGACTTTTGAATTTTGAATTTCAACCTACACCAATTTCCTCAAGCTCATAATATAACCAATATGCAACCCTTCATGAAAAGGCAAAAAACTAATAGCTTCATCAATGCTGTTTAACTCAATACCATAACGGGTCATAACTTGAGTGTAATTAACAAAAATGCCTGTATTCATATCAGCTTCCAGTTGTTCAAGCGTTGTGAATAACTGCTCTTTAATAAATGTGATCTCTGCTGTATCAATAATTTTTTCCGGTTTGGTACCCGGTTTATAGGTATGGAAAAAATCTTCAGTAATGGTTGTATCAAGTCCCGAACGCTTATAGCAAATGCCTTGTTGTGCCGCTATCATATGGCCCAGGTTCCAGGCAATATTGTTATTAAATCCTTCTGGTATTTTGTTTAACTGCTCAGTGCTAAAATTTTCAATTTCTTTAAGTACCAGTAAACGCGGTTGTTTTATAATGTCAATTAATCTTCTCATTATATAGTAAAATTTATATGCTAAAGTGATTAAAATATTCTAATGTTCAGCATCCTTTGCTTCCCCTAAAGGGTTTTATTATAACTTTGTAGCATTAACTATAACCCATATTAATGCCGGATCATACTGTAAATAAAACTTTTCAGTCGAATAAAACTATCTGGTATTTCCTTTTGGCCTGGACAATCCTGAACATCATCCAGGCTTACACGCTCGAACTCCATGCTGATGAGGCCTATTACTGGCTCTACTCCCGTTTTTTAGATTGGGGATATTTTGATCATCCGCCAATGGTGGCCCTGTTCATCCGTTTTGGCGATAGCATTATGCACAATGAGCTTGGCCTGCGCCTGCTCACCATTACCGCGAGCACAGCATCTGTATATATTTTGTGGCTCATTTTAAAAAGTTATGGGGCCAATGCCAAACTGTTTATTGTGGTTATATCGTGCATGTTCATGTTCCACATGTATGGGTTTACCACTACTCCGGATTCTCCGCTATTCTTTTTTAGCGTACTGTTCTATTACTTTTATCGCCAGTATATTGAGAAAGACAGTTGGCTGCTAGCTTTAATATTAGGACTGATCGTTGCCTGCCTTTTATATAGTAAGTACCATGCCATATTACTTATCGGTTTTACGGTACTGGCAAATATTGCTTTGCTCAAGCGCTGGTCGTTTTGGTTTATTGTGGTAGTTGCCGGCGTATTATTCATACCGCATATTTTATGGCAGGCGCAGCACAATTTCCCATCATTAAACTACCATTTATCTGAGCGTTCAGCTGACAGGTATCATGTTGAATTCACTTACCTATACCCCTTAGGTCAAATATTAATGGCAGGCCCACTCATTGGTTGGTTTCTGTTTTACAAGGCATTTACAACACGTATTAAAGATGCTTTTATCCGCTGCCTATTGGTAAATTGCATTGGCACGCTTGTTTTCTTTTTGATCACTTCTTTCCGCGGTGAGGTACAGCCGCAATGGACGTTCATTGCCTTTGCCCCGCTTATACTGCTGATTCTGATCAGCTTTACGCAAAAACCTGCTATACCTAAGTGGTTTTATCCACTGGCCTATGTAAATATAGCAGTGATTGTAGCGGTAAGGTTAACCTTAATTGCCGGGATACCGGTTGGTAGACTTAAAAGCCAGTTCGGGTTTAAAAAATGGGCCTATGCTGTAAAACAAAAAGCTGGAAATCACTACGTAGTGATGAATGAAGGCTTTCAAAATCCTTCAAAATATGATTACTATAATAATACTTTAACAGGCTTTGCCTACGACTCCCGGGTTTACCGCAGTACACAGTTTGATATATGGCCAATTGAAGATAGCATACAACATAAACGTGTATATTATATATTGCAATACCCCGTTCCCGGCTTAACTACCGATACTATTAAAACCGATGCAGGCACCTGGTACGGAGCATGGATCAACGATGTACGCACCTATCAAAAGGTTACTTTTGGAACTACATCGTATAAAATGGAGATGCCTGCGGGTCAGCAAAAGGTTTTAGATCTGATTATAACAAATCCATATCCTTATACTATAAATTTCAGCAATAAAGGCTGGCAACATCCTGTAGTTATGGAAGCCTGCTTTTTTAATGAAAAAGGTGATATGCAGGCGCAATTAGCTGATACTACATTTAACAAAATTTCGTTAAGTGCTGGTCAAAGCATTCATTACAATTTTACACTAACGGCCCCAATGCAAAAAGGCAAATACGATCTCATGTTTTCACTCCGCACAACACCTTTTACAGGCAGCAAAAACAGCAGGATCATTAAATTCACATCCAAATAAACACAACAATACATGAATAAAAAGTTCTACTTACTCGTCATTATTTCTTTTTTAACGTCGACAATTACGTTTGCACAAAGCAATTTTATTGAGCAGGAAGCTACACTCTTAGCCGATACCAGCCAGTTAGCAAAACCTGTAAATTACGGTTCTGTCGATTTCCATTTTAGTGCACTTGCCTGGCTGGATAACCGGGAATACAAAGCCTTTATCCCACGCTCACGCACTTATTCAGGTACACGTACCGAGGTTGATTTTGGCTTGAACCTCGATAGCCTGAACCATTTTATTGTAGGAACAAACGCTATACATGAGTTTGGCGCTCAGCCTTATTTTTTAAATGCCGTTCCTATAGCTTATTATCATTTCCAAAGTTCGAAATGGCTATTTAATGCCGGTGAGTTTCCAAGAGCAGGGCTGATAGATGACTATCCACGTGCTATGCTTAACGATACTTTAATGTATTACCGCCCGAATGTAGAGGGTTTGCTGGCTCGATATGGCAGTAATCATTTTTGGCAAACAGGCTGGATTGATTGGGTGAGCCGCCAGACAGATACCCAGCGCGAGGAATTTTTATTTGGTGCCGAAGGTAAATACACGCCGGGCAATGGCATGTTTTATATAAGAGATTATTTTTTGGAAGAACATGATGCCGGTGCCGCTATATTAACACCTGACGATCATATATTTGATAATGTCGCTCTTGAGCTACGGTTGGGGTTAAACTTAACCGGCAAAACATTTTTGGACTCTTTATCATTTGAAGCCGGGAACTTGAGTTCGGCATTAAGGGAACGTGGTGTGGACGGCTGGCAAGCCAAAAATGGCTTTATGTTTAGCGCTTATGCGGGCTATCATCGTTTTGCTTTGTTTGAAGAACTTTACAAAGGCCAGGGCAGCATCATTTACTATGGCGATTCTTATTATGAAAAAACTTTTTATGATCGTGTCGATGTAATATGGACACCGTTTTTATCGGGCCACGTTAAAGGACAATTTATTGCCAGCTTTCACTTTTCGCCCGGGCATCTTAATGATAACCAGGAAGTGTTCAGGTTAACCTATGACCTCGGTCGGAAGACAATAGCCAGATTTAAGGACAGTTATTAAAAATCGGCAGCTATCATTTTATTCCTCCCTTGGGAGGAGTGCGGCTGGACGGGTGATAGCAAGGAGGGGTTTCTACGATAAAATTCTATGCGAAAAACCCCTACCTGCCCTTGTTGGTGTTGTCACCAACAAGTATTGTGCTGTGAGTTCCAATTGATGCCCTTGTTGGTGTTGTCACCAACAAGTATTGTGCTATCTTTCCAAATATACGCTGTGAACTCCGGTTTGTTGGTGACAACACCAACAAAGGCATCAAACTATAGCCAGGTTTATTTACAGTTATTAAATTATAAGCTTCTTCGACCTCTTTCAGCCGCAGGCGAAAAGAGGTCGACCAGCGAAGCGTAGTCGGGTGAGTTAAATTGTCGGCTTATCTATATACGCAAACTATCAATTACCTCATCGTGTCACTTTTTCTGCCCTTGTTGGTGTTGTCACCAACAAGTATATTGCTATCTTTCCAAATATACGCTGTGAGTTCCGGTTGGTGGTGACAACACCAACAAGGGCATCAACCTATAGCCTCTACGAGGCTTTGGGCTTTCCTTCTTGACAATACTTATTATTCATCGTGTCACTTTCTGCCATCCTGTCACCGCAATTTTGGTCAATCCTGACTAAATATTAGCCATTTTACCACTCCCCTGCCTATATTTTCTGCCAAGCCTACATTGGCACAAGCCTTGATAAACAATAGTAATTAAATTATCAATCAAGAAAAAACAACATATGTCTAAAATCATTGGAATCGACTTAGGGACAACAAACTCATGTGTGGCTGTAATGGAAGGTAACGAACCTGTAGTTATACCTAACAGCGAGGGCAAGCGTACTACACCATCAGTAGTTGCTTTTGTTGACAACGGCGAACGTAAAGTGGGTGATCCGGCGAAGCGTCAGGCTATCACCAATCCTACAAGAACTATTTATTCAATCAAACGCTTTATGGGTAACAACTTTAATGAAGTTACCAAAGAAGCTGCACGTGTGCCTTACAAGGTGGTTAAAGGTGATAACAACACCCCCCGCGTTGAAATTGGCGACCGTAAATATACTCCACAAGAAATTTCAGCTATGATACTTCAGAAAATGAAGAAAACTGCTGAGGATTTCTTAGGTCATGAAGTTACTGAAGCGGTTATTACCGTTCCGGCTTATTTTAACGATGCACAACGCCAGGCTACTAAAGAAGCCGGTGAAATTGCAGGCTTAAAAGTACGCCGTATTATTAACGAACCTACTGCTGCTGCCCTGGCTTACGGCCTGGACAAAGCACATCGCGATATGAAAATTGCTGTATTTGACTGCGGTGGTGGTACACATGACGTATCAGTATTAGAATTAGGCGATGGCGTGTTCGAAGTAAAATCAACTGACGGTGATACTCACTTAGGTGGTGACGACTTTGACCAGGTAATTATCGACTGGTTAGCTGACGAATTTAAAAGCGACGAAGGCATTGACTTACGTAAAGACCCAATGGCGCTGCAACGCTTAAAAGAATCAGCTGAGAAAGCTAAAATTGAATTATCAAGTACTACTCAAACTGAAATTAACTTACCATACATTACTGCTAATGATGGTATGCCTAAGCACTTGGTTAAAACTTTAACCCGCGCTAAATTTGAGCAATTAGCTGATAGCTTGATCAAACGTACTATTGACCCTTGCCGTTCAGCATTGAAAAATGCAGGCTTAAAAACTACAGATATTGACGAGATCATTTTAGTAGGTGGTTCAACCCGTATCCCTGCTATACAGGAAGCTGTTGAAAAATTCTTCGGTAAAGCTCCGTCAAAAGGTGTAAACCCTGATGAAGTTGTAGCTATAGGTGCTGCCATACAAGGTGGTGTATTAACCGGCGAAGTTAAGGATGTGTTATTATTAGATGTTACCCCGCTTTCATTAGGTATTGAAACTATGGGTGGTGTAATGACCAAACTGATAGAAGCAAATACTACTATCCCAACTAAAAAATCTGAAACTTTCTCAACTGCGTCTGACAGCCAGCCATCAGTAGAGATCCACATATTACAAGGCGAGCGCCCAATTGCTTCAGGTAACCGTACTATTGGCCGTTTCCACCTGGATGGTATACCACCAGCACCTCGTGGCGTGCCGCAGATCGAAGTTACTTTTGATATTGATGCCAACGGTATATTACACGTTGCCGCTAAAGATAAAGCAACAGGTAAAGAGCAAAAAATCCGTATTGAAGCATCATCAGGTTTATCTGATGCTGACATCAAGCGGATGAAAGATGAAGCTGAAGCTAACGCCGATGCTGACAGCAAGGCAAAAGAAGAAGTTGAAAAACTGAACTCTGCCGATGCTTTGATCTTCTCAACTGAAAAGCAATTGAAAGAGTATGGCGATAAAATTTCAGCTGACAAAAAAGGCCCTATCGAAGATGGCCTTAAGAAACTGAAAGAAGCTTACGCGTCAAAAAATCTTGCTGACATTGAAGCTGCTCAAACTGAACTGAACACTGCTTGGACCACTGCATCTGAAGAGATGTACAAAGCCGCAGCAGAATCAGGCCAGCCACAACCAGGCGAAGCAGGGCCAGAAGCACACGCTGAAGGTAATGCTGACAATGTTACTGATGTTGACTTTGAAGAAGTAAAATAAGCCCCCCAACCCCCTAAAGGGGTAGGAATAATAAAAAGCCCGGTTGGATATTTTCCAGCCGGGCTTTTTTGTTTGCGTCATGCTGTCCGCTAGCCAGCGGATCTGCACCCCATAGGACAAGGAATTTGCTTGGTGCAAACCTGGTGAATGAGGTGCTGATCCGCTGGCTAGCGGACAGCATGACGGGATTTATTAATTAATGTCATTGCGAGCGATAGCGTGGCAACCTCGTCGCATTTCTATACACGCGACGAGGTTGCCACGCTATCGCTCGCAATGACATATTTATAGTTAATAATAAATCTTTATCTCCTTACTATCATTAACAAACGTGCTATAATCCGTACCGTTCTCGGTATTAGGCCATAACTTCACATGCTCTCCGTTTACTTCAAAGGTTTTTATATGATCTTTAAACCCATGCAAAACCAATTCAATCTTATTGTATTTTGATATAAATGATCCTTCAACTGCTGATAGGGTGATCTCATTATTTGCCGGGTCAAAACTAATCTTACGTTTATAATAAGTTCCTTGTTGATAATCATAAGATGAACCATCGTCCTCATAATAAACAAAGGTGTTTGGGATTGAACCATACCAAACGTTTATTTTTAAAACACCATCGCCTTTTTCATTAGTGCTTTGTATAAGGTTTTGCATAGTTATAATACCGCCAGCTTTAACAAATACCGGCAGATCGGTTAGCGGTGCAGGTACATGTACCTCTCTGCCACCCTCATATTTCTCCCCCGAGCTTAAGCGATACCATTCGCCTTTTGGCAAATACACATCCTCATAAAACTTAGTGCTTTCAACCGGCGCAACCAGTATGGCATCGCCAAATAAGAATTGATTCTGGAATCTTTCAGAATAGATGCTGTCTTCCTGCGTATAATTGATAGCCAGTGTACGGCTTACAGGCAAACCTGTTTGGTGCGACTGGTAATAACTTGAATAGATATAAGGCAACAGTTTATAGCGTTCCTCAATATCTTTCCTGATGATGTCTTCATTTTCTTTACCCCAGCGCCACGGTTCGCGGTAGCTGGTACCAAGTGCAGCATGGTTACGGAACATCGGTGTATAAACGCCTAATGAGTTCCAGCGCACCATTAGTTCAGGAGTTGGATTACCGCTGAATCCGCCGATATCTACCCCTACTAATGACATGCCTGTTATGCCCAAACTATTAACCATACGCTGCCCTAAGAGCATGTGCGCATCATAGGCTGAGTTATCACCCGTCCACACTGCTGAATACCGCTGCGTGCCTGAATAAGCCGCACGCGTAAGCACAAATGGCCGCTTATTACCTAATATCTTTTTAGTGCCTAAAAACGTAGCCTCAGCCATTTGCATACCATAAACATTACGTATTTCGGGCATATAGTACTTGCCAAATTTCACCATCCAGGGGATATCCTGTCCCCAGGCTGCCGGCTCATTCATATCGTTCCAGAAACCCTCAACGCCAGGCTCGGTTAAAGCGGTAAACGATGCGCCCCACCAATCACGGACATCTTTACTGGTAAAATCCGGAAAATGACAACGGCCCGGCCATACACTGCCAATGTATTTTTCACCATCGGGATAAGTGGCAAAGTACCCTTTAGCTACGCCTTCATCATATTGTTTATACCCCGGTTCAATCTTAATACCCGGATCAACAATAGTTACGAGGTGAAAATTCATGCTCTTCAGCTTATCTATCATCGCCTTCGGATCGGGGAAAGTTTCCTTGTTCCACGTAAATATTTTGTAATGATCCATGTAATCAATATCACAATACATTACATCGGCAGGTATTCTATCCTCACGCAGCTTTTCGGCTACGCCTAGCACTTCCTCTGCGCTCATGTAACTCCAACGGCATTGCTGATAACCCAAACTCCATAACGGCGGCATTTCCATCCGGCCGGTTAACCAGGTATAATCTTCAATTATCTGTGCCACGCTTTGCGCGCCGAAAAAGTAATAATTCATGTCACCGGCATCCGCGCCAAACCAACTCATTTGGTCATCAGTCGAAGCGCCAAAATCAAAGTAGCTTTTATGAGTATTATCAAAAAACAGCCCGTAGCTCAACCCATTATGCAGGCCCACAAAAAACGGGAAGGTTTCATATAAAGGATCAGATGTTGGGCCATGATTGGGTGCATCGGTATTCCAGTTTACATAAGAGCTACCGCGACGGTTAAGGTTACCCGTTTTTTCGCCCAGGCCGATAAACTTTTCATCCTTATATAACTTGCGATAATTCACCACCCTCGTCCCCTGCCAGTTGGTGCCATAACGCGGGTCATCTTCGCTCAATACTTTACCATCAGCAGTATAAAAACTAAACCGCAATGGCGATTTATTGATCTTTAAAGTTAAGGCTGATGTATGTATCGTTATCTCGTCAGCAGTTTCCTGATAATCCAGATTGTCGCCTGGCTGTTGAATTACGGCAAATGAAGAATCTGCACTATGCTCCTTACTAATACTTACCCTGATAATTGTAGGACTATAAACCCACATACGCGCCTCGGCATCTTTGGTTTTTATAATTAAAACGTTGTTTTGCTTGTTTACACTCTCGGCATTTCCTATGATTTCTGTCTGCATATGCTGTTGTGCAAATAAGTTACATGAACAAATCACTAACAAGATAACGACTATGCATGAATAACGTTTCATTACTTTAACATTTGGTGTGTGTCAAAAGTAATAATTCTTGCGGGAACGATGCCGAGTTTGGGATTAATTGAATGGTAACAATTGTATATTCTTTTCTTTGCGCGTTATTGTAAGGTTGAAAAGTTCGGCATGACTGAATAATAGCGCAATGACGCGCGGAGAGAGGGAAGGATTTAAAAACAGTTTATTCCTTTTGATAATCTTTCTGTACGATCAAAAAGCTTGCGTGTTCTGTTTTGTGGAATGGGATATCCCAGTTACCTTGATAGGTTACTTTGGTGGGTAATAATTCGCCGTTAAACCTGTTCAGCTCCATATTCATTTGCACATCAAAATCAATGAACATATTATGATACCGCAGATTAACATAGCGGCCCAGGATCTGAAAGGTACGGGTATCGAAAATAGTGGTGAGTTCCTTAATTACTACATCATTATCCTGCGTGCTTGATTTTTGGATCACCCTGAACCGGTAAACCGGGATTGAATCAAGATACGTACCCCGTGCAAACTGGTAATCGTAAAACTGCCGCATATCCGGCGAGAAAATTTCTGTTTTATTGCTGATGAACGGAATGCCATCAACCCTGTGCCCCGGAGCAAATATTAGTGTTTTAAGTTTGTCTTTATAGGATTGATCTTTCCCTCCTGCAGCAGACCCCAACATACTTCCGCTGCTAAAGCCGGAGTTATAGGCATTGGTAAAAATATAATCGAACATATTTACAGTATACAACTGGTACTTGCCATCCTTTTTGTAAATATCGCCGCTGTCGCGTTTAGCTAAATAGGTAATAGTGTGCTTATCGCCAATACTGGTGCGCTTTAACTTGCGGTATACCTTACCGTTGATGTGATTGTTTTTATCGTAAGTATAGATGTAGTTTTCGGCAATAAAAGAATACTTTTTCATATTGCGGAAAGCCTGATAAAAGCTGGTATCAGCCAGTACAGCATCAATAAAATCCTGCACATTTAACCGGTGCGAGCGGATATTTATGGCTGAATCAATTACGATAGTTTGGATAGTATCTGGATTGAACGGTTTTACCTGCTGAGCGCGGGAGGTGAAAGCTAAAAGCAGAAAAGAGAAAGCTAAAAGGATGTTTTTTTTCATCTGAAGATATAGTTTGCTCTCTGGCTGTCATGTTGAGGCACTCGAAACATGCGGGCAAAGGCCTCTGCGCTCACCCTTCGAGTGCCTCAGGGTGACGGCCACATTTGTATGTCTTTAATTCCCCAACTGCTTAATAGCTAAATAAGCCATTAAACCGGTACTAAGCTCCAATGCAGATTCTTCCACATCAAACGTTGGTGTGTGTACAGATGATATGATTCCCCGGCTTTCGTTACGTGTGCCTAAGCGGTAAAAGCATGAATCCACTTCTTGTGAGTAAAAAGCGAAATCCTCTGCTGCCATCCAAATATCCAGGTCGAGCACATTTTCTTTGCCCAGGTATTCTTCGGCGTGTGTGCGGGTTGCTGCGGTCAGTTTTTCTTCGTTCACTAAAAAAGGGTAACCTTTCATAATGTTAAACTCGCAACTGCCGCCCATGCTTTCGGCAATACCTTCCGCCATTTTCTTCATGCGGATGTGTGCATCAGCACGCCATTTCTCATCCATCGTGCGGAATGTACCTTCTAAATAAACCTCGTTAGGAATAACATTGGTAGCGCCATTGGCAATTACCTTACCAAACGACAATACCGACGGATTTTTAGGATCGGCAAAGCGACTCACTACCTGTTGCAGGGCCGTTAGTATATATGCGGTAATCATTACCGGGTCAACGTTTTGTTGTGGTTGTGCGGCATGGCCGCCTTTACCTTTTACAGTAACATAAATTTCATCAGCCGATGCCATGTATTTACCTGCGCGGAAACCTACTTTACCGGCATCTATCAAAGGCATTACATGCTGCCCGATAACTGCCGCAGGTTTAGGGTTTTCTAATACACCTTCCTTTATCATCAGGCTGGCTCCGCCGGGTAGTTTTTCTTCAGCAGGCTGAAAAATGAGCTTTACAGTGCCACCAAATTCGCTTTTAAGACTGGTTAATATATGTGCTGTACCTAATAATGATGAGGTGTGCACATCGTGCCCGCAGGCATGCATTATACCATTATTTTGTGATCTGTAAGGAACATCATTGGCTTCCAATATAGGTAAAGCATCCATATCGGCACGCAGGGCTACTACTTTGTCTGATGGTTTGTCGCCCTTAATCATGGCAACCAAACCTGTGTCGGCCATTTTATGGTATTCAAGGCCCATCTCTTCCAGTTTCCTTGCTACAAAAGCCGATGTTTCCACCTCATGAAATGACAGTTCGGGATGGGTATGTAAATGGCGACGGTTAGCAACAACACCATTAAATATATTGCCGGATAATTCCCTTATCTTTTCTTTGATCATTCTGTATCAAGTTTTGGAAGGTTGATCTTCTCTGGTATAATAAATAAACCGGTAAAACGGTTTTTTAGTTCCTGCATCATTTTCTCCGCCTCAAGCCTCGACCTGAAATCACCTATATGCACCTTAAAATCTGGTGAGCGATAAGTAAGATAAGTACCGATACCAGGATATCTTTCCTGAAACTTTGCCTGTGCATCATACGCATCTTTACGGTCCGATCCGCTGAATATCTGTATGCGATAACCCTCTAAAGATGTAGCTTCCCCACTTTTTCCACTGCCGGTAGTTACATAGCCCTGGATCAGCGAATCTACTTTTGGGTCTTTAACCACCTCCACCTTACCTCGTTCCTGCGCAAACAGTAACGACGGTAAAACAAGCAGGCTAAAAAGCACACAAAGTTTTACCGGCGTTATAATAATTTCAGATAAAGATGCTTTTACCTTCATCTGCTATTTATTTATGCCTGGCCCTGGCCATGGCAGTTTTTGAATTTTTTACCGCTACCGCAAGGGCAAGGATCATTGCGCCCTGTTTTTTGCTCAACCCTAACTGGTGTAGCTTTTTGCTGCTCGCGTGTATCATCAAGCATAGGTATACCACTCGCTGTTGCCAGTTCAGGTTTTGAGGTACGCATTTTTTTCATATCCGTACGTGGCTGCGGTTTTGCTTCGTGAAGCTCTTCCGGCTGTTGCTGCACTGGTATTCCACCTCTGAACAGGAAGCTTACCATCTCTTTATTAACAGCTGCCAGCATATTTCTGAATAACTCAAAAGCTTCAAACTTATATACCAATAATGGGTCCTTTTGTTCGTAAACTGCGTTTTGTACAGATTGCTTTAACTCATCCATCTCGCGTAGGTGCTCTTTCCAGGCATCATCAATTTGAGATAGTGTTACCATTTTTTCAAATGATTTAAACACTTCCAAACCTTTATTCTGAATAGCTTTTTTAAGCGGAACCGCTATTTGTATACCATGCACACCATCGGTAAATGGCACCATAATATTTTCCACATATTCGCCACGGGTGTCAAATACATCTTTTAATACAGGATATGCCTGGTTAGCAATACCCTCTGATTTCCGTTTATAGAAGTCCATTACTTGTTGGAATGTCTTCTCGGTAAGGGCAGTAGAAGACATATGAGCGAATTCATCCTCAGTAGTTTCGATATCAACAGAGAACAAACGAATCACTTCCAGATGGAAGCCTTCGTAGTTATTTTGCTCTTTGTATTCGATAGCGATATCTTCAACTACATCATAAATAGTGTTGCTCAGGTCAACATCCAAACGTTCGCCAAATAAAGCATTTTTACGTTTTGCGTAGATAACCGTACGCTGAGAGTTCATCACATCATCATACTCCAGCAAGCGTTTACGTATACCAAAGTTGTTTTCTTCAACTTTCTTCTGTGCACGCTCAATTGATTTTGAGATCATGGAGTGCTGTATCACTTCGCCTTCTTCAACGCCCATACGCACCATCATATTCGAGATACGCTCTGAACCGAATAAACGCATCAGGTTATCTTCTAATGATACGAAGAACTGACTTGATCCCGGATCGCCCTGGCGACCTGCACGGCCACGCAACTGCCTGTCAACACGGCGTGATTCATGCCTTTCGGTACCTACGATAGCTAAACCACCTGCATCCTTAACATTTGGCCCTAATTTTATATCCGTACCACGGCCAGCCATGTTGGTAGCAATGGTAACTGTGCCTGATTTACCTGCTTCGGCCACAATATCGGCCTCTTTCTGGTGCATCTTAGCGTTTAATACGTTATGTTTAATACCGCGCAGCTTAAGCATACGGCTTAATAATTCCGATATTTCAACTGATGTTGTACCTACCAGTACCGGCCTGCCGGCTTGCGTTAGTTTAACAATTTCATCGGCTACCGCATTGTATTTTTCGCGCACGGTACGGTAAACCAGATCCTGCATATCGGCACGGCTGATTGACGTATTGGTTGGTATTTCAACCACATCCAATTTATATATCTCCCAAAACTCACCTGCTTCGGTAACGGCAGTACCCGTCATACCACAAAGCTTGTGGTACATACGGAAATAGTTTTGCAGAGTAATGGTTGCCATAGTTTGTGTAGCATCCTCAACCTTTACATTTTCTTTAGCTTCAATTGCCTGGTGCAAACCATCAGAATAACGGCGGCCATCCAATACACGGCCTGTTTGCTCATCAACAATTTTTACTTTGCCTTCATCAAGAATATATTCAGTATCTTTTTCAAACAGGGTGTAAGCTTTTAACAACTGGTTTACAGAGTGGATACGTTCTGATTTGATAGAAAAATCACGCATCAGCTCATCTTTGGTTGCTATTTTTTCTTCAGCAGGCATGTTAGATTTTTCAATATCTGCTATTTCAGTACCTACATCCGGCATCACAAAAAAGTGAGGGTCTTCGCCTGATGTTGTTATCAGCTCTATACCTTTTTCAGCAAGCTCAACCTGGTTATTCTTTTCGTCTATCACAAAAAACAGTTCAGAATCTACTTTAGGCATCTCCTTGCTTGAATCCTGCATGTAATAGTTTTCAGTTTTTTGCAAAACCTGCCTGTTAGCCCCCTCACTTAAATATTTGATAAGCGCTTTGCTTTTTGGTAAGCCTCTGTGTGCACGCAGCAAAGCTAAACCACCTTCATCCGGGCCGGTTTTGCCTTCGGCGATCAGTTTTTTAGCTTCATTTAAAACGCCATTTACAAATGTTTTCTGTGCATTTACCAAACGCTCAATACGTGGTTTCAGATCATAAAACTCATGCTCATCACCACGTGGGATCGGGCCGGATATGATCAATGGTGTACGTGCGTCATCTATCAGCACGGAGTCAACCTCATCCACCATAGCAAAATGCAGCTTGCGCTGTACCAGTTCTTCAGGGCTGCGTGTCATATTGTCACGCAGGTAATCAAAGCCAAACTCGTTATTTGTACCAAAAGTAATATCTGCCAGATAAGCCAGGCGGCGTTCTTCAGAATTTGGTTCATGCTTATCAATACAATCAACTGATAAACCGTGGAACTCATATAAAGGCCCCATCCACTCTGAGTCACGGCGTGCCAGGTAATCATTCACTGTTACAATGTGTACACCTTGCCCTGCCAATGCATTTAAATAAGCAGGCAGCGTAGCTACCAGCGTTTTACCTTCACCGGTTGCCATTTCAGCAATTTTGCCCTGGTGCAGTACAATACCACCTATCAACTGTACATCATAGTGTACCATATCCCAGGTAACTTCATTACCTGCAGCCAGCCAGGTGCTGCTGTGTGTAGCTTTGTCGCCTTTTATAACAACGTTTGCTTTTTTGGCAGCCAGGTCGCGGTCAAACTGAGTTGCGGTAACCTCAATGGATTTATTTTCTTTTAACCTGCGTGCAGTTTCTTTCACTACAGCAAAAGCTTCAGGAAGTATATTCATTAAAATATCTTCCAGCTCCTTGTTGCGGTCTTTTTCCAGTTTATCTAACTGGGTATATAGCTCTACTTTTTCGGCTACATCAATATCCAGTTCATTTTCTGTCCTGTCTTTAATAGCCTGTATTTCAGCATCAATACCAGCAAGTCCAACCTTAATTGTTTCTTTAAAATCTATGGTTTTGGCCCTAAGCTCATCATTACTTATATCACCGAGTTTGGCAAATTCGGCCTTTACTTTTTCAACTAAAGGCAAAATGCTTTTTACATCCCGTTCTGATTTGCTTCCAAAAAGCTTACTAATAAAATCT
>Ga0302304_10000700_pt1 | contig 18522 bp, 38 predicted proteins | sample III_Palsa_E2_2_FD_198769 | JGI IMG/M metagenome (GOLD analysis project Ga0302304, IMG submission 198769) | Peat permafrost microbial communities from Stordalen Mire near Abisko, Sweden - III_Palsa_E2_2 | ecosystem: Environmental > Terrestrial > Soil > Palsa > Peat permafrost | place: Sweden...
GGGGACCCACAGGTGTTTACCCTTATTCCAATACTCTCCTCCGTGACTCTGCGTAACAGCCCTCCATCTGCTCTTCCTTACTGTCCGCCATCCTGTCCCCCTCCTTTGTTTCCCTTGTTGTTCTGTCCTTGTGTTCTCTATCTTACCCTACCTGCGTCCCGGCTGTCTAGTCTTCGTGCTAACCATTCTGCCGGCTGGGTTTCTTTGTTGGGTATGCGGGAGCCGGCCGTCTCGGTGGGGAGACGGCCGGCTTAGGGGGAGGGACTTAGCTCAGTAGTTGTATGTCCCGTCAGCGAGTCCCTGTCGGATCTCGGCCTTGTCCTTATCGGTGAGCTGCTTCCAGTCGGCGGAGAAGTCGGCCAGTTTGGTGTAGCCGAAGAACTCCTTCATGTCCTTGATGGTGAGGGTTCCGGTGTTGTCCGTCATGATGATCTCCTTAGTTGTTTCCTCGTTGCCCTACAACTCAAATACTACAGTACGTTCGGCTAGCCTGTCAACCCTGCTAGTCCTCTATCGTGATTTCCACGTTAACCGAATCGGCCGTGATTCCGGCGAGCATGCTGGAAGCCTTCTCCATCGTCTCACGAATGATCCGCTCCCTGAGAACCTTGTCATCCCACCGATCATCTCTGATGATGACGATACGAGTCCTGACGTGCTGCAAACCTGCCATCAGTTCCCCCCGCTCATCCACGAAACCTGAAACATATGATTGTTCGCATTCTCATGTTGAGCCGTCCGGAATTGCACGCCGCCCACATGAATGACATGTGGCACGGACGGGTGCCCTTCCAGCGGCCCTCTGAGAAGCTCATACCCGTGCTCGCACTGTACATGCTCCCGCGTCCCGTCCTGTAGCTCGATCACGAAGCTTGCCAGGCACCGGGGCCGGCCGAGTTCCGTGGTGGCTTCCGGGCCCCATTGGCTCACGTCTTCCTCCGTCTCCTGCATCGTGCAGATGGTCACCGTGATGTCTTCTCCGACGTTCCCGTGAGCCTCATAGTCCCGCACCGCCCGCTCATCAACCTCATGTATCTGGTCAAACAGCTGGTATCGGCCCCGTTTGATTTGGACTCTAACTTGCTTACCCACCCCACTCACCCGACTTTCTCATAACTAGCGTTTCCCTGAATGACATTTCCCTCATGCAACACCGGCGTGATAACCGGTTCGCTGCAATCATCATACCGCGTGGCATAGAACGTGTACGTGCTCCCCACCACGAACCACGGTCCACCGATAACAGTGCCCTCCGTGTCATCCATCAGGCAGAGGATCCTATCTCCACTCTCAAAGTATTTAGCCGGATTACCCATCAGATATTCCTCCCTATAAACTCAGTATACGCCGGCGGTAACGCCTCTGCAATACTCCGCCTATCCCAAGTCCAGTCAATCCCCATAGCCCGCCTCCACTCCTCTACCGACCCCTTTCCCCCACCTTCCCCGTACACGGCCAGATACCGCCCCTCCGACCACACCCCATGTCGCCACCCCCGCACACCCCCGTCATGCCGCACATGCTCCGCTACCGGGGCCACAGCGCCGCCCCCGAATTCGAACCACCGATGCCTGATCACTCGCAACTCATCCGGAAACATAGCCCCACACAACATCAGATCCCTCCGCAGATGCCGCCCCACCCCACACTCAATAACATACGGTAGTCCGATCTCCTCCAGCAAAGCCCGAGTCTGCGGTACAAGGTTCACATGCGTATCCGTCCATCCAGGCCGGCCACGGTTCCCCGCCGTGATGGCAATCCGATCCTGACAGGGCGGCGTAGCGAACACGAAGTCAAACTTGTTCACAGTCCGCGGATCGATCTCCAGAACATCCGCCTGAATGATTCGCCCAGGATGGTCTGGCTGGACCTCGATATCGATGCCCCAGACCTGATGTCCTGCCCGCTGGAACCCCACATACCCGCCCCCCACCCCATCGAACAGACTGAGTATCTTCATTCCTTCAACACCCACTTAAGCTCATACTCACTGACATGCACAACTCCAACTTCGAGTATGCGTGCACACATACCGGCCATGGATCTACCTTCTGCCTCTGCCATTACCTTAATCCTGTCATGTAATTCAACAGGAATTCTTACATACAATGGAGTAGTTTTATCGCTCATTCCTTCAACACCCATCTCAATAGATCCTGCACGTTCCCGTCATCGTTAACCCCCAACTCTTCCTTCGACTCCTCCCCAAACGGGTCATCGAACCCAAAGTTCTTCACGTACGGTCGACTCACACAATCCCATCCATCTCTTGCGTCGTCCCAAACGCTTTCCAGGGGTTCTGATCTCCAGACTCTCCACTCCTCATCCCACCATCTTCCACTGCGCTTGGAGCTAGGGTCTGAGCTCTGTTGCAATCTGGCCCCAACCCACCTCCCGTCTTCCCCCCGGTGTCCAACTTTCGTACCCGCACTGTTCCAGTTACCCCGCCGAATAGCTTGAAGCGCCGTGACCATACTAAACGTGCTTCTGAATTCCGCCCGGGGCCACTCCCATCTCTCTTCCCCTTGCTTCCAGGCCCGGAATTCGCTATCGATGCCGGCAAGTTCGCCAGCAAAGTCCCGGGCGGATACCCCCCGCGCCTTGAACTTCGGCGCCACTCCTCGACGAATCGCCTCTCTTGTTCCCTCATCCCAATAAACCCCAGGCTTGAAAACAGTAAGCCCGCGCCGCACCACCCGACTAAAAGAACCCAGCCGACTAGATACATCTAATCCTCCGTGCTCTTCGAGGAAGAATACAGCGTCTGTAGCAACCATCGCGACCGCTCCCAATCCTCTGGGATGAGATCCAATCGCTTGTACAAGTCGTTTCCGACACTCACTAGTAATACGACTAGCGTATACAGGGTTCCCAAATCGCGGGGAACCGATGGATTGAGCAAATTTTCCGTAACAAGAATTGTAAATAAGCTTGCAAGCTTTACCGAGAACGGTATCTTTGCCCACATCCAACCGACGCTGGTAAAGCTCTTCCATCTCTTCAAGCGGAGCCCGACATTCACACGGTTCATAATTCACCCATTCATAGACTTCAAAGCTGCGAACAACTCCTGCACTTTCACTGGCCCTAAGTTCTGAAAGCCAGTACCATCCCTGAGTGACTCGTGGCCGGCTAATGGCTCCCTGGCCGTTTCGATGAAGCATGGATCCAATGTATACAGGATTCTTTGCGGCTTGTCTCTCCTCGGATCCTTTACCAGTACCACCTTCAAAGACACTCTCACCAAGACCACTACCGACGGCTTGAGCCCGAACAAGACAATAGTCCGAGACTCTAGACTCCTCCGGGTACTGCCCTTGTCCCCGACTGTACCGCCCGTGTAGTAGACACGGTAGCGTGCGGATAGTAGCCGGATAAGCTGAGTTAATGTCATACTCGAATACATCTCGCTCGATGTATCCATGACAAAAGATTTCGAACCATCCGCCGTAGTAACTTTTCTTGGCCGCGTCGATGTACCATCCTGGGATGGCATCTTCCCACTCCTCTCTCTTAGGCAACCTCGCCTTCATCCACTCCTGAGCAGCCTGCCCCGGCCCGAACCACTGACCAGGGCTCAGATGGACCCCGATGGCCTCGAAGCCGTCTCGAAGCTGGGCCATAGCCCTTTCGAGGAGTTCGTTCTCCAGCCGGTTATAAAGCCGCATTGGAGCGCCGAGCTCAGCAGCATCTCGCTGTCCCTTCCCAGCCTCGACAGTTCGGTATTCATCCTGTGTACAGATGGGCTCAGCCCAGTTGTTGGGATGTATAACATTGAGGAAAGAAGTCTGCCAGTACCCGCCGGTATCGCACACGAACATCCAAGGTGCCTTAGCACACTTACAGCTAGCAACCATGCAGGTGCATAGTTTTGGTCTAAGCTTGAGGCGCTTAATGCCAAGTATGTCAAACTGCCAGCCGTCGTACTCCACCGGATGGGGCTGCCTTCCAGGCACTCGATGTTTTCTGCTCGCAATGCCTTCACTGGTGATCAGTCTCCAAACCCGCTCTTGCGGTAGACTCTTGAGGATCTGCGTGAAGTCGTAGCCCAGGTAGAAGCCGACGAACGCGGTACCCTTTGGGCGACTTTGGAACTGGCTGTATAGGAACTGAAAACATTCCTTCCATGTAAGCCCCTGAGGATTGTCAATCTGTTCCTGCCCACATCCCAGAAGAACATACTTGGACGGGTCTTTGCCGCTTCCTTCGCCATCAACACCACAAAACTTGACCGGCTCAGGGGCCTCTCGCCGGCGACACGCTTTCTTGCAGCGATTCTGCGTTGCGTTGTTAGCATAGAACCTTTTCCCGCAAGATACACAGTCTTTCCCCTCCTTCTGAACAGTCCTCAGTGATACCACAGAAACCGCCAATCATCCTCTTGCCGCATCTCATACTGATGCTCCACCAATTGCTCCACTGTCATCGCGTCAATGGCTCTGAGCTGTGCCATCGTGGCTCTCCTCACCTCCAACCCGTACTTCTTCTTCAGCTGAGGAGGATTCCTCACAAAGTTCCCGGAGTTCTCCTCATTCCATCGCAGCGTCCATTCGAACGCCTCTTTCTTCTTGGCCACCACCCGATCAATAATGGCCTTCCTACGCTGTCGGTACTCCTTGAACCGCCCGGGATCCTTCTGATACTCCCGGGCGTTCTCCGGCGTCGTGGCGTGCCCCCTAGCAGCCTTAAGGTTCGCGCCGGACTCATACTGACTCTTAGTGATACCGCCCCTCTCCAGGCGGGCCCGGTAAGACGCCTTGAGTGTTTCCCAGACCCGCCGCTTGGCCATCAGCCCTCACTGTCCTCGAGCATGAAACCGATGAAGTCGTGAACCGTCTGCAATTGCACCCGCGTAAGATTGCGCGGATCATCGAATGCTCCCGACTCATCGCGTCGTGCGACGATAAGACCATACTCAGTACCGCCCGGCGTCTTGGTGGCGCATCCCTTGATCGCCATACCGTCCTTATCCAGCGTCCACTCAGCCAACTGCCTCTTCTCTACAGCCGGCACGATGGGGTCGCCCCACTCCTCCTGCTGCGCTGCCATGATCTGATCGAACGTGTCTTCATTCACCGTCAGCCCCGTTATCACACTCGGGGCAGTCGCCGAAGCACGTGAGTTGTTTGCCGCACTTCGGACAGAAATCCAGTTCTTCGAATTCGTCTTCCACTGGCTGGTCCTCAGAATAGAGGTTCATCCGGTATTCCCCATCCGTCATCTGATGTTCCACGTGGAACGCGGTACGTCGTGAAATCAGCCTTTCCTATGATCTGCATCAAGGGTGCATCCCATTCCGACGTACCGCATTCCCGGCAGTACTGCCACAGCTTGCCCTGACTCTTCAAGGCTCCGAACTCCCCTACCTCATGCCCACAACTCAAAATAACTTGGACATGAGCGCCCCGGGGGGTGTTACCCGATGTACCGGGTTCGGGCTTCGCCCTCGGGACCTTCGTACTCGGAATACCGAATGCCGCGGGGGGCAGAAATGCGGATGTTGACGTGCAGGGACTTGAATTCTCCGTCGTCACCGGTGGTTGCGCGGACGCGGGAGCCGTCGATACCCGTCCACTGACTTGGGTGGAGATCATACGACGATTCACCGTACTTACCCCCCTCGATGACCGGGTCCGGTAGCTGGATGTATCCATGGTCGTGCATCAGCTTCACCACCTGCCGGTAGTACCCGGTGGATCCGTCGTTGTACACGACGACGTCTTCCGGGTCGAACGGCAGGTTCTCCACCGATGACGCCTTGTCGTTCCCCTTGAACCGCCGGCGTAGGACATCCTCCGGAGCGATGACAGCGGTGGCACTCACGAACGCGCCCCCGTGCCCGTTGCCCATCTTCTTGCCCTGTCGGAAGTCGAGGGCTACCACCACATGCGGCACCTTGACGAGGTAATCGACGAATTCTCCGTCCAGAAGATCGGCGCCGCCGACTCCTACAGCCTCGAACATGAGGCTGTTCCAGTCGTGCCGGTTCTCGTCGAATTCCCCGAGCTGTCCGGGGGTCAGGCGGACAAGATCATTACTCTCGGTCATGTATATCCCTTTCCTCATGTCAACCTACGTATGCGAGGTCGGGCCTTTGGATGGTTGCCGCCCGCCGGCGGCCCGACCTCGCACCCTCACCGTAGCGCGCCCGTCCGTGGTACTCGAGCGTACCATCGATGTTGATCATGGCGAGTTTCCGCCACCCATCTCGATGTCACAAGGATGACTATGGCGGGATCCCGCCACATGCGGTATCATGGCAGATGGAGGCCTCGCAGCCCCGTCCGTGGCGCCCCGGTTTTCCTCCCGCCCTTGCTCGGCGGTCATTTTCCGGGGCGCCACATCCTTATCGATCCAGAGGAAACGATGAAACTCCGTCAAGCACTCCAAGCCCCCGCGAAACTCGCCACCGCGGCCGAGAACGCCACCGTTCTAGCCGTCATCGCTCTAATCGTCGCCGGCGTCGCCCTGATCATCGCCTCCCAGCGCATACGGAAGGCGGCCTGAGATGCCCCTGGTCGGCTCCGTCCCTCCCCCGCCCCCGGCGACCCGCTCCAAGACGACCGCCGCGAAAACCCCCGCGAAGCTCTCCGACGTCAAGCCCGCCGACACCAAGCGCCGCGAAGCCCGCGTCAAAACCCTCGACGGCTACTCCCAGATCCTCCAGGCCGGCTTCCTTATGACCGGCCAGCTGGCCGATGCCGAGACCGTCGACATGCACGCCCCGCCCCTCCTCGGAGCCATCGCGGACATCGGCGACCACCACGAGGGTTTCGGAGAAGCCCTCGACAGGTCCGACGCCTTCGGCCCCTACCTCGCTCTCGCCGTAGCGGCGATTCCCATGGCACTGCAGTTCATGGCCAACCACGGGCGCATCGACGCCACGAAAACCAGCGTCGGCGGAATCCTCCCCCCCGACCAGTTGGCCAACCGACGCCAGGTCAAACTCATGAAGGCGCAAGCCGAGATGATTCGTCAGCAGCGGATCGCCCACGAAGAGGCGGCCCGAGCCCAGGCAGAGTTGCAAGCGGAGATCGAGGCCTACAACAGCATGGCCATGCAGGATGCCCATGCATAAGCGTCCTGATGGAATCTGGGTATTCACCCGCGAAGAGTTCTGCAAAACGCGCTTCGCCTACAAGCCCGGTGAGCACGTGGTTTTCGGCGGCCCCACGCAGCGCGGCAAAACCTCCCTCGGTTTCGACCTGATGGAATACATCGTCACCCCCGAATTCCCCGCCTACATTGCCGTCTCGAAGCCGGAAGACAAGGTGACCCGTGTCAGAGCCGAAGAGCTGGAATTCAGAACAGTCTCCGATTGGCCGCCGCCTCAAGGCGTTCGACAGCTATTTAGTGGAAAACCCCCTGGTTTTGTGGTTCATCCTAAGTTTGGTAATATCGATACCGACCCGGAAACCACGTCCGACATCATCCGCAAACTCCTCGCAGACCGATACGCCGCCGGCGCAGCCCACAAAGCCAAAGGCATAATCGTTCTCCAAGACACGTGGACCAAAGCCAACGTCCAAGGTCTCGACAAACCCATGATGACCATCTCCGCGATGGCCGGAGCCATGGGCCTCGGATGCTGGATCGAAGTCCAGAAGCCCTCCGGGGGCGGCAAAACCGTACTCATGGCCTACGGCAACTCAGAGCACGTCTTCATCTCCCGAGACCCCGTGAAGAGCAACCAAAAGTATTACAACGACATCGGCGGATTCGAAGGGCGTTTCGTACAAGAGACAGTGGCCAACCTGGAACCCTTCCAGTTTCTCTACTGTTCTCGCGACGGCGGTACTGCCTGCATCGTCGATAAGGGAGAAAGGACCATCTCAAAGTGAGAGGGAACATCGAAGACTTCCTCACGGCGTCTCCCGAGTCCTACGATGCCGCTAAGCGTCTTTCCGACTACGTGAATAACCTGGGGACCCACAAAACGCACGAAGAGTTAGTCAACTCATGGATTGCCGTTCGCCTGTCCGATGGTTCGTGGGATGGCGTCCTATACGACTCTCGCAAGGCCGCGGTGTCGCATCAGTCCGATGAATTCCTCTGCGCCTATCTTTCCACCCGATCTGCCCAGTCGGGAATGTCCGTCCGTGACGCCCACACGTTCCTAGCCTTCCACCGTGCCGCCTATGACGCGGGTTTCCGCCTGCCGGATCCCGATCACGCGAACGGTGGTCGTGAGCTCATTCCCCCGGTAACCCGCCAGGATATCGGCTCCCAAGTCCGTCGCTTGATTGTCGCAGGCGGACGTTCAGCAGGTTACTACAAGACTAGGAGAAGCTAAATGGCAGGTGCAGCCCCCGCCGGTGCTCCGGCTAAGGCCAAGAGCGCGGCCCCCCCGCCTCGTCCGTTCCGTGCCGGTGTTCAGTCGATGGAGGATCTCCAGTACGACCGGAGCCTCACCTTCACCGCCGGCACTCAGAAGTTCCAGGACTTCACGCTCAACGGCGACGGCTACCTGCGCGGCGTGTACATTCTCACTCAGTGCGCCACCGCCGGTAATGCCGCCACGGTCACGTTCGCGCAGAACGGGCCTTTCACGGCGTTCGACACCATCGTGTTCTACGACACGTCGGGGCGCCCCATCTTCGGCCCGTTCGACGGCTACACGACTTTCACGGTGGACAAATGGGGCGGCTATTTCAATCAGAACGACCCCCGCGCCTCCCCGGTCTTCTCCACCACCGCCGGCGCAGGCGCCACGGGTGGTTCGTTCACGTTCATCCTGTACATTCCCCTGGAAATCGTGTCCCGCGATGGCCTAGGGGCACTGGTGAACAAGAACACCGCCGTGCCCTACCGCCTCAGCCTCACCCTCGCGGCATCCGCCACCCCCTACGGCACGGCGCCCACCACCCCCGGTAGCGTCCGGGTGCGGTGCACCCAAGATAACTGGTGGGAACCGGAAGCCGCAGACCCCAAGGGGCACCCGCTCTCCCCTGCCCCGCCCGCGGTGAACTCAACTCAATTCTGGGCCAACAACTCCTACCTCCTCCAGGCCGGCGCGGTTCCGGGACAACAGCTCACCACGGGGCTCGGCTATCCGCTGCGGAACCTGATCCTCACCCTGATCGATCAGAACTCGAGCCGGGCGCAGGGAAACTCCGACTGGCCGGATCCGGTGACGTTCACCGTGGAGAAGAACCAGCTGTTCCAGCGCCCCATCCTGATGTGGCAGAACCGTATCGCGCAGGCGTACGATTTGCTGGCCGGTACCGCCGACTCGGCACGCACGCTGGAGAACGGCGTTTTCCCGATCTGGTTCGATCAGGACTTCGGTGCGCAGCCTGGAATGGAGCTCCGTAACGGGTATCTGGTCACCCGCGGCGGTCAGAACATGCTGTGGACCGGCACCATCGGCGGCTCCGGCGCGCACACGCTTTTCACTCTCGTCAACTGGGTTGCGGCCGCTAACGGCGACCCGGCGTCTCTGGCCATGGGCCGATAGGAAAAGGAAATCATGACCGCAGAAATCCCGGAACTCCTGAGCGCCGTAGAAGGCCTCGCCCCTGAAGCCGTAGCGGCCATCGAGGCCTACATCAAGGGCAAGGAGACGGAACTGAAGGCCACCCTGGAAGAGCACTACGGTGTCAAGCCGGTGGTCCTCTCGGATCCCCGCGATTCCACCACGCCGATTCAGGACGCTGTGAGCGCGGCGCCGGCTCCGCAGGACGCCACCCCCACGTCGCCGGCGGTTCCGGTGACGCCGGTGACGCAGGACGCCACGGTGCAGGCCCTGCTTCAGCGCATGGCCTCCTTGGAGCAGCAACTGGCGGAGGAGAAGTCCAAGCGGGAGAACCCGGAGACCATTTCGGTAGGCTCGGGCGACCCGGTTCCGCACACCCTGTTCCTGAATGACGGCTCTGTCATCAAGAATCACGGTGGTATCGCCACCACGTACACGACCACCAACACGGACGGTACCGAATACGTTCGCAAGGTTGTCGCAGCCTACCCGGCCTAATCGGCTCTGAAAGGATTTAAACCATGAAGAAGGAATACATGTACCTTCTGGCCGGTGTTTTGGTCGGGGTATACGTCATGCCCAAGTTGCCGATCAAGCTGCCCGGGGCCTGATTCCGAATGGCCACCGCAGCGGGAATCATCATCACAGCTGGTGCCATCACGCTGGTCAACGAGGCTGTCAGCGTCCCCTACACTCCGGGGAACACCAATGTGATAAAGGGCATCAACTGGCGAGTGATTCCCGCTACGGCCATCGCGGCATTCATGTTCTCAGGCCTCGAAGCCGTCAACCCCACCGCCGGGCGGGGGTTAGCTGTGATCGCATTGATGACCACGTTGCTTGTCGGAATGGGCAACGCCCCGGCGCCGGTCGTGAATATCGCCAATGCGCTGGGATACGGCGGTACCGCCAAAGCCACGGTGTACAGCACCACCGGCGCCGGTAAGGCGACCGGCACCGGGTCGTTCGGATTCAACTAGGGAGGTTGAAAGTGCAGTCCACATTTCAGAAGGCTGTGGTAGGCGTCATCGCTATTGCCATGCTGACCACCGTCCTGCTACCGGGCCGTCAGACGGTCGCCGCACTCGGAGGGGCGGAACGGCTCAGTACCGGAACCCTGTCCGTGGCCGAGGGCACCGCTTCCGGGTCTCTCGGATAAGGGGAATGTCGTGAGCGGGATCGAGAGTAGCTGGAATTCCAAAGCGTGGACCGGTGCTTCCGGTACGCTGATCGGCTTCGAGGGCGATTATCCGGAGACGCAGGCCTACGGATTCGTCACGGATCCCGTTCACAGTCAGAACGTGGACCCGAACGGCCCCACGTTCGCCAGTCAGCCGGGCCCCGAGGCGTCGGCCGCACTGACGGGGCTCGAAGACAACGCATACGGGTATCAATATGAGGGCCAGTATGGTTGGTGTCTTGATGACATCCACATGCCGTCGTATGACCAGGCCCCCGGCACCGTGGGACACAACTCGAGCATGGGGCCCGCGCAGGGGCGCCGGTATCCGGATCCCGCGCACGCGGAAGACGTGTATCAGGAAGAGCCCGAGATAGGGTACGGGGTCAACTTCTACGGCAGTGACCCGCTAAAGCAGGACTTGAACGCCTGGAAGTCGAGCTCCACCAAGAATTTCAACACCGGGCAGTTTCCCGCCCAAGCCCGGGAAGACGTCACCGGATGGCCCGAGCCTTTCAACGCCACGGATATCGCACCGTTCAGGCCGGTAGATCAGAGTACTGAACACATTCCCATGCGGAGGATCGCGGAGGACGACCGGCCTGTGTACCGGTACCTCGCGGTGCCCCCGAACAACACGCAGCCGATGAACAACCAATGGGGCGTTCAGTACCCCAGCAACGTGCCCATCCACAACGTGACCCCGGTGCCGATGATGCCGCAGACCCCCATGGACCCGTGGATCACGCAGGAGACCTCGACGGCCACGCCGCCCGACTCCACCGATGTATTCGGCGGAATGACCCTACAGTAAGGACAATGCCGTGAGTCTCAAACTCAGCTCCAGGCTCAGCCCCGCCACCGTGACCGCGGTCACTACCGCGGAGACCGTCGTCACCACGATGCCGGCCATCGTGTACGACCTGCCTCAGCCGACCTCAGGCGCCGGCGCCGGCGGTCAAGGCGTCACGATCACAGTCAGCGTGAACGCCACGAACAGCGCGGCCAGCACTACGGCCACGTTGCGGGTCCGGCAGGGTTCTCTGACGGGTCCGATCGTGGGCGTGGGACTTGTGCAGCCGGCTACTCCGAGCGTGGCGCAGGAATTCTTCATCGAGGAATTCGACAACTCCCGGGTTCCCGCTCAGGCGGGCGGGGTTGTTTATGTGGTGACGATTCAGTATGCAGGCGCCTCAGGCAACTCAACCATCAATGAGTGCGTTGTGGATGTGGCGGGCAGTTAATGAAGATTCCGGGAATCGGAGAAGTCAAACCCGTCTACGCGGTCGGAGGTGGTGCGATTGTTCTCGGCGTGGTCGGGTATGCGTATTATCGCGACAAGAAGACTAAGGCGGCTGCGGCTGCAGCGGCTACCACATCGGCGGCGGCGGCTTCCGGAACGCTGGCGGGAACAGGTGCGGGGGATTCCGGTATCGATCCTGCGACGGGACTTCCCTATGCGGATGAGGGAGGGGATGGGGTGGGAACGTACGGTGGGATTGATCCGGCCACGGGCGTTCCCTACTACGACGAGATCACGCAGTCGAGTACCACGACCAATCCGAATGCCATCACAACCAATCAGCAGTGGATCGAACAGGCTGAGAGTGATGGGCAGAATCTCTTCGGAGCCACTGAAGCGGTAGCTGTCAGTGCGGTAGGCAAGTATATCTCGCAGACGACGGCCGGATTGAATACAAGCGAGTATTCTCTGATGCAGTCCATTGTCGCAGAACTGGGGCAGCCGCCCACGGGTGGACCCTATAGGTTCATTCAGGCATCGGGCACTGCGACCACGGGAACCACCGCGGGCAAGACCATCGCACAGTCCGTGGGAACCGTCGTACTCATCCCTACGGACATCACACCGCAGAACACGCTTGCTCGTATCGCCGCACAGTTCAAACTCACTACGGCCCAGATTCTCCAGGTCAATCCCGGAGTATCGGCTAGCAGCACCAATGTGCAGATTGTGGTTCCATACACGATCAAAGCGAATGACAGTCTCACCAGCATAGCAACTCAATTCGGAATCTCGATCGAGCACCTGGAACAAGTCCTACAAGGTCAGGGGATCACGTAATGAAGCTCAGCTTTAAGTCCATCCTGAAGCCCAGTGAGGCTGTCATGGTGGGGACCGCAGGTGTCGCGGTCGTGTACGGTATCTATCAGATGAACATGCCGTCGATGACGGAAGTCCACGGGGCCAAAGCCCACAATTCGAGCGTTGCCAGTTCGCAGAAGAAGGCCATGTGGGGCAGTGCGGCCACCGTGGGGGCGCTGTTTCTGCTGACTAAGGACGCTACTGTGTTTACGTTGGGGGGTGCCATGTTCCTGTATGAGGAGTGGTCTTACCGGCATGCTAACGCCGTCAATCCGCAGAGTGGTAAGGTTCAGCCGCTTGGGCCGTCGGCTGGGCAGAGTATGGACATGGGATACTCGACTCCGGACTCGACGCAGAACGCTGACCCGTACGGGTACATGTAATCATGGCCAAGACCGGTACGGAATTCGCTGTGGCCGGCTTGGGCGTGTTACTGGTTTGGTCCAGCGTGAGTAATAAAGGATTTCTGGTCAGCGCCCGAGATGTCATTCAAGGCGTGGAACCGACGCAGGGGCCGCAGCAGAGTCTGTTCACGGCTAGTACTGAGGCTGCTGCGGCTGACAGTATGGGCACTATCAGTAATGGCGGAAGTCCTGTCAGCGGTACCACCAATGCGCAGAACGCGGCCCTTGGACAGCAGATGGCCGCCGCGTACGGGTGGGGGTCCGGTGATGAGTGGACCGCACTCAACAACGTGGCTATGCGTGAGAGCGGTTGGGACGACGAGGCTGCGAATCCGACCAGCGACGCTCGGGGTATTGCCCAGAATATCAATGGGTGGAGTCAAGGGTATCAGCAGGGAAACGCGGCTCAGCAGATTGCCTGGATGCTGAGCTACATCAAAGGACGGTACGGAGACCCGATCGCTGCATGGCAGCATGAGCTAAGTGCAGGGTGGTATTGATGGCTACGCCGGATCCGTGCTCATTGTTGATTGGACAGATGAAGACGGACTGCGAGAACTCCAAGAGCGGAGTTCTAGGTAAGGTGGCCAGTGGGACCGGGGGGGAGCTTCAGAGTTTGCTGGGATTGAATGGCAGCTTTGATTGGCGACACTTCATGGTCCGGGCCGCAGAATTCGGAGTGGGGCTGCTGCTTATCGTGGTGGCTGCTAATGCCACGTTGAAGAGCTCCGTCATGGGCAGTCCCGCGGTTAAGAGCAGCATGCAGTTAGGGACGCCTGTAGTCAAGAGGATAGGAAAGAAGGCGGCATAATGGTCATGGCGGAGAAGTCGTTTCCCGAGATGCTGTGGGATGACGTCAAGAAGGTATTGGGGAGGGGGGAGGCGCCGGAGGCGGAGGGCAAGCCGGGAAGTGAGCTTCCGGGGTATGGGAAGTGCGGGTGCCACCCGGGGGGCATCCATTCTGTGGTGGAGGTGGTTGAGGCTGAGCAGCGGGATCCGGTTGAACTGGTGGCGATTCCGACTGAGGTCAGGAATATCGTCAGGGTCATGACCGTGCCGGCCAAGCGCGGGAGTATGGAGACTTTCTATCCCAGTACCACTGTGCCTGAGCTCATTCAGGCGGCTGATCCTCGGATTCGACGGCTGATTATCCAGGTGGCTACGCAAGCCTGTTGGTTCGGGACGCAGGAAGCGCTCAAGAACTTCAGCGCGGGTGGGACCAGCGCTAGTGCGGGCGTGTTTCAGATGTCGGCTACGCAGGCGTGTCCGCCATGGGAGGGTATCCATGAGGATCTTTGGGGTATGGCTGTGAACGGCGGAAGCGTGGTCAGCGTGCGGCGAGAGTATTGGACTGATATTTAATGGGAGACTTCATGCTTCCGTTGAATGAGAGCGTCAGTGTCGTATTGAATGGGAGTGGGGGCGGCACTGTCACGCTGGGGCCTAGTAACGCGTCTCAGCAATGGGTACCCAGTAATCTGGCGTGCTCGGTTACCAGCAATACGAGTGAGCCTATCTTCGTGGCTTACAATGGAAGTGCCAGTAATGCCAATCGGATCGGGGGGACATATACCGGGAGTAACGATAATTCTGATGTCAGCGGGGTCACGCTTTATCCGGGGTCGGTTATCACGGGAGTGTGGACTAACGGTGACCCGGGGGCTACGGCTACGATGAGTGTTCAAGGGTCGGTGAATAGGAACCCATGAATAAGTCTATAGCTGGGCAGATGATCGTTTATGGCGTTGTTATGGTGAGCTTTACTGTTATCATGGTTCGGGTTCAGAGGGCGGCTAGCCAGCCTGACTTCGGAAAGACTGCGCAGATGTACGTGTGGAGGGGAGTGAAGGGGTTCGCGGATCGCAACTCCACGTGGTGGGGGGATATGGGGCTAAGGGCTGGAACGATGTATAACCGGTGTCGTAATGGGATTTAACAATCCTCTTACGGGGCTTAATGGGGCGCTCATCTATCCTCAGGTCAAGAGTCCTGATTTCAGTCTCGCGGGGCAGACTGGATGGGCCATCCTTAAGAACGGGAATGCTTACTTTTTTAACGTCGTGGCTACAGGAACGATTACAGCTACAGCGTTTATTGGGACTGACTTTGTCATTAACTCGTCAGGGGAGTTCTTTTACAATGGGACGCCGGCCGCTGGGAATCTGATTTTGGCTATCGCACCGGTGGGGGGATCCGATGCGTTTGGCAATGCTTATGGGGCCGGGTTTACGGCGGGGGCTACGGGGAGTGCCAAGCAGATTCGGTTCGGGGTTCTAGGGGGGTCGCCGATTGAGTTCTTCCTGAGTGGCATAGCTACTGCGTTGAATAATGCGGCATTGATGCTCAATGTGTCGGGGGTTGGTACAGCGGCCAGCGATACGCTGGTCATCAAGAGCAGTCAGGATAATGCTCATACGGATTATGTCGCTATCAATTTGGTGGGTAACTCCAATGACGGAAGTGTGCAAACTGAACTGACATTCGCTTATGTCGACACGGCGAGTGTGGTGCATAACATTGAGATTGTGAATTCTAATGGGGCGAGTGTGCCTTCCAGGTTGATGGTGGGGACTACGGCGCCGTTGGGAGACAATGGAGTAGGTGTTTTGCAGATCGCCAATGCGGGGACAATGCCTAGCACTAATCCTGTTGGGGGATGCACACTGTATGCGAATCAGGGGGTGCCCAGTGCTAGGGATACCGGGGGGAACCTACTGGGGATGGTGCGGAGTTACTCTGCGGATGCTAGTAGTAATCTAGCCTCGTTTACGGCGGAGACCGATGTGCCGGGGGCTACCGTGAGTGTGGTGGTGGTGGGGAGCAATGCAACAGTTATTGTACATGCACAGTTTGATATGCAACTAGGGACTACTGTCGGCGACACCATGATCGGGTTTCTCAACTGGAATGGAGCGGATCGAACTCAGCAGGTGGTTTTCGTGGCACCTACGATTACGGCGCGGGGGTGTTTCAGTAGGCATTGGAGGATCACGGGGGTGGGGGCGGGGACGTATGTGGCTAAGCTGAGAGCATCGTGCACTGTCAGTGCGGTCAACAATGAAGTGTTCGCCATTCATACGGGATTGGTGGTAGAGGTGATAGATCAATGACACACTTCGGTGTACTGGTTGGCATGCTTGTGGGCGTACTCACCATTCTGACTGGCATCTTCGGAACGGTCTGGCGTGCCGCGGCAGGATGGTCTAAACTGAAGACGAGCGTCGACAATATTGAGGTCAGGCTCATTCAGGTGATCGTGGATAAAGAGAAGGTTCACAATCATCTGGACGAGCGGATCACATTCCTGGAGAGGAAGGGGAAGTAATGCCATATGAGGTCAGGAAAGCCGAGACGGGGGGAGGATGGGAAGTCGTGAACACGGAGAGTAAAGATGTCAAGGCCAACCATGGTACCGAGGAAGATGCCAAGAAGCAGGTGAAGCTTCTGGAAGCCCTGGAGCACGGATGGGAGAATGAGTGATGGAGCTTAGCGAGGACATGAAGGAAGCCTTGAGGATCTTGAGAGAAGACAAGATCATCGAGAATACCGCGAGGGCGAGGGAAGACAACGCCGCCCTGCTCAAGCGGCTCGAGGAACGGGACGCGGCCGACACGGAGCGGTGGGGGAAGTGGCAGGCCTCGCAGGCCGAGAGGGTGGTGGAAGCGCCCAAGACGCCTGAGAACGACCCGGAGCCGGTGGTAGGGGTGCCGCCGGCACCGCCCCCGGCGCCCGAGACGGAGAGGAAGGCCAAGAAGCGGGGGATCTGGTTCCCGGGAGAGGATGACAAGGAGGGGGAGTAGGGTGTAGGGTGGAGAAGTCAGCAGGAAATGCAAGCGGAACGGCCTATGTGACACGAACAGGCCCTGCCACCCGTGTCATCCTGTTGGTTCAGGAGAGTAGACCCCGAGGCAATGGGGAACAGTGGCGAGCCCGATAGGCAGCCAAACTGACCGGTCCTCACGGACGTTATAAACCCGTGAGTCTGGTCTGTCCGTTCGAATCGGACCTCTCCGCGTAGGGCTCGCGTTCGCTTCGCCGGGCTTAAACAAAGGTGCTACCTTGCCTACACAGGGTTGCTCGGGAGTCCTACCCTCAAAACTAGGCTACTTCCCCTAAACTATACGAAAGAGGAAACCATGGACTTCAAGTTGGTACCCAAGACCGTCGGCGAGAAAATCGTGCGGGAGGGCACGTACTCGGAAGAGCTCAAGCTAGCCGTCGCCGAGGCGTGGCTTTACGCTCAGGAACACGGCGAGAGCAATGACCTCGTGGCTGACGAGTTCAAGAGCAAGGAAGAGCGGGACGACTGGCTTAGGAAGGCCCAGGCGTATGGGAAAACTCAGGGACTGTTCCTGAGTAAGGCCCGGGCGTATGAGACCGCGGATACCGTGCTGCGGTTCACGGTGGTCAAGGCGGAGGAGCGGGAGGCTCGGATTCGGGAGCGGAAGGAGCGGGAGAAGAAGATCGCCGCATTGAAGGCGGCTGGCGTGGAAGTGAAGCGGGGTAAGGGTGGGATAGATGTGGATGCTGAGATCGCCAGGCTGGGGCTGTGAAGGCTGTGAATCCCTGGATGATCCTGGTCATCGCAGGCTGCCTGTTCATCGTGCTGGCCTGGGTGTGTGCGGGGAAGCCCCCGTACGATGATGACGCCTTGCTCCGACCAGACCTTCCCCCTCGGGTGATGGTCGAGAGCGAGGAAGAGACCCTGAAGAGCGGCTGACTTGTCGGGCAGCCGGTACCGGGGTAACCGGTGAACCCCCCTACCCGTGGGCGACTAGGTAGGGGGGTTTACTGTTGACTTGGGGAGGGTTGGGCAGTAGGATAGGAAGTACAGAAAGTAACCACAACGGAAGAGGAAACCGTGACGGTTAAGAAGTGGTACAAGCTCAACGACAAGGCCGCCGGCGGACGCTGGGAGATCGAGCGGTACGGGAAAGACTCTGTGTACGCCATGATGGAAGGCGAGACCCAAGGGTACCGGCTGTGGCTCAACGGGGAAGAGTTCCGCAGCCTGTTCAGGGAAGTCGAGATGGACGTGGAGATGACGGCGGAAGAGCTCAAGGGGGAAAGGGAGGCGATGAGGGGTGAGTGAAAAGTATGAGGTGGATATCGCTATTGCAAAGTTCAAGTCTATTCTCAGAGCTCAAGCGGAACTGAATAAGAAGAAAGCGGAATTGGAACGATACGTATCACGCATGACAAAAGACGATAGGCATTCCTATGTCAAAGCTACATTAGAATACTAACCCTCCCCGCCGGCCGTCTCCCCACCGAGACGGCCGGCTCCCGCATACCCAACAAAGAAACCCAGCCGGCAGAATGGTTAGCACGAAGACTAGACAGCCGGGACGCAGGT
>Ga0302304_10000703_pt1 | contig 18488 bp, 14 predicted proteins | sample III_Palsa_E2_2_FD_198769 | JGI IMG/M metagenome (GOLD analysis project Ga0302304, IMG submission 198769) | Peat permafrost microbial communities from Stordalen Mire near Abisko, Sweden - III_Palsa_E2_2 | ecosystem: Environmental > Terrestrial > Soil > Palsa > Peat permafrost | place: Sweden...
CCATATTAAGTGGGATACTTTTGCTGTTTCCACAAACATTCCTGTTTGCAAATCTTTTAAATATCAGCCTGTTTTTATTTTTGATAGCCCGGTGGTTAATGATTGGAGATATTAAGGCAGCATTATCAGAAGTGCCTTTCTTACTTATCCCTGTATTATTGATATTTCTTAAACATCCATTCGCAGTAAATCCAAAATAAGAAATAAATACATTTATGGCACACGCGACACGCGTGCGCCATAAAAAAATTTATAAATTTTGGACAGTAGAAGAAGATCTAAATGTGTTTACGTAAAATAAATGTTACAGTATTTAGGCATCGATTGTTATATAGATACCTTATAATTGAATCTTATTAAATAATTTACTTATGAAAGCAATGAAAGTTTTAGTAGCATTAATGCTAATGGTATTTAGTTATGGTGCAGTTAACGCGCAGGTTCATCACGTTACAAAGCATTACAAAAAACGTCACGTAATTGTTAAGCGTCACGTAGTTGTTGTTAAACACAGGTAATAACAAAGGCCGGCTAATCACCGGCCTTTGTTATTTATTTTAAATGGCAAAAAAAACTATTTCTCAAACCAGTAAAATTATAATTTTGGCTCCGAAAATATTTTACTGATGAAAGAACAACTAATTACTTTAATTGAAAATTTAAGAGAAAATTTGATGCCATTTAATGAGGTTGTTGAATTTATAGAGGCTAACTACTATTACCAACCAACTGCCTTTAAAAATGGTGATGTATATAATGAAGCGACACAAAACCAAGGTAGCGCGAAGGTTTTTGCTTTTGCGAAAATAAATAACTTGAGTGTAGAAGACACGCTTTGCTTATTTGCAGAACACTATCAGTCGGTGTTGGCTAATCCAAATGCAGCAGATCATCAAAACATCAGGCAATTTATAGTTAATGGTTGGCCAGGAGTAGTTTTTGAAGGGCATGCGTTAATTGTAAAATAATTAAACCTATTTTAGGACGAGACAAGCAATAGCCGTCCGAAGTTGGAAACTTTGGACAGCGGGGCGGATTCTGTTAGAGAGTCCCTACGGGAACTAAAAAAGCACATTTTTACCATCAGGCTTATCTGCAAACAAAACCATGATCCTAAATTTCTTAAATTCGGGATATGAAAAACATCCTGCTTGCCAGTACCTCTGCATTGTTTGGGGAAGACTACCTGGCTTATCTTAAGCCATCTATAGCTGATCTGTTCAGCGGAGCTGACGAAATTATTTTTGTTCCTTTTGCGCGCCCGGGTGGTATCTCGCATGATGATTATACTAAAAAGGTTGCGGATGCTTTTTCTGTTATAAATATTCGTGTAACCGGGCTTCATACATTCGAGGATCCTGCGGCTGTTGTTCGCAAAGCAAAAGGATTTTTTACCGGTGGCGGTAATACATTTCTATTGGTAAAAACCTTGCATGAACTGAATTTGATGAATGTATTGAAGGAGGCTGTGGAAAAAGGCGCGCCGTACCTCGGTACAAGTGCGGGTAGCAATATAGGCGGCCTAACCATGCATACTACCAATGATATGCCCATTGTTTTGCCGCCAAGCTTAGACACTATGGGGCTTGTTCCGTTTAACCTCAACCCGCATTATCTTGATCCCGATCCTAACTCGAAGCATAATGGCGAAACAAGGGAAACGCGAATTAAGGAATTTCATACACAGAATTCCATGCCAGTAATTGGATTACGGGAAGGCAGCTGGATCAGGGTACAAGGCGAAACCATCACTACCGAAGGTTTATTTAGTTCAAGGATATTTGAACAGGGTAGGGATGCCTATGAAGTTGCTCCTCGCAACCAGTTATTATTCTAAAGTCTTGATTTTTTTAACAGCAAAACAAAGAAGTTCTTTTAGCCCTATTAAGCGCGCTGCGCTAACTCTTAAACCAGTAAAAGGAGCCCCAAATTTTTACTTTTTGATTGTGATTACCCAAGTAGAATGAGAAAGCCCTTAACGAAAGTTAGCGGCTTTTTTAATGAAAAAACAGGTGTTTTTTGGATAAAAACAGATAAAAAATGGACAAAAAATGATGTTTTTTGATCTATTTTGGGGCTAAAACAGGCGTTTTTGGGTCATAAAACGGGTTAAAATGGAGTTAATAACCGCATTTTTATAGGTTTTTTGGGTGTTTTTTGATGCTTTTTTGTACCAAGTGTACCAAGTGTGTCAACTGTTCCGTGGTACGGTATGGGTGAGAAATATAACTAAACAAAAAAGGCGACACCTAAGTGTTGCCTTGTAGCGGGGACACGCAATCGGTCGACTTTTGTGGCTGATGTTGAGGTAATTATAAATGCTAAAAATATAATTGACAAAATTAATGGAGTTTAACCCTTTCACTGGAGAGGGAGGGAGCACAATTGAACACCTATGCCAACTTAAACTACTCATTTTCATTAGTTAACATATAGCCGAGCATTAAACCATCGTTTGAATTCGAATTTGCACAGAGGGTGTTTAATCTTACCTTTATTTATTAAAGTTGAAAAACATTACTATTGCCGAACAGGGTAACGATGGCCTAGGAAAATCGCCATCGGGTATCTATTACTTTGATCATCTTTCAAATTACCTACTACATTGCCCGATATATCATTGACATAGAAATACCGATAAATCTTATTGGATAATTAGCAGCATAACAACAGCAATCATCCTATCGCCGGATCATAGAACCAAGCGCTTTTAGATGTTGATATTGGTATTTCATATTAACATTATTGTTTGCCATTAAGCTTCTTTATCAGATCTACCTCTTCCTGTTTGTACGGCGATCCATCTTTTTTAAACACTTCATGAAACCAAAGTTTAGGTTCACCGCCGTTAGGCATTGGTGTATCCCATGCATATTTGGTATTTGTTTTACCTTCAACCAAACCCCAGTTTATAGCGCCTACATTTTCCGCTTTTAGCATAGGCATGGTGTTTTCAAATGTGCTGTTTCTCGGTCTGGCCATATACTCGGTACATATCACCGGGCGTCCATATGCTTTTAGTAGTTGAACAACCCGTTGGTGCCATTCCGGAATTTCATAATCATGATAGGTGATCACATCGGAATTTTTTACCTGGAAAGCATTCAATTTTTCATAATCCCATGCCCATAACCCGGCGCTTATTGGTTGTTCAGGATTTGCTTCCCTTGCCCAGGCAAATATTTTGGTTAGTAACGGCAACGAAGCTTCCTTCTTATTGCTATTGCCAGGCTCGTTATAAAGGTCCCACAATAGTATGCGCCTATCATGCCCAAAGCGGTGCAATACATCAGCTACGTATTTATGCACTTCTTCGTAACCGGCTTCTGTGTTAATCACTCGCCCGGGATCTTGCACCCATCCGGAATTGTGGATGCCTACTTTTGGCTCGGGCTGTTTACCTGGCTTAGGGTTTGGATTCCAGCAATCATCAAAAAATACAAAAATGGTTTGGATGTGATGCTTGTTGGCGATAGCAAGGTATTGGTCAACACGATTTTTAAATCCTGCAGGATCTTCTTTCCAGGCAACGCTATGCAAAAACACCCTCATAGTGTTAAAACCAATACTTTCTGCCCAGCCTAATTGCTGATCGATAGTTTTTGGGTCAAAGGTAGCCGCCTGCCACATTTCCAGCTGGTTAATTGCCGTGCTGGGTATAAAGTCCGATCCGTTTATCCATTTATGCTGCGCGTACCACGCATTAGCTTTTTGTGCTGGCCAAACGGTTGACTTGGTTGTTTGAGCATGCAGATTCAGCCACGAAAGCACTATAAAAAAAGTCAGGATGTTATATTTTAATCTCATATCATTTTTATTTTCTATTAATAATTAGTTTGTTCCCGATGGTACTGCGATAGGTACCCCGGTTTTAACAGGTACGCCAAAATCAGGTGTTCCGTCAGCGTGCCAGAAAAATTGTTGCGCCCTTGGCGAACGGTCTTTTCCGCAACCCATACCGGGCTGTGGATTGGCATGATATAGGATCCAATCCTGAGTACCATCCGGTGATTTAAAAAAGGAATTATGGCCCGTCGCATATACCCCGTTTTCGGGCGATTGTTTAAATACCGGTTTCGCCGATTTCTTCCACGAAAGCGCGTTCAGCAGGTCACTTCTTTTATTTGCGGTAAGCATGCCCAAAGCGTAATAATCAGTCCAGCAACCACTGGCCGAGTAAATTAAAAATAGCTTATCAGCATGTTGCAGCATTTCCGGGCCCTCGTTCACATTTACATGCGGCGGGTCGGCCTTATCATTCAAATCTCCATGTATTTCCCATTGATAAGTGGGACTTGAAATTTTGATGCGTTTGCTTGCCACTGTATAAGGGTTTTTCATTTGGGCGATATAAATATTTTGCTGGCCGTTGGCATCGCCTTCCCAGCCTGCCCATATCAAATACAGCTTACCTTTGTTTTCAAAAACGGATGCATCAATTGCCCATTTGTCGGTCTCATCAGCTAATTTACCCTTAAATACCCATTCGCCCTGGGTAGGGTCTTGGGATGAGTTTTCAATTACATATAAACGGTGATGGTTATTATCGCCGTCATCGGCGGCAAAATACATATACCACTTATGCTGTAAATAATGCAGTTCTGGTGCCCACAACTCTTTGGAATAGTCAGTACCTGCCGGCGGCACCCAAATAACTTTACGCTCCGCATGCGCCAGGTCTGTAATGTCTTTGGTTTTCCATAAAACAAGCCTGCTGCCCGAGCTATTAGTATAGTAATAATAACCATCCTTGGTAATAACCCACGGGTCGGCACCTGATGGTAACAGTGGGTTGGTAAATGTTTTGCCGCTATTGCTTTGCGCCACGCTGCTGCCTGCTATCATCATTAGCAAGCAACATAAATAAACAGTTTTTTTCATATCGATCATTCGCCTGATGGTACCTTTATTTTTAATCCTTCTGCAATGGGTACACCAAAGTTTGGTGTGCCATCAGCATTCCATGTGAACTTTTCCATGCGCGGGCTTCTAGTATCCCCGCAACCCTGCCCTGGTTGATCATTCGCGTGGAAAACTATCCAGTCCTCTGTAGCATCTTTTGATTTGAAGAAGGAGCAATGCCCGGGTCCAACAGTATTGCCTGCAATATTTTTTGTAAATACCGGCGAAGGTGATTTCGTCCAGTCGGCCGGATTTAAAGGGTCGCCCCCGGTTCTTAGCGTAAGCATCCCCAAACAATAATCATCGGTAAAACAACTGCTGGCAGAATAAATCAGGAATACGTTGCCGCTGCTGTTGGTAAGAATCTCGGGTCCTTCATTAACAGGCGAGCCATTTTTTTCCCATGGCTGATCCGGCTGTGATATCAGCACTCTGTCACCATCAATAGTTACAGGGTCTTTCATTTTAGCGATATAGATCTGTTGATTACCGGGTTGATTATATCCCGCCCAGCCCGACCAAACCATGTACATATTGTTATTATAGGTTAAAATTGTCGGATCTATCGCCCAGCGATCTGTTGTTGGTTGTAGCTGTCCTTTAAATGTCCAGTTAGTGGTATACGGGTTGGCATCGCTTGTTTCAAGCACATAGATGCGGTGGGTTGTATCATTGCCATTATCGGCAGCAAAATACATGTACCAGTTGTTTTGCAGGTAATGTATTTCAGGCGCCCATATGTCATGCGAATAATTGCCTGTAGCGGGTGGCGTCCACACGGTTTTCACGTTTGCCTGGCTTAGTAAAGACATTTTTGGCGTTTGATATACCTTAAGCTCTGAACCCGATGTATAGGTAAAATAATAATTATTATCACTCCCCTCAACCACCCATGGGTCGGGGCCCGAACTTAGCAGAGGGTTAGTAAAATAGGTGACAGTTGGGGTTGTATTTCCACCACCTCCGTTATTATTCTTGCTACTATTATTGCCGCTTTTGCCACAGGTAAACATTAGCCCAATAAGTATTAATAATGCCCCAATTGGTATTTTTTTCATGATGTAGATATAAGTTTATGATGAAAATATTATGGGAGGATATCATCGTCATCCTCCCATAATGTATTAATAACCAGGGTTTTGTTTAAGATTAGGATTTACATCTATTTCGCGCTGTGGTATAGGGAAAAGTTCATTTTTGCCTACTACAAAATTTTTGAATCCGGCATCACGCGAAGCCAAAGCAGGTCCCAGATCACCCCAACGGGCAAGGTCATCCCATCTGTGGCCTTCGCCGGTTAGCTCGGTTATTCTTTCATGTTTTAATTGTGTAAGAAATTGAGCTTGTGGCAACCCCGGCATTACCGTTGATAATGGTGCTAAGCCTGCCCTTACACGTACCTTGTCGACATACTGATAAGCGCTTGAAGTGCTGCCGGTTGCATTTAACGCTTCTGCATACATCAGCAATACATCGGCGTAACGTATGAAACGGTAGTTATTTGGCGAGTGGAATATCTCAAAGTTTCCCGGTGCCGCAGCCTGACCATTGTCGTAGTCTAATAACTTGGCAAACCACACAAAATTATCGTTGGAAACATTAGTAGTACCATATCTTGACGCGAAGGTTTGGCCATAGATCTGAGTATAGTTTGGACCACGCACGTCTGTAGAATCATATAGATAGGTCGTAGCCAGTCGCGGGTCAACCCCGCCATTGGTAGTCTTCTCTTTTAAAAATTCGGCTATCGGCCAGCGCCTTGCTTCACCATCAGTATAACCAAGTTGTGGCGGCGCGAAAAACGGTGGTATTGATGAACCATAGTTCAGGTTATCCTCAGCACCGACATCTGTATCGTCATCATGCGTATCATTTGGGTTTAACGCATTGCCAAATTCAAATACCGACTCGCTGTTAAATTCCGTTGTTGAAAGAAAGTTATCCTGGTAGTTAGTAGTTAAAGTATAATTTCCGCTTTGTATAACAGCCTGTAATGGCGCTAAAGCCGCCTGATAGTTACGTTGCTGCATATACGCTTTTGCTAGTAAGGCATTTGCCGCGCCTTTGGTTGCACGGCCAACATCATTGCCAGTATAGCTTGCCGGCAATACTGCTGCTGCTGCTACACAATCCTGTTCGACCTGTGCCCATACGGCAGCTTGTGCCGACGTTGATGGTTTATCGGTTGGCAATGATGATCTCAATTCCAAAGGCACATTGCCAAAAAAGGTAGCCAGTTCGTAATAGAATAAAGCACGTAAAAAGTGAGCTTCGCCTAAATACTGATTTTTAAGTGTAGCATCCATTGTGATGTTAGGTACATTATCCAGTACCTGGTTAGCACGGTTAACACCAAAGTAGTTATCGGTCCATATGTCATACACATTTGCATAATTGTAATCCGATACTACAAATTGGTCAAAGTTGGCGATAATTGTAGGGTCCCCGCTTTTGCTCCAGCCTTCATCTGCACGTATCAGGGTCGCGAAAAAGTTCCAGCGGCATAATCCTTCGCGGTGAAAGGTACTATAAACAGCGTTCACGCCTAATTGCGCGTCGCCTGCAGTTTTCCAGAATTGTAAGGTAGATACAGCATCCGGATTTGCAATATTTAATGATTTTTTACAGCCGGCTATTCCTATAGCCACAATCGCCATAAATAATATGATTATTTTTTTCATCGTTTAAATCTTTTTAGTTAGAATCCACAATTTACTCCAATGGAAAATATCCTGCTTGGCGGCCAGCCACCATTGTCATAGCCTGGTTGTAACAGGTTACCCTCTACATCCGGATCAAGTCCCTTGTATTTGGTAACTGTAAGCAGATTTTGACCGCTGATGAAAACTCTTGCATTATCAACATGCCATTTATCAAGCAGGTCTTTTGGAAGCATATAACCCAATTCCAGGTTCCTGATGCGGCCGTATGAGCCATTTTCCAGCCAGCGTGAGCTTGCCTGGGTATTGTTGCTATTGATGCCTGCATCGGTAGCAAAACCTAAGCGTGGATCTGTAGTATTGGTATTAGTAGGCGTCCATGGACTGATGTTTGAACGGAAATTGGTGTTTTGGTAACTGTCCAAACTCTCTCGTACCGCATCAAATATGGTATTGCCAAACTGGCCAACAAGCTGCAGGCTTAAAGTAAACCGATTGTAATTGGCGTTAAACTGCAAACCGGTTTGTAAGGTAGGTAATGATGAGCCATCAAAAACACGGTCGTTACTGTTGATGGCGCCTGTTCCGTTAGGATCGGCATAAAACTTAATATCACCCGGTTTCGCGTAAGGCTCGATTAAATCGCCGTTGGTTCTTTTGTATGCATTGATCTCTGCCTGGTTTTGAAATATACCTTCATCTTTCAGCACATACCATGAACCAACCGAATGGCCGATCTCGGCACGGGTAAAGTCAGGGTCTTGTACAATATAATTCGCGCCGCCCTGGTCGCCAACACTTAACACTTTATTTTTAATAGTGGTAAAATTGCCGGTGATGTTCCATTTTAGCTTATGAGCATTATCGCGATAGGTTGCCGAAAACTCGATACCCTTGTTGCTGATAGAACCTGCATTGATATAAGGGTTGTCATTTGCACCAAGGTAGTTAGGCAATTGCTCAATTAACAATGCATCTTTTGACACGTTGTTGTAAACCGCTATTGAAACGGTTACCTTGTTATGCAGGATGGTCGCATCTAAACCAATATTAGTTTCGTGCCTGCTTTCCCAATGTACATCAGGGTTATATAATGAAGCCTGGTATGCGCCATTCTCAATCACATCATTGCCAAAAATAGCCCTTGGCGCGGTGTTGATATACCCCTGGTTTGCAAACGCGGGTATAGTATTAATACCTAATACACCATATGATGCGCTAAGTTTCAGGTCATCAACCCAATCGGCTTTAAAGAAACTTTCTTTGTTAATGCGCCATGCAGCCGCAATTGATGGGAAGAAACCGGTACGGTAGTTAGGGCCGAATCTTGAATCCTCGTCAATACGGCCGGTAGCGGTTAATAAATATTTATCATTAAAGCCATAATTAACACGGCCCAGGTAACTTATTATTTTCCAATCGGTGTTAGTTCCGCCTGATGCAGTCGGATCACCTGCAGCTGAATTAATGGATTGCAGATAGCCACTACCATCAACATAAGTAAGATCTGTACGACCGGCAGCCGTGTACACATCTTTTTCATGCTGCTCACTAAAACCAAATACACCATTAATATTATGAGCGCCAAAGGTTTTGTTAAAGTTTAAGGTATGCTCAAGTAAGGTGTTCGTAAATTGGCCTCTTGACTCATTAACCGTGCTTGATGCTACAGGAGTGTCGTACCTGATAGGTACGCCTAAAAACATATCATGTGTATAATCAAAGCTGGTTTCTAAACCCGCGTTAAATTTATAATAAAGCCAGCTTGTAAGGTTTAGTTGAATGTAGCCGTTGCCTACCAGTTTAGCATTATTAGTATGCTGGGTAGCTACCTGGTTAGCTGCCAAAATATTGTTGGCGTAAGTTATATCCGGGTACTGCCCCTGGTCGTTTGTACCATTGGTATAGCCTTGCGGGTTAGTTGAGGTGATCCATTTGGGGTCACTTACCGGGATAGTAGGCAAATCTGTCGGCAGATCAAAAAACGGACTACCTTCTGTTGGCGAATAGGTATTTGTGTTGGTTAACACTGCATTTTCGCCAAAAGTTAATATGCCTTTTTTAGTTTCCGTATTAATGCGCAAGCTGGCGCGATTAAAGGAGTTAGCCAGTAAAACACTCTGATCATCATAATAACTTGCCGAAACCAAATACTTTGACGTAGGAGAACCACCGGAAATGGCGATGTTATAGTCGGCATCATTACCTGCACGCTCATCCAATTTTTGCCAATCAGTATTAATGGATGGATTAAATGTACCCGGTGAAATACTTGCCGGTATCTGGTTTACTGGTGTACCTGCATTTATATATTCCTGGTATTTAGTTGCAGCATATTGGCTGGCATCCATTACATCCCATTGTTTTGGAAGGTATTGCTTACCATATTTTACCGAGAAGGTTACCTTGGCAGGGCCCTCTTTACCTTGCTTGGTTGTAATAATAATTACACCATTAGCGGCCCGCGAACCATATATTGCTGCCGCGGATGCATCCTTAAGTATCTGGATCGACTCTACATCATCATTGTTAATAGTAACATTTGCATCAGATAGCATCCCATCAATTACATATAACGGGGCCGAAGAAAGCAAACTTCCTATACCGCGTATTTCAATCTCAGGTGTGTTACCCGGCGCGCCACTTGTACGTACAGTAATACCTGGTGACAAGCCTTGTAAAGATTCGCCTACTGTACTTGTTGTAATTTTACTGGCATCGGCATTATTAATTACTGATACGGCACCTGTAAGATCCCTTTTGCGTACAGTTTGATAACCGATCACCACCACTTCGTTAAGCGATTTATCGGAACCGGTTAGGCTTACTTTAAGTGTGGTTCTGCCGCCTAAGGCTACCTCCTGACTTTCATACCCAATATAATTAAACACCAATATGCCATTGGCATCAGGTAAGCTGATTGAAAACCTGCCGTTAGCATCTGTTGTTGTTCCGGTTGTGGTGCCTTTTAGCATAATGCTTACGCCAGGCAAAGTTTCGCCTGTGGTTGAGGTTACCGTACCTGTCACTGTAACCTGTTGTTGAGTTACGTCCGTTGTTACCATGGGGTTTTTAACCGGTTCCCTAGGCGGGTCAGGGTTCTTTTTGCTGAGCACTATATGGTTATTCAGCATTTCATAATCAATGCCATTAGGCACCAGCAATTGTTTCAGGATATCTTCCAGACGCTCCTGTTTGGCAACAATAGATACCTGTTGTGTTGTTTTGATGATGCTTTTGCTAAAAACGAATTTAACATCAGCATCTTTTTCTATAGATTTTAGGGCGTCGCCCAGGCTGGAGTTATTTAAGATAATAGTTATTGGTTTATCAAGCACACTTTGCGCTTTCCCCGTACCGGCATAGGATATACCGGTGAACACTATTGCAATAAATACTTGGCCTAACGTTATTTTCATGATTCTACACCAAGATTTTGGTATGAGTAAAAAAAATTTCATAATTTAGATAAGTTTCTTTTTGAAAAATTGAGACAATAAAAGTCCCTTTTACCTGCCTTGCATGTATTAAAAGGGATGGACATGAAAGCAAGATGTGGTACCAGCACACTTGCTTTTTTTGTTTGATTAGGTTGGATATAGTTTTGGCATATTTTTTAATTTAGATTATTATTGATTATTGGTTTCTTTAATAATTACGGCTTTACCGCTTATTTCATAATTTACATTGAGCGCTTTATGAATCATCTCCATAATCTCGGGAAAGTTTAAGCCGTTAAAGTCGGCGCTCAACAAATAATTATCTATCTTTTGATCGGCTGTGCTTATGTTAATATTGAAAGCTTTATTTAAAACCGGGATAACATCCTTAACCGGCATATTATCAAATGACAGGCTTTCTTTTTTCCAGGTAGACAGACCCTGCATTTGCGCTTTTAACTGTTCTTTAAAAATATGTTGCTTTTTGGCATAGCAAACTTGCTGGTTTGGATAGATCATCACCTCGTTGATAGCCTTAAAATCAGAATGATTTGGTGAAGTATTTGTATGTAGCAGTTTTACAGATACTTTTCCAGTTAACACCGTTACGTCCGCATAAGATAGTTCCTTAGAGTCGCGTATTCGAAAACTCGTGCCCCAAACTTTTGTTACCAGGTTACCGCTATATACTATAAATGGCTTCGCCGGATTTTTGGTTACCTCAAAAAACGACTCGCCGGATAAGTTAATCTCCCGCTTATTTCCGGTAAATGTTTGCGGATATTTAATTTTTGCTCCCGGCATCATCCAAACACAGCTTCCATCGCTTAATACCTGCTCAAAAATATTTTTGGTATTGTTGGTTACCGTGATCAGTTTAATACCATTCGCCTGATATTTAGCAGGCCTGATTAAAATAAAACAAACAATTAAGGTTGCAGCTATGCCCGATAAACTGTACGCCAAGTAGGTGAAGGCCTTTCGCTTTCCAGATTTGATGCCTTTTACTGGTGTTATATTATTTGCTATACGGTTATGTATGCGGTTTTTTAGTTCATTTCTTTCATCTGAAGAAACAAAAGAAAGATAGTCGCTATCATCCTGAAAGGAATTATACCAATTTTCCACCGATACTTCTTCATCCGGTGTACATTGGCCCTTTAAATATTTATCAAGTAAATAAGTAGGTAGTTGTTTGCTCATAAAAGGTTAACGTCGGAATGTGGTTTATATAAGCATAGTCAGTTAGACTTAGCTCATCCCCTACGCAACCATAAAAAAATTATAGAAAAAAAGTATTCAGGCTGGTTCTTAGCCTTTTGAGCGCTTTGGTAATCTGATTTTCAACCGTTTTTTCTGAGATACTCAGTTGTTTGGCAATATCTTTATTGCTTTGATAATGATCCCTGCTCAACTGGTACACCTCACGACACTTATCAGGTAATAATTGCACATTTCTTTCAATACGGTTTCTTAAATCATTAGCTATAACCGTTTCCTCTGTTGAGTTATCTAGTTCAGAGTAAACGATAGCACCTTTTACCTCAAAAGAATTTTTTACCGCTTGTTTATGCACATAGTTAATAACACGATACTTTACGGCAGAAAAAAGATATACCGGTAAATCAGATTTAATATTCAGTTCTCTGCGCCTCAGCCATATATCTGTAAAAAGATCCTGTACAATTTCCTCCGCAGCTTCAACAGATTTCAAACGCTTATAAGCGGCCCCAAACAGTTTATCCCAATATCGGTTATACAGTTCACTAAATGCGAATTTGTCATCCTCATTTATCAGCATGTTCAATAGTTCGCGATCTAAAATTCCGTTAAGGCCTTTCATGTCAGCTGGTTTATACAATGGTTAACTCGCAGTATTGGCACCTACAGTAATTGTTTTTTAAAATTGTATAAAAGAATTAACATTAACAATACAAGCGTTAATTATACATTTAAAATAATCTGATAATAATTAATGGGAGCAAATATTCTATGCCGTATGCCTTTCGGTTCTAGAGGCGGAAAATACCAGGCGCGCATTGAATACCGCAAATGGAATGCGCAGAGCAAGACAGATGGGCAGATATCCGAACAAGGCCCCAATAGGTTTTGTAAATATGACGACTGTGGACGGAAAAAAATTATAGCACTCAAGCAGCCCGAAGCGGGCATTATCAGGTGGATATTTCATCAACTCGCAAAAAATATATACAAGATCTCAGAGGTCAGAAGAATGGCCCTTGACAAGGGGCTCTTATGCTCGCCGTCAAATTTTTCCAAGCTTATCCGTAATCCGGTCTACTGTGGCCTGATTTCGGTAACGCTGAGCTCTGAAAATGCATTGTCAAAATATTGGTATTAAACATAAAGAGCAAGTCAAAGAAATGAACTTTATAGAAAGAAAGATTTCGGTCAAACGTGCAATTTCCGTTTTGGCCAAAAATGGCATTGAGGTGGATGATAGCGAAGCTAGTGTCATCTTGGATTTTCTTTATCTGATAGCGAAGAATTATAGCAAAAAAGAGGAAGTAGAAAATACCCTTAACCCAAAGGAGAAGTCGAACACATCTAAATCGACTATAACAGATCCTTAAAGCTGCTTTTTAGACCATTTTGGATAAAAGGCTAAAGAGTTTTTTAGTAATTGTCGAACACGAATCGGTCAGGCGGTAACAGTTTGGGCGCCCGACAGCATTAATATTGAACAGATTATAACGAAGCTTATCGAGTACTTGAAAAGGAATGTTTAACAAGCCATTTTTAAAACTGCCATACCAAAATTTAATCCCTGAATTATTTTTTCATTAAAAGTAAATTAACATTGGAGTAGTAGTTTTGTGATACTCAATGAAGAATTATACGGATACTGATTTGCTTCTGCTTGTAAAGGATGATGCACATAGCGCATTTAATGCATTATTTGACCGATATTGGCAAAAGGGGTATCAAAAGGCATTCGCCAGGCTGAATGATAAAATCGCCGCCCAGGATATTGTACAGGAAATATTCATTAATTTATGGCAACGCAGGGCTAATCTCGATATCCACACTTCCTTTGAAAACTATTTATACAGCGCAGTTCGTTTAAGGGTAATCAGCCATTTCCGTTCGCAAAAAGTTTCTACTATACAACTTCAGGATGCTTTTGAGCGTATAACGCTGCTCGAAAGCGCTTCCGAATCACTTACCGATTATATCGAACTGGAGCGTGTGCTTGAAACCGCAATAAGCATTATGCCGGAAATGTTGCAACAGGTGTACTTACTCAGGACCGAAAATTATTCAGTAAAAGATATTGCCGGTCAACTGGGCATTGCCGACCAAACCGTTAAAAATTACATGGGCGAAGCTTTGCGCAGGCTTCGCATAGTAATTAAAGAAAAATATCCTGAAAAAAATCTTACCTATCTGGCCTTAATATTGGCAGTCCTTTACAAATAGTTAACATACACATCATCTTAAATAAAAGTACTTAAAGGGGTTTTCAGCGACTTATAGTTGATAACACCCATAATGGAAACTAACAAATTTAAAGAACGCTTAGAACGTTACCTCAAAGGCCAGTCGTCGCAAAAAGACAAGTCGCTGGTTGAAGCCTGGTATAAATCATACCAGGATAAAGAAAAACAACTTGATAAAAGGGACGCCGATCATATCGGTCACGAAATGCGCGAAAAAATAAACGCGTCCATAGTGCAAACGCCTGTTTTCCGTCTGCCCGTTTTGCGTATTGCCGCCAGCTTTCTGATTGCCGGCGGTATTGCCCTTTTGATTTGGGGTATTACCCGCCACACAAAAGTTCAAACAGAATTTCTTACCATTAAAACCGGCACCAACGACATCAAACAGCTTACACTGGCTGATAGTTCTGTGGTATGGATAAATTCTGCCAGCGTTTTGCAGGTACCTGCTTTATTCCAGGGTAAACTGCGCGAAGTAAAGCTGTTGAAAGGCGAAGCCTTTTTTAATGTGAAGCATGACAGTACCCACCCATTCATTGTGCGGGTCAAGGGCTTTAACGTACAGGTCATGGGCACATCCTTTAACATAAAAGCTTATGGCGAATTAAAAGCTATTGACATAGCCGTAGCAACCGGAAAAGTTGGCGTAACGCATACCGGTGATAAAATGCAATTTCTGTTACCCGGAAACTTGCTCAGTTACAACTCGACTAACGGCCGATTTTCGCATAGCTCTATAGACGTTGACAAGATACAAAGCTGGAAATCAGGCCTTACTTATTTAAATCAGGCTGATTTTAACGAAGTGGCGCTTATTGTTAAAAATATTTTCGGGCTTACGCTCAAAACAGGTAGCAGTAAGGTAAATAACTATCGCTTTACATTAACCATACAGCATAACAGTTCGCCGGAGCAAATGCTGAAAGTAATAAGTCAGATACACAACACTCAATTCAGAAAGGAGGGCAACTCGGTTATACTCTATTAAATACAAAAACCGGTCCCTCGAATGGAACCGGTTCAAAATTTTGCAGGATACGGGACGGCAATCCCTCTTCTGCAGCGCTTAGCAATCCATTTATTCATCACAAAAGCAATCAAAAATATGAATTTCTATACACAGTTATGGAAGCAATTTATGCGGATCACATTTTTATTTATATCCATCCTGCTAACCATCGGCCTTATTTCGGTAAAGGCCGATGTTAATGGACAGGATTTAAACAAGCAGGTTAGTTTTACCGTAGGCCATGAGAACCTTTCGGCAGCAATAAAAAGATTGCAGGCCCAAAGTGGCGTAGGCTTTGCCTATGATGAAAACTTTCTCGGCTTGGCACATTTATTTACTCAACCCAACAGTTTTGTAAACGAAAGCCTTAGCGCTGTGCTTACTACCCTTTTACAAAATTCAAGAATCAATTTTAAAGAAGAAGCAAATAATATTCTGTTATTTAGAATAGCATATGGCAGGATTACCGGGAAGGTGGTTGATGAAACCGGCGCACCGCTGCCCGGCGCTTCGGTAGCGTTGATTGGCACCAGCTATGGCACGATAACCGATTCACAAGGTAATTTTGTGCTGTCAGTACCCGAGGGTATTTATACAGTCGCCATTTCATTTATAGGCTTTAAGAAAATGGAGTTCCCGAATACGAAGATCACTTCAAAGCCTACAGTGCTGAACGTGAATATGGCGGGAGCAGGCCAGCTGAAGGAAGTTACTGTAACTTATGGTAAACAGCGCCAGCGCGATATCACCGGTTCACTGGCTGTAGTATCAGGCACCGACTTGCTGGATAAACCCGATAACCAATTTGCGCAGGAGCTGCAAGGGAAAGTTGCCGGGGTTGAAGTTACCCAGAACAATGGTGCGCCAGGCAGGGGCTTCCAGTTTAAAATCCGTGGTGCGACATCCTTTTCGTTGAGCAACCAGCCGCTGTTTGTAATTGACGGCTTACCGATAACAGGTGATATCAATGATATCAATCCTGACGAGATCGAATCATTTACGATATTGAAGGATGCCGCAGCAACAGCTTTATACGGTTCGCGTGCATCAAATGGTGTAGTGCTGATAACTACCAAACATGCCAAGCCGGGCGATGCCAAAATTACTTTTGATGCTTACTATGGCGTACAGGGGATACCACAGCAGCACCGTTACCAGCTAATGGATGCAGAGCAATGGGCTCAGTTTGAAAATGAGTACTACCAGGATAAGCTCGCCGATGAGCCCGGCACCAACCCAACTCTTAATGCTGTTTATGCCGATCCAAGCCGTTATGGGGTTGGTACCAACTGGTTTGACGTGGTTACCCGCCGGGCGCCAACTGAATCATATAACCTTAACGTATCATCAGCTACAGATAATTCTCAGTCAACAGTTATTGCAGGTTACATGAACCAGCAAGGTGTTATTGTAAATACAGGCGAAGAGCAATTTTCCCTGCGATTGAACAATGATTATTCGTTCGATAATAAAAAGATCAAGATCGGTTTTAATATAGCTCCAAGTTATCATATCGATCACAATAACCGCATTGCTACAGAGGGTGTAAATGATATCATTGAAAAAGTATCAGAAGCAAGTCCGCTGATTTCGCCTTATGCTCCTGGTGGTGGTTATACTTACAGTGCAGCAAGCCCGGGACAGGTAGCTAATATCAACCCGCTGGCACAGCTAATGGAAACAATTGATGATTATCATACTACACGTATTTTGGGCAATGGCTACCTGAATTATAACATATGGGACGGGCTTACCCTGAAACTGAATGCAGGCGTTGATGTAGAAGACGTAACACACAATAATTTTGTTCCTTCAACCATTACCACTAACCTGATAGCTACCGGTTCGAGCGCATATAATAACGGTTATTCTTATACATCAGAAGCATACCTTGATTACAATAAGACCATTGCGCATGATCACCATATAGATATAATTGCAGGTTATTCCATACAAAAGTATACAGCGGAAAGCAACAGTATCGCAGCCAATACTTTTGCCAGCGATGCTATACCTTACCTTGATCAGGCGTCGGTTGTAACTACAGGCGTAAGCGATGCAACAGGTTATACAATGCTATCGACCATTGCCCGAATTGATTATAACTACAAGGAAAAATATATCCTCCAGTTATCAGCCCGTGATGATGGTTCATCACGCTTTGGCACGGATAACAAATACGGTTTTTTTCCCACTGCATCCGCCGGTTGGGTAGCGAGCGATGAAGATTTCCTGAAAGATGTAAAACAGATCAACTTTTTAAAAATAAGGAGTAGTTTCGGTCTTACAGGCAACAACTTTTTCAGTAGTAATTATCCGTCCATATCACAAATAGGCAGTGGCACGGCTTATAACTATACGTTTAATAATGTGTTGCAGCAGGGCGAGATCAATAGTACACTGGGCAATAGCCAATTGCGCTGGGAACGCAATAAACAGCTGGATATTGGTCTTGATCTTTCCATCTTGAATAACAGGATCAACTTTACCTATGATTACTATCAAAAACTTACCGATGGTTTGATACAGGCAATGCCGGTACCTTATAACTCAGGTTTTACATCCATAGTTTACAATACCGGGGCTATCAAATTCTGGGGTAATGAGTTTACATTGAATACCACCAATCTTACCGGTGCGCTAAAATGGACAAGTAATTTTAACATCTCATTTAACCGCAACCTGGTTACCAGCCTGGTGTCACCTGGTTATATTGTCCGTAACAATACCATTTCTTCGGACTATGACCGTACACAAGTAGGCCATCCATTGGGTATGTTTTATGGGTTTGTTTTTGAAGGATTGTATAAAGATGCTGCTGATGTGGCCAACTCGCCAAAAGAAACACTGGCAACAGCTGCTCCGGGAACCATCAAATTTAAGGATGTTAACGGCGACGGTGTGATAAATAATAACGACCGTACCTTCATCGGCAACCCAAACCCAAAGTTTGAGTATGGTTTTACCAACAACTTCACTTATAAACACTTCGATCTGAATATTACCATGTCGGGTA
>Ga0302304_10000706_pt1 | contig 18476 bp, 17 predicted proteins | sample III_Palsa_E2_2_FD_198769 | JGI IMG/M metagenome (GOLD analysis project Ga0302304, IMG submission 198769) | Peat permafrost microbial communities from Stordalen Mire near Abisko, Sweden - III_Palsa_E2_2 | ecosystem: Environmental > Terrestrial > Soil > Palsa > Peat permafrost | place: Sweden...
AGGGTGGTTTTTATCGATGGACGATGGTTTGAGGCGGATGGAGCGCGGTTTTACCTCGCAGTTTACATGCTGGCGGATAATTTCCAGCACTTCTTCGTTACGATAGGCATCGGTTACCCTCACATCAACCGTAAACACGCAACTGGCCGGCACCACGTTATGCTGTGAACCGGAATTAATAATAGTAACCGACATTTTTACCGGCCCAAATATCTCTGATTCTTTCGGAAAGCGATAGGTACGAAACCATTCGATATCCGGCAGGGCTTTATAAATAGCGTTTTCGCCTTCCTCTCGCGCGGCATGGCCGGCTTTGCCTGTTGTGGTGCAATCTAAAACCATTAAGCCTTTTTCGGCAATGGCAAGTTGCATTTGGGTGGGTTCGCCAACAATACCGAAATCAAGTTTGCCCAGATCGGGGATAATAAGTTCAAGGCCATTAATGCCCGATATTTCTTCTTCGGCAGTTGTGGCCAGGCAAAAATTATATTTCAGGTTTTGCTGCTCGTTAAAGTACAGGAACACCGATATAAGCGATACCAAACAACCGCCGGCATCATTGCTTCCTAATCCATAAAGCTTGCCATCTTCAATCTTCGCATCAAAAGGGTCGCGAGTGTAGCCGGAATTCGGTTTTACGGTATCGTGGTGCGAATTAAGCAGTATAGTAGGTTTGGCAGGATCGAAATGTTTGTTCCATGCCCATAAATTATTCAACTTGCGGTGCGGTATAATACCGTGCGATTTCAGGAAGTTTTCTATCACATCAGCAGTAAGGTTTTCTTCTTTACTAAACGATGGGATAGCAATCAATTGCTGCAGTAACGTAACTGCTTGTTGAAACAGGTTGTTTATATCGGGCATATCACCGCAAAATTAATGTTTTTTTATATGCTGCCATGCAATACTTTGCAGGGTACAGGTAATGTTATAATTTGCAGGCATGAAAATCACATCAATTATTATACTACTTTCCCTGTTATTTGTATTGCACTCACACGCGCAGCAAACCAATGTTTATCGCCAAAAGGGCTATACATTAACTTTTATTAATTACGATACCACGTTCGACCCGGCAGAACAGCAGCGTTTGGTTAATACTTTTTTCACCGTTTACCCCGAGCTGGCAAAGGCCTATAATAAAAATACCATGAAAGCGGTAACAATGGTTATTGATACCGCTTATAAAGGCGTTGCCGAAACAGACAGCGGCAAAGTAACGATCAGCAACAAATGGCTGCACAAACGCCCGGAAGATATTGATGTGGTAACCCACGAGGTGATGCACATTGTGCAGGATTATGGCGGCGGTGAGAAGGACCCCGGCTGGCTGGTAGAAGGCATTGCCGATTATGCACGCAATAAATTTGGTGTAAACAACGTGGCTGCTAAATGGAGCTTATCAGAGTATAAACCTACCGAACATTACACCGATGCTTACCGTGTTACCGCCCGTTTTTTGGTTTGGGTTGAACAAAATGTAAAGCCGGATTTGGTTAAGCAACTGGACAGCCAAATGCGCAAACATACCTACACCGATGTCAGCTGGCAACAATTAACCGGCAAAACGGTAGATGAGCTTTGGAAAAGCTATACCGGTAACCCGGTAATTAAATAAGGGTATTAAAGTAAATAATATTTTATAATTTTAACTCAATCAACTATTCAACTTAATCAACCCAATCAACCTTCACCATGCTTTTCACCGAAGATTTTTTGCATTATGTATGGAAATTCAGGCTGTTTGATAAGGCTGATTTAAAAACGGTTGATGGTGAGGAGATAGAAATTTATTCGGTAGGCATACACAATACCGATGCCGGGCCCGATTTCCAGAACGCGCGTATACGCATTGGCGGTACGGTTTGGGCGGGTAATGTGGAGGTGCATGTACCATCGTCCGATTGGGCAAAGCATAATCATAATACCGATAAAGCTTACGATAACGTAATACTGCACGTAGTTTACCGCGATGACGCGCCGGTTATTTTGGCCGATGGCAACCGTCTGCCAACCTTCGAATTGCAAAACCGTATATCGCCCGACTTATATAACCGCTTTCACTCGCTGGTATATGGCAACCAAACCATTATCCCTTGCGAGGCCAGTATTGGCAGCATTGATGAATTTACCCGCCGCACCTGGCTTACACGGGTATTAATAGAAAGGTTAGAAAAGCGCTCGGAAACGGTTATCAAAGCCCTAAACTTAAACCGGGGCGATTGGGAAGAAACCTTTTACCAGTTTTTGGCGGCTAACTTCGGTTTTAAAACCAATGCTTTGCCATTTGAAATGCTGGCTAAATCGCTGCCGCAAAATATCCTCGCGAAGCATAAAAACAACCCCATGCAAATTGAGGCTTTAGTATTTGGCCAGGCTGGTTTTTTGGAGATTGATTTTGTTGATGAATATCCACAGAAACTAAAAACTGAATACAATTTTCTACGCAAAAAGTACAAGCTTACCCCTGTTGAAAATCATTTATGGAAATTCCTGCGCATGCGGCCGCAAAACTTCCCAACTGTAAGGCTTGCGCAGTTTGCCGCGCTGATTGTAAAATCGAACCACCTGTTTTCAAAAATATTGGACATAAAAGATATAAAAAGCCTGCGCGGCCTGTTTATCGAAATAAATATCAATCCGTATTGGGAAAATCATTATCGCTTTGATGTAGAGTCAAAACCTTTATCAAAAACACTGGGCGCTTCATCAATAGATGTACTGCTTTTAAACACTTTGGTGTTATTCCTGTTTAGTTATGGCAAACATTTACAGCAGGAATACTATATCAGTCGCGCTATGAAGTTACTGGAGAATTTACCGAAAGAGGAAAACAATATCATTACCGACTTCGACGTTTTAGGCGTAAAAGCAAATACGGCCTTCGAATCGCAGGCTTTATTGGAGTTAAGGAATAATTATTGTAATTTTAAAAAATGCCTGCAATGCGGCATTGGTAATAAAATTTTGAAATTGGCTTAATATGCTGCAACGGATTCTTACATTTTTTGAACGGTACTCTTTCGGGGTATGTACCTACCTTGGCGAAAAATTTAACGTTTCTATCAGCAAAATACGCCTGTTTTTTATCTACTCCTCATTTTTAGCCGTTGGCTTTCCCCTTATATTTTACATATTCGCCGGTATCGTATTGGATATCCGCAATTATGTGAAGAGGGTGCATACCAGGATTACGGATTTATAACGACGGATTCTCTCTAAAACTATTGTCATCCTGAACGTAGTGAAGGATCTGTCGCTTGGTGCACCACTTTGCAGATTCTTCACTACGTTCAGAATGACAACCCAATTAATTACTTTTCGGGATACAAATGCATTACCTGCCCGCCACCGTCGGCAAGCAGCATGCTGATGGGTGTATCTTTTGTAATGTGTATGGTTTGCTTCACCAAATGGTTCAAGTTTGGATCACTGGCCGGGGCATCGCTCCAAATTTCGGCGGTGTAGTTGCCTGCGGGTAAAAAGCTCATGGTTTCACTTAGATTTCGGGTTTCGTGGTTGGTTATGGCGCCTATCCACCAATCGTCGCCTTTGCGGCGGGCTATTGCCACATATTGGCCGGGTTTGGCATCAATTACTTTAGTTTCATCCCAGGTTACAGGTATTTGCTGTAAAAAGTCGAAACCCGGCTGGTTAATATAGGCATCGGGATTATCGCACATCATACCCTGTGCATTCTCCAGCACCACGTACATGGCCAGCATGTGGCAGCGTGTACCGATAACCATTGGCCCGCGCGAGTGCGGCCTGAACTGGTCTTCCGAAACATTCCTGAAGCCGCCCAAATGATAATCTGTTGAGCCGGCCAGCAGGCGGGTAAATGGTATATCGATATCTGCATCGGGCGTTACCAATTTTATCCATTTATCGTTTTCGTAATTCAACGTGCCTTCGCGCGTAAATTCGTTAGGGTAAGTACGGGCGGTGCCTGTTGGGTGATAAGCACCGTGGAACTGTATATGTAAATGGTGCTGCGCAGCTTTTTCCAGTATCTCGGTTTGCATGTTTACCATCTCCTGGTCGTCGCGGTCCATAAAATCACACATCAGGCCTTTTATGCCCCAGCGTTCATATTGCGCGAAGGTAGAATCGAGCCGTGGGTATAAAGCCTTCCAATGCACCCAAACCCGTATGCCCACACCGCGTGCCGCGGCCGAATCGCACAGGTCCTGCATATCCAATCCCGGTACCGCGGTTGATGGGTCGACGTTAGGGCCGGGCATAAAATCGGCGCCATCATTTACATACCATTCATGCTGTCCGTATTCCACCACGGTATGGTATTTTAAGCCATATTTAGCGCAAAAATTCACGTAATACATATTGGTTTCGTAATTATTGCCGAAGGCATAATCGGTATCGCGCTCAATATTACCGTTCCACCAGGGGAAGGTAGTTTTGCCGGGTTTAATCCACGACAAATCCTTTATGCGGCAAGGGTCGCTCAATTCGGTTAGGATATTTGATTCCATAAACGTGCCTACCCTATCGCTAATTTCCATAACCCGCCACGGGCTATGGTGTGGCAACGTCGCCCTCACTTTTATGGATGAATCTTCAGGCAATGGCGAAAGGCGGGTTTCCAGCACGCCATTATGTTTCATCAGGTACATGCCGGCATAATCCAGCAAGTTGGCTTCGGTGATAGCCATATACATACCTTTCGGGAACTCAAACAATACCGGCGAATCCATCAATGTATCGGGCGTTAAATCTTTTAAGGTGGTGTGCGTATATAAACCCTCGTGCGATGTGGTATAGTTTCTGCGCAGCATGGTAGTCATCATCGGGTTTTGGGTAAGGTTAAAACCGTCAATCTCATCCGTAATGGTCATGCTTTTCCATTGGTGCTGTTCGGGCATTACATACCGGAAAGCTGCACCATCGTTAAACACCCGCACTTCAATATCAAGCATACGTTTAGCGCCACCCATTTCGGTAACTGGTACCAAAACACGGTTACTTACGCTGTGTACTTTGCTGGAGCGGCCTGCTATCAAATCGTAATCCTCAACAATTCTTTCAGTTTTGGCTGATGCCACCACCAAATCATGGTTAAATGTACCGCCCTCTTTAAAACTGAGATTGAGCCGCGATTTATCAACCATCAAAACACCTTTATAAGTAACCTTGTAAAAAAGGCCGTTTTGATCGGTACTTAAAGTGAATTTAATTTTGTTATCGGGCGATGATACGCTGATAACTTTTGCAGCAAATGCATTGGCCGCAAGCAGCATCAGCACCATAAAAGGCAGGCGTTTTAACAGGTACATGTATTGGATATTTATGGGGTAAACAATATCCCTAATGTAAGTGCTTATTTTGTGATTTTAACAGGGGTTTAAAAAAACAGGATACGCCGCGAACCTTTAAATTGCAAAACGTTGAAAGCTGCCTGCATATTTATGCTGTTACACATGGTTCGCTTTGTATCCTGCTGTGGTTAGCCCTATAGCTATTTAGGGGTGATTTATTCAACAAAAACCAATCATTCTTCTAACCTAATCACAGTAGCCTACCGGTTTTTACGGCTTCCTGCAAATTTCTTATCCTGAATTTGGGCTTATATATCCGGTGCGACAATCGCTTTACCCATGCCGAACGATAACCAAATACCGCCTTAATTACATCAACCCCTGCCGAGCCTTTTGGATAACCGTATTTATACCAGCTGAATTTCGAGTTATCAATCCTGAACTGTTCCACAAACTCAGCCAAAAACAAATCTATCTCGATATCAAAAATATCCAGGTCAAGGTCTATACTGGTGTCGAGACATAGCGCGGCGGGGTCAACCGCCTGTATCTTGTACTTTGTACAGTAGTCAACTATAAAATCCTTTACCTGTGGCAATACTTCTTCCATCAATCAGCCTGAAATCAACAGCTATATGACGCAATTATTTTCCGTTAGGTTGCATCAAAAAGCCGCGATTTTTAAATTAACCTATAAATCATGATGTGTTAAACGCAAATTGCTAACTTTAAAAAACTAAGCCGCTCCATTATCGGTTTAATAGCAAAGCTTTATAAAATGGCGTTTATTGATTATTACAAGATATTAGGCGTAGAAAAAAACGCCACCGAAAAGGACATAAAAAACGCGTACCGCAAACTGGCGCGCAAATACCACCCCGACCTTAACCCCAACGATACCGAGGCTAACAAAAAATTTCAACAGTTAAACGAGGCTAACGAGGTACTGAGCGACCCCGAAAAACGCAAGAAGTACGATCAGTACGGCGAAAACTGGCAGCATGGCGAGGCTTATGAGCAAGCGCAGCAACAACAGGCACGCCAGCAGCAAAGCTATGCCGGCGGCTCAGGCGCGCGCGGTTTTGAAGGTTTTGGCGGCGGTGGCGATGATGATTTTTCAGAATTTTTCCAATCGATGTTTGGCGGTGCGGCTGGTGGCGGCGCCAGGAGCGGCGGACGTGCGAGGGCGGGTTATCGCGGGCAGGATTACAATGCCGAACTGCATTTAACTTTGCAGGAAGTAAGCGAAACCCATAAGCAAACACTTACCGTTAACGGCAAAAACATACGTATTACCATACCCGCCGGTGTTGAGAATGGCCAAACTATAAAAATTACCGGTCACGGCGGCCCTGGTGCAAACGGCGGCCCTGCGGGCGATTTATACATTGCCTTTTCGGTAGCCAATGATGGCCGCTTTAAACGCAGCGGCAGCGATTTGCATACCACTGTAAAATTGGATTTATACACCGCTGTATTAGGCGGCGAAATTACTGCCGATACGCTTACCGGCAAGGTTAAAGTGAAGGTAAAACCCGAAACGCAAAACGGCACCAAAGTAAAGCTAAAAGGCAAGGGCATGCCCGTATATAAAAAAGAGGGTGAATTTGGTGATTTATACCTCACTTACGATATAGAAATACCCACCAACCTTACCGACAAACAAAAAGAATTATTTACCGAGCTATCAAAATCTTAAGCATCATGACAGCAAACCATTTGATATCTGCCAGCGATTTTTGTGTTTTTTATAACGTGGAATATACTTTTATCAGCTCCTTGCAGGAGGCGGGTTTGGTTACCGTAACCGTGGTTAACGAAACCTCTTACATACCCGAAACCGAACTGCAAAAGCTGGAAAAAATGATACATTTACATCACGATCTGGAAATAAACATAGCCGGTATAGAAGCCATTACCCACCTGCTGGAACGCGTGGAGCAAATGCAGGAAGATGCGCGCGGCTTAAGAAACCGTTTAAGAATTTACGAATCAGAATAACCCTTTATTTTAGAACAATCCCCTTTATCATGAAAATCAAAGCGCTTTTTATTATGCTGATGCTGTTTTGCTGCATGGGCAAAAGTTACAGTCAGCAATTAAACGTGGGCACCTATAACCTGCGGTACGATAACGCCGATGATTCGGTTAACGGCAATGGCTGGCGGCAGCGTTACCCGGTAATGGCCAAGATTATTTTGTTTAACGATTTGGATATTTTCGGTACGCAGGAAGGTTTGTACCATATGCTGAATAACCTGGTTGATAGTCTGCCCGGTTACAAATGGATAGGTATTGGCCGCGATGATGGCGTACAGGCCGGTGAGCACTCGGCTATATTTTATAAGGCTGATAAATTTAAGCTGCTTAAACAGGGCAATTTCTGGCTATCAACCATAACCGATAAACCCAACAAGGGCTGGGATGCCGTTTTGCCGCGCATTTGTACCTGGGGCGAGTTTGAGGAGATAAAAACGGGCTTTAAATTTTACTTTTTTAATCTGCATATGGACCACATAGGCGTTATTGCCCGTCGCGAAAGCGCCAAACTGGTGTTAAGTAAAGTTACTGCCATGGCAGGCAATATCCCCACTATTTTAACCGGCGATTTTAACGTAGATCAAACTTCTGAAAGTTATGCGGTGGTAAATAATTCGGGTTTGTTGCGGGATAGTTATGAGTTGGCGCCGGTAAAACTGGCTTATGATGATAGCTACAATGCATTTAACGTAAACAAAAACAACGGCAACAGCCGTATCGACCATATTTTTGTAACCAAACATTTTAAGGTAAAGCGGTATGCTATTTTAACCAATACGTTCCACGGGCGCATACCGTCGGATCATTATCCGGTGGTGGCGATAATGGGGTATTGAGTTTTCTATTTAATACCCTCGATTGGTGTCCTCACCAATCGTAGGAGAAGTTGTCGGTGGGGACACCGACAACGGGGTTGGAGATTGACTGTTCTATCTCCTCTTGTCATCCTGAACGCAGTGAAGGATCCGTCACTTGGTACACCGCTTTGCAGATTCTTCGCTATGCTCAGAATTACAGTTTTTATTATTTCTTTTATTAACTACAACCCGAGATTGGTGTCCTCACCAATCTTCTCCAGGTTGTCGGTGGGGACACCGACAACGGGCATCTATTTCTTATTCAAAAAACCCTGCAAAGCTTGTTGCGTAAATTCTGATAACACCAACTCCCCGCTAATGGCGGCGCGGTGGGTTAGTATTTCGTCCCAGTCTTCGGTGCCTTCCCATAATATTTGCTTGAGGCCGGTAAGGGCATCGGGGTGATAGGATGCCAGTTTTTGGGCGAGTTCATCTAAAGCACTATCCAAAGCAGGAATATCCGCATAAACTTCATTGTATAAACCTTTTTCTTTGGCCCATTGGGCGGTTTGGAAATCAACAGCGCGTATGGTAAGCTGCGAGAAAGCAGGCAAGCCAACTTTACGTATTACCGCCGGGGATATTACAAATGGGCCAATACCTATAGCCAGTTCGCTTAGCTTGATGGATGCAGCTTCGGTAGCCAGGCAATAATCAGCACCTGCGGCAAGGCCTACGCCACCGCCTACTGCCTTACCCTGTACGCGCGCGATGATAATTTTTGGCGATTTGCGGCAGGCGTTAATCACCCTTGCAAAACCCGAGAAAAACTCTGCACCGGCTTGTTTATCTTTTATCTGTAGCAACTCGTCAAAACTGGCGCCTGCGCAAAAGGTGCGGTCGCCGCTGCTTTTAAGGATGATAACACGGGTTTGACTGTTGTTTCCGGCTTGTTCAATTTTAGCGGTAAGCTCATCCAGCAAATTAGCGGGCAGCGAGTTTTGCGCCGGGTGGTAAAAGCTGATGGTGGCAACGCCGTTATGATTAATGTTTAAGGATACGCTTCCGTTATCAATTTCGGGCATGGGTTTATGTTTGATTTACCAAAGATAAGGCAAACAAGCTTAGTTATCGGCCAAAGGCAAATCAAAATAAAAGGTTGAGCCTTTGCCCGGCTCGCTATCAACACCAATTGTGCCGTGGTGGGCGTTAATGATTTCTGTAGAGATGTATAGGCCCATGCCTAATCCTCCTGTCATAAATTTCTTGTCTTCAACACGGTAAAAGCGTTCAAATATGCGCTCTATCTCTTCTTTTGTTAAACCTATGCCAAAGTCTGTTACCGATACCCTAACCTTACCATCGAGTCTTTTGGTTTTTATAATGATATTCTTGTTTACGGGCGAGTATTTTACCGCGTTGTTTACCAGGTTCATGATTACCTGTTCCAGCCGTTCGGCATTGCCGTTTATAGTGAAATCTGCCTGCGCTTCGTTATCAAATGTATAGTTTGGATAAATGTGGGCGGCGTTTTCAATACAAGTATTAATTAACGTGGCTACGTTGAGGTTAGTCAACTTATAATCTAAGCGACCGGCTTGTATTTTGCTTACATCCAGCAAATCGTTTACCAAATGCTGCAGCTTGTTTATGGCTACGTTGGCTTTATCTACATAGGTTTTAATAATAGGCGGCAATTCCGTTTTTTTATAGGTTGCCATCAGCTGCACATACCCTTTAAGGCTGGTTAAGGGTGTTTTTAGCTCATGGCTGGCTATGCCGATAAACTCATCCTTTTTCTCCATTTCCTTTTTCTGGTCTTCAATATCGGTGGCGGTACCTACCCACAAAATAATATCGCCTGCATCGTTACGCAGCGGTATGGCGCGGTTAAGGTGCCAACGGTAAGTGCCGTCGCTGCCATTGCGGTAGCGGTTCTCTACCTCAAACACAGTTCCGCTTTCTAATGATGCCTTGTATTTATCTAATGTATTTACGAGGTCATCAGGATGTACTATCTCTTTAAATGCCAGCTCTTTTGCCTGTAAATGCGCCAGTTTGGTATAATCATACCATTGCTGGTTGTAAAAATTGGCCTCGCCGTTGGGCAGACTTGTCCAGGTCATTTGTGGGATGTTGTTGGCTAACAGCCTAAAATGCTCACGACTTATTAATAGCTCGTTGGTACGCTCTTTTACCGTATCCTCCAGCTCATCATTTAGCTTTTCGGTAGCGTTTTGGGCTATCTCCAACTCATCATTTTTAACTTTGAGTTGTTTTTCGGCTTCTTTTTGTATGGTAAGGTCGGTAAGTATAAGGCTTAAGGCAATGCCTTCGTCCAATTCAAGGGCGTTGCATGATAACAGGCACGATACCCGTTCGCCGCTGCTGCCTTTAAGTACTATTTCTTCTTTACAATCTTCCTCCCAGCCATTACCTATTAACGAGTTAAATTTTTCTCTTGATTCTTCGGGAATAAAATTATCAAACGATAAGCCCAGTACTTTTTCCAGTGGCATATCTACCATATTGGCAAAGCGCGTGTTGCTGTACAATATAAGGCCATCGCGGTTTAGGGTAACCGCGCCTTCGTTCATTTTTTCAATAAATACACGATAGGTTTGGTCGGCAGTTTTTAGGGTATATAGCTGGTGCCCGTTTTCGCCCTGAACAATAAACGCGTCTACCTGCCCGGTACGGATAGCCTGAATGGTATCGGTGGCTTCCTCCAGTTGCAGGCGAAGTTCATTGTTTTCGCCCAGCAGTTCGTCATATGTATATTTACAACTTTCCATTTATCCATTGGCTGCAGCTATGCCCAGCCCTCTCAATACTTTTTCCGTGTCCGACATATCGCCTATCAGCCTTCTTTCCGGCGATGGTGATCTTTTTATGAGCAGCGGCAATGCGATTATCTGTTCGCTTTCGGCAATAGTGGGCTGCTGGTAAACGTCGATAATTTCGAGTTCGTAATTATCCTTTAAATACGTTTCGCATATCTCCTTCAAATTAGCTATAGCCCGTGATGAATTGGGCGATGCACCCGTTACGTATAAACTCAATACGTAAACATTATTCGCTTTTAACTCATTTTCGTAGGCGGGCACTGTTGCTTGCTCTATCATTTAATTTTTTATTTCGCCGGCCTTATGTTAAGGCCAACCAATACTTTTTCTTCGTTAGATAAGTCGCCAATAATTTTACGTATTGGTTCGGGCACTTTACGCACCAGCGTGGGGATGGCAAATATCTGGTCGCCTTCCGCAAGCTGGGGCTGCACTAACAGGTCTATTACCTCAATTACATATTGGCCTTTCAAATGTTCCTCACAATATTTTTTAAGATTGGTTAATGCCGTTATCGACTTTGCCGTTTTACCCGCAATGTATAACCTCAGTTCGTATTTTTTTGCTTCTGACTTAGGGCTCATTTTTTTCCTTTCTTATTATCGACGGTATCATTACCATCACTCCCACGGCGCAGTTGGGTGATCTCTTTCCTCGTTTTATCTGCTACCTGCTTTACCAGCTCCTCTTCCTGGTAGGTTTTATTAAGTTCCTCCTCAACCGATTCAAACTCGGTTTGCAGGCTTGATATTTTTGCTTCAAGCACTTTGCGTTTACGTATAATTTCCCTGTCCTTGCGGCCTGCGGCATAATCGCGCAGCACTTCGCCGGTTTGTTCATGCAATATCTGTGCCTCTCTTGCCGATCCGGTTAACACACCTTCGGGCCCCAGGTAAACTTCAACTAAATCGAGCCCCTTATCAGTTATCACAAATTCGCGTACCTGATTTGAGTGTTTCATCCCGCGCGATTTCATGATATACATGCCGCGGTTACGCTCGCCGTTATTTTCAATATCCCTTACCAAAAGCCAGGCATCAACTAAGGATGATACCCCTTCGTCGGTCTGCTCACTAACAACATTGTTAAGGCTAAGCGCGGTAAACATCACGGTAATTTGTTCTTCCTGTAAAAAATCTATCAGGCGTATCAGCATAGCCTTTACTTCGCCTACCGATCCTACGGTTATCAGGTTGGTAATAGGGTCCAAAATCACCGATTGCGGCTTAAACTGTTTTATCATTTTATACATGGTAACCAGGTGCATCTCCAAACCATACAAGGTAGGCCGCGATGCAAAAAACCTAAGGCTGTCTTTGTCCACATATTGCTGCAAATCAACCCCGATAGAATGCATATTGCGAATGATCTGCCTCGGCGATTCCTCAAATGCAAAATAAATACAGCGTTTCCCCTGCCTGCAGGTTTCGTTGGCAAAATATGCTGCTAAACTGGTTTTCCCCGTACCTGCGGTGCCCGATACCAGCACACTGCTGCCTTTAAAAAAGCCTCTGCCATCCAGCATTTTATCCAATGCCGGTATACCCGATGATACCCTGTCGGATGATACCGCCTTCTCCAATTTTAACGAGGTTACCGGCAAAACAGAAATGCCGTCTTCATCAATTAAAAAAGGATATTCGTTGGTGCCATGCACTGTACCGCGGTATTTTACAATACGCAAACGGCGGGTTGATATTTGGTTTATCACCCTATGATCGAGCAAAATAACGCAGTCTGATACATATTCTTCCAATCCCTGGCGGGTAAGCTTACCTTCGCCGCGTTCGCCGGTTATAATAGCGGTAACACCTTTTTCTTTAAGCCAATGGAACAGCCTGCGCAGTTCGGCACGTAGCACAGCCTGGTTGTTAAGCCCCGAAAAAAGGTTTTCCAGCGTATCCAGCGCTACACGTTTTGCGCCAATGCTATCAATGGCATAATTAAGCCGTATAAATAATCCGTCAAGGTCATATTCGCCCGTTTCCTCAATTTCGGTACGGTCGATATGTACATGGTCAATCTTTATCTTCTTTTGCGCCTGCAGTTTATCCAGGTCGAAACCTAACGATGCTACGTTGCTGGCTAGTTCGTCGGCTTTTTCCTCAAAAGCCATAAACACGCCCGGCTCGTTAAATTCGGTGGCGCCGCGCACGATGAATTCAATCGACATGAGGGTTTTGCCGCAGCCGGCATCGCCACAAACCAATGTTGGCCTGCCCAATGGCAGCCCGCCGCCGGTTATTTCGTCAAGCCCGGTAATACCTGTAGGTGTTTTTGCTAAAGCAGGGTGCTGAACGTGTGCCTTATCTTTTTTTGGAGCTTTACTCATTGCGCTATTAATTTTTAATTGCCGATGATATATACTGGTTGAAAATAATTCTTAATACACTTTTTAATACTAATTGGATATAAATACAAATGCATATTAAATTGTTTTTGTACGGCTAAAATTATTTCGTAAATTATTTATTACAAGCTATTTGCCTTCAAAACAATCTTTACGGGCAACATTTACGGATTATTTTTGGTGATGGTTTTTATAATCGGGCCCTGATCTTATAAATATCCAATCGATTTTTTTAATTTGAATTTTCTTAAACAATTGGGGCGTTTACTTGCTTAATTAAAAATCTATCTTTGTTGTTTCTACCTAAAAAATGAGTAACGAGCCGCATCTATCGCAACAGGAGAATGACAACATTTTCAGGACACTGATTGAAGAATCGCCAACGCCCATAGGTTTGTACGTGGGCAGGGAAATGGTAATAAGGCTTGCCAACAAATCCATTTTAAACGTTTGGGGCAAGGATGAATCAATTATAGGTAAAACCTTTAGCGCCGCGCTCCCCGAGTTAGAAGGGCAGCCCTTTTTTCAATTACTTGATGATGTTTATACCAGCGGCATAGCCTACGAAGCTACCGAAGACCGTGTTGACCTGCTGGTGAACGGGCAGATGCAAATTTTCTATTTTAACTTTACTTACAAGCCGTTAAAAAATGCCAACGGCGAAGTTTGGGGCGTGCTTAATACTGCGGCAGATGTTACCGAACTGGTAGTTACCCGCCAAAAATTAGCCGAGGCGGATGAGCGTGTGCGCTTCGCATTGGATTCGGCTGAATTGGGCACCTGGGACCTTAACCCTATAACTGAAGAGGTAATTTGGGACGAACGCTGCCAGGAACTGTTTGGCTTTAGCCCCGGCGACCATGTGGCTTATTCGGAGGCTTTAAGCTGCATACACCCAAACGATGTAGGCAATGTAAACATAGAAGTAATGCAGGCGGTTAACCCGGCCATACGCAAACAATATGATATTAAATACCGCACTATAGGCATTAATGATAAAAGAGTGCGCTGGGTAAGGGCTAAAGGCAGGGCCTATTTTAATGAAGAAGGTATATGCAACCGCTTTGCAGGCACCGTGCAGGATATAACCCGCGAAGTTGCCGATAACGAGGAGCAGCAAAAGCTGTTAAAACTGATTGATAACAGTTCGGACTTTATTAGCCTGTCGGATGTTGACGGAAACGTTACTTACGTTAACGCCGCCGGTTTAAAAATGATGGGGCTTGAGAGTTTGCAGGATGCGATGCGCCACAACAGCGAGTACCTGATGGCCGAAGAAAACTTCAAGTTAAAAAACGAGATAAATAAACAAATATTTGAGAAAGGTATCTGGAGTGGCGAGGTAAATTACCGCCATTTTAAAACCAGCGAAAAAATACCGGTTGCCGGTACAACCATGCTGGTTTATGACCCCATAAGCGGCGAACCGCAAGGCCGCGCCTCCATTGCCCGCGACCTGAGACGCGAAATTGCTGATAAACATGCCCTTACCGACCAGGTAAAACAGTTTGAATTTGTTACCGATTTTATGCCCGTACAGCTGTGGACCGCGCAAACCGATGGCCAGCTTGATTATGTAAACGAGCGCACGGTTGATTATTTTGGTATGGAAGCCGAAAATATAGTAGGCCCGGCATGGCAAACATTTGTACACCCCGATGATTTTCCGGGATGCTTCGAGGCTTGGGGCAGTTCGTTAGTTACCGGCGAACCTTACCAATTTGAATTTAGGCTGAGAGATAAAAATGGCGAATACAAATGGCACCTGGCCAGGGCACTGCCCTTTATCAGCAATGGCGAAATTATTAAATGGTTTGGCACCAATACCGATATTGATGAACAAAAGCGCCTGGAACGCCAAAAGGACGATTTTTTAGGCATTGCCAGCCACGAGTTAAAAACCCCCGTTACCAGTATAAAAGCCTATGCACAGGTGCTTGGCGCCATGCTGAGCAAAGAGGGTGAGGAGCGCAAAGCCGAAATGGTGCTTAAAATGGACGCGCAGGTAAACCGCCTTACCAATTTAATTGGCGATTTGCTGGATGTTACCAAAATAAACTCGGGCAGGCTGCAGTTTAATAAGAGTTGGTTTGATTTTAACGAGGCTATAAGAGAAACAGTTGAAGACCTGCAGCATACCACAGTAAGGCACATACTGGTGCTCGATTTTAAGGAAACCGGCAAGGTGTTTTCTGATAAGGACCGTATTGGCCAGGTGCTTACTAATTTAATAACCAATGCCATTAAATATTCACCCCACTCCGATCAGATTATCATCAATACCAAACGCGAAAATAACGAGGTAGTAGTTTGTGTGCAGGATTTTGGCATAGGCATACCGGGCGATAAAAAGGACAAGGTGTTTGAGCAGTTTTATCGCGTAAGCGGCAGCAAACAGCATACTTTCCCGGGTTTGGGGCTTGGTTTGTACATATCATCAGAAATTATAAAGCGCGAAGGCGGCCGCATGTGGGTAAACAGTGTGGAAGGAAAAGGGTCTACTTTTTGCTTTGCATTGCCTGCAGGGGATGTACAAAAAAATAAATAATAATATTTGAAGGCGATGAGTGAGAAGAACAAAAAAATAATGATTGCAGATGACGATCCGGGGATTGTGGACGCAGTTGAAATGATATTAGAATTTGAGGGGTATGAGGTTACATCAACCGTTGATGGCTCAACCGTTTTGGATATGAAGGATGAACTGCCCGATTTGTTACTGCTGGATATATGGATGAGCGGCGAAGATGGCAGGGATATCTGCAAAAAACTAAAACAAACACCAGGCATAAAAAACATACCCGTCATTATGATTTCGGCAAGCCGGGATATCAAAGAATCGGCCATAGCAGCAGGCGCCGATGATTTTTTGGCCAAGCCTTTCGAGATGAATGAACTGCTGGAGAAGATTAAAAATTTAACAAAATAATAGTATTTGCAGTGCGCAAACTGTCATGCAGGCTCTCGAAGCATGCGGGCAAAAGCCATTACGCTCACCCTTTGAGTTTCTCAGGGTGACAGCCCAACTTTTTTCACCATTTGCTGTTATTAAAGCGGTATATTTAAAGAATCACACTTATTAATACCCCTTAAAAATGGCATCAACCCCCGAAAGTAAACAATCACGCAAAAGGTTCTGGCGGTTTTTAACCCTGTTAGGCCCGGGCTTAACCACCGGCGCGGCTGATGACGACCCATCGGGCATAGCCACTTACTCGCAAACCGGCGCCCAGTTTGGCTACGGCCAGCTTTGGACGGCCCTATACATGCTGCCTTTTATGACGGCGGTACAGGAAGCCTGCGCGCGCATAGGCCTGGTTACCGGCAAAGGCATAGCCGCTGTGGTAAAGGAGCATTACAGTCGTACCGTATTATATGCGGTGGTTGGTTTGGTGGTAATTGCCAACACCATAAATATAGGTGCTGATATTGGCGCCATGGCATCCGCAGCGCAGTTATTAATACCCATTCCATTTGTAATACTTACCCTATTTTTTACCGCGCTGATATTGGTACTGGAGATATTTACCAACTATAAGGTTTACTCAAAAATACTCAAATGGTTGGCGCTGGCTTTGCTGGCTTACCCTATTACCGTGTTTATTGTGCACCAGCCCTGGCTAACGGTTTTAAAGGCCTCGGTCGTACCCCACTTTGAGTTTAATTTTGCCTTCCTGTTTATTATTACCGGGGTTTTGGGCACTACCATATCGCCGTATATGTTTTTTTGGGAGGCCTCGCAGGAAGTGGAAGAACAAAACGAGAAAAACAGGATAAAGGATGGTAAATCGACAGTAAGCTGGTACCGTATACGCCGCATGCGTTTGGATAATAACGCGGGTATGATTATCTCCGAAATTACTACCTGGTGCATACTTTTAGTTGGCGCTACCGTACTGCACAACAGTGGCGTACGCGATGTTAAAACCGCCGCCGATGCTGCTAAGGCATTGGAACCACTGGTACATTCGTTCCCCAATTCGGGCTTTTTGGCTAAGCTGATATTTTCTATTGGTATTATTGGTTTAGGCTTACTGGCAGTGCCTGTGCTATCGGGTTCTGCCGCTTATGCAGTATCCGAGGCCGTAAACTGGAAGGCCAGCCTCAACTTTAAACTAAAACAGGCACATGGCTTTTACGGGGTAATCACTATTGCCTCGTTAATAGGGCTCATGATAAATTTTGTAGGTATCGACCCTGTAAAAGCCTTGGTTTATGCAGCTGTGTTAAACGGCGTAGCAGCAGTACCGCTATTGTTCCTGATTGCTAAAATAGCGCGCAATGAAAAGATAATGGGTGAATATAAAAGCGGCGTGTTATCCACCTTTTTATTATGGTTTACTTTTGTTGCCATGGGCGCGGCGGCAGTTGCTATGTTTTTCACCCTTTAGGGACTGGCATCATTTTTCAGTCAAAAACAATTTATTAAGCCGGTATGTTATATCCTTAATAAATTATTACAGCCATGGGAATATTACAACATATTGAGCACCAGATATCTGCACTTAACGACTTGGTACGCATTAACCGCGACCGCATAGTGGGATACGAGAAAGCAACTGAAAGCACAAGTGATGATGATTTGAAATCGCTTTTTGCTGAATATATTGAACAAAGCAAAACCAACATTGCCGAATTAACCGACCATTTACACGTATTAGGCGGCGACCCTGCAACCGGTACTACCATAGCCGGCAAGTTTTACCATACATGGATAGACGTACGGGCAAAGTTTTCGATAAAAGACAGGCACTCCATACTGGCCGATTGCGAATACGGCGAGGATATTGCCAACGGCGCCTACCGCAAAGCCAGCGATGATAAGGAGCTGATTTGGAAGGATGAAAAAGTGGTAGCTATATTATCGCACCAGCTTAAAGAGCTAAAAAAATCGCACGATAACGTAAAGGAATTAAGGGATGCTGCAGTAAGCGTAAATTGATAAAAGCACATACTGCTACCGATAAAAGCCACGTTAAATGTTCAAATTTTAATGTGGCTTTGTTGTTTATTATCTTTTGATTTCGGCAACAAATAATATTTTATAATAACTGTAATAAAACTAATTTTACTGCATTGTAGATACTTTTATCAACGCTTACCTGTAAATTTAATGAGCACCGGTTTAAACCATATTTTGCCCGCAAATATTTTCCGGTTAATTTTT
>Ga0302304_10000719_pt1 | contig 18164 bp, 13 predicted proteins | sample III_Palsa_E2_2_FD_198769 | JGI IMG/M metagenome (GOLD analysis project Ga0302304, IMG submission 198769) | Peat permafrost microbial communities from Stordalen Mire near Abisko, Sweden - III_Palsa_E2_2 | ecosystem: Environmental > Terrestrial > Soil > Palsa > Peat permafrost | place: Sweden...
TTTGTTGCCGCGCACGAGATAGGGCCACTCGTGTTCGTCGAGGCCGATGCCGTGGCCGAGGCGATGCGTGAAGAATTTGTAGTCAGGGCCGAAACCAGCGTCGGTGATTACTTTGCGAGCGGCGTCGTCGACCGAACCGCATTCGTGGCCGGCTACCGCGGCGGCGAGGGCCGCGTCCTGGGCACCGCGAACGATTTCGAACGCGCGCTGCAGTTTTTCGGTAGGCTTGCCGAGGACGCCGGTGCGCGTGATGTCCGACGGATAGCCTTCGATTTGGGTGCCGCCATCGATCAGGACGCCCATGCCTTCGCGCAGAATTTGTTCTTCGCGGGTGCCGTGAGGCAGTGCAGCGGATGGGCCGAAAAGCACCAAAGCTCCGCCCTGCAATCCCATTTTTTCGAATCCCTGTTCGAGAAGGCCGCCGACTTGGCGTTGGGTCATGCCTTCTTTCAGCGACGCGAAAAGAGCTTTATAGACGTCGAAGGTGGCGGCGCAGGCCAGGCGCATAAATTCAAGTTCGCGCGGGCTTTTCTGGGCGCGGCAGCCGATGGTGATGGGGTCGGCACTCACGAAGTTGAGCGATGGCGCGGCGAGACGCATGCGGTCGAAGAAGGTGTAACGCGTGGTCTCTTCCACGCCGACCTGGCCCTGGGTGACGCCGTGGTCGACGAGACCTTTGGCGGCGACGGCGAAGGGACTGTCGTCTTCCTGCCAGGTGCGAATTTCGATGGGCCAATGAAGCTGTTCGCGCAGGCGGCCTTCTTCGAACGCAGGACAAACCAGGAACGGATCGCCCTGGCACGGCACTAGAAAGGCGAGGATCCGTTCGCTGGGCCACCAGCGGATGCCGGCAAAATAAAAGAGGCTGGTGCCGGGGGTGATGTAGAGGGCCTGGAATGGGGGCTTGGCGTCGGTCATCAGCTTTTGCGCATGAGCGACGCGCTGCTGGTATTCCTCGGGACGAATCGGCTGCACGCGATCGCCCAGCGGCTTTAAGGACGCAAAGGCCCGGGGGAGAGGGGACGCGGGCGGATTCTCCTGCGCGCTTGGATCGGGGGGCGTGGCGCGCAGGACAGCCGAACTCAACGTCGCAGCGGTCGCGGCGCCGAGGGAAGCGAGCGAAGCGGTTTTCAATACATTGCGCCGCGAAATCGTCATGAGAATCTCCGAGTCTTAATGGAAATGCGAGATCAGTACGGCGTCGGTGAGTGCCTGACCCTGGGCGAAAACGATTTGCTTGCCATCGGGAGATTGCGCGAAAGCATAGACGCTACTTTCGGGCGGGAAGCTCATGATCCGTTTGGCGGATATTGTGGGCGCGCCGGTAGCAGTGATGGGTTGGGCCCAGAGACCGGGAGTTTCATCCTTGAGGACGATGAAGATGACGCTCCGGCCATCGTTGGTCCATTCGAGTTTGTGGCCGCCTTCGCCCTGAACCGCCGTCTCGGCGGGAACTTCAAACGAATTGCGAATCTCGCCGCTGCTCATATCGATCAGATTGAGACGAGCCGGCTTGAGGATATCTGGAACCGAGAAGGCGGCGATGGTTTTTCCGTCGGGTGAGACGCGCGGCGAAGTGAATATTCCCTTCACGATCTGGGTGGGAGCGCCGCCGTCGATACTCACGCGCATCAAGGCCGGTGCGTCAGAGGCGTTCAGATAGACGACCGTCTTTCCGTCCGGCGAGCAGGAAGGCAAATCTCCGTAGGAATCCGAATCCAGTTGTTTGGGGTTGCTGCCGTCGAGATTGGCGCGCCAAATCGAAATTCCCCCGCCAGTGTTACGCGAACCATAAATAAAATATTGCCCGTCTGCGCCGCAGGAGGCGGGCGAAAACACTTCGGTGGCGGGAAGAGTGATATCGCGCGAATCCGCACCGTCGGGCGCGACGGTGGCCAGGCGGATCGAGCCGGAATTGTAATACTCGTACAAAATTTTGCCGGGGGTAGGCCAAGCGACGCCGCCGATGCCGTCCGCGCGTCCGATACCGGAAGTGATCTGGGTGGGCGGAGAAAGAGCGGCACTGCTGCCGAAATTCGCTTTCCAAAGACTGCCGGTCAGGATGACCTGCACGGTCGCCAGAGTGGAACCGTCCGAAGTGATACTCAAACCCTGGTAGAAATTGAGATCGTTGGTGATGCGGCGTTTTTCACCGCCGGGAAAACTGAGCGACCAGATTTGCGGATTGGCCGCGACGCGGTTTGCGGCGGAACTGAAGATGACGGCCGAGCCATCGGGGAGCCAGGCCATCTGGCGCGGGAAGGCCCAAGCGTCGGTGCCCAGTGGAGTGCTGGCGCCGGTGTCTGCCGCGACGGTTTCGACGGCGTACTTCGCAAAATCCCCGTTAGGCGACTGCGCGATGGCGATATTTTTGCCGTCGGGGGACCAGGCCGGACCCTGAAACGAGAATATGGACGGATCGTGGATGGTCATCAAAGGCTTTTCAGCCGAGCCGTCGGCATTGGCGGTGAGCAGCGCCGAAGTCTTGGCCTGCGGAGTCTGGCGGACAAAGACAAATTTCTTGCCGTCGGGCGAAAAACTGAGCGGACTATCGATATCGACCAGAACTTGCGAAGGCGTACCGCCGAGAGAAGGAACTTTGAAAAGCGTGCTGACCGGATTGTTGGGGTAATGCTTGTTGTAGTAGAGATAATTTCCGTCGAGCGAAAAAACAATTCCGGAAATTTCTCCGGGAGTGCCAGGCACGACCTGGGCGGTGCTGCCCGTTCCGAGTTGACGGACCCAAACACCGTGCCCGTTTTTTTCGTCCTGGATATAGGCCAGCCATTTTCCATCAGCGGAAATCGTAGCGGAATGGATGTTGCCGCTGGAGGTTAGGGGATTGATGGTCATTTGCAAGAACGAAGAAGGCGCGTCAGGATGAGTGGTGGTGGAGCGCAGGTGCACGATGAGCGCGACCATGGCGATGAGCGCAACGACGAGCGGGGCGATTTTGGCGATGATTGGCCAGCCGGAGGATGGTTGCGCCGCGGTATTTGGCGAAATCGTGCTCGAACTTGATGGAATCGGCGTCGTGGTTTGGGCCGAACCGGAGAGCGGCAGCGACGGGGATCCGCCGGCCACGGTTGCGGATTTCCAGGAGCCGCTAGAGCCGACCGGTGCACGAGATGAATCGCTATCGCGTTTCAGGCGTTTCAAGTCACCGCGCAATTCGGCGGCGGTTTGGTAACGCAGGTCGCGGTCTTTTTCCAGCGACTTACCGATGATTTCTTCGAGTTTCGGCGGAAGGTTGGGATTCAGGGTGCTGGGCGCGACCGGCGTGCGATTCAGAATTGAATCGAAAATTACGGCGGAGGTGTTGCCGTTGAACGCGGCCTGGCCGGAGGCCATTTCATAGAGGACCGCGCCGAGGCTGAAGAGATCGGTGCGGGCGTCGAGATCTTCGCCGCGAGCTTGCTCCGGAGACATGTAGGCAATGGTGCCGATGGCCGAGCCGGGACTGGTCAGAAACAAATGGTCGGAAGTAGGTTGGGTGACGGTGTTCCCAGTGCCGACGGTTTCGGCGATGCGGCGCGAAGCGCCCTGTTTGGCCAAGCCGAAATCGAGAATTTTTGCTTGTCCCCGGGCGGTGATGAAAATGTTGGCGGGCTTGATATCGCGATGAACGATGCCGCGCGAGCCCGCGGCGTCCAGCGCGTCGGCAATTTGCGCGCCGAATTCAAGCAGGGCATCGGTGGGCATGGCGCGGCTGCCGATACGTTCGCGCAGGGTTTGCCCTTCGAGGAGTTCCATCACGAGGAAGGGCTGGCCATTGTACTCGCCGACGTCGTAAATGGTGCAAATGCCAGGATGATTCAGGGAGGACGCGGCGCGGGCTTCGCGCTGAAAACGTTCGAGAGACGCCGGATCTTTGGCGAGGTCGGGCGTCAGGAATTTGAGAGCGACCTGGCGGCCGAGACGCGTGTCTTCGGCTCGAAAAACCTGGCCCATGCCGCCGCTGCCCAGGGGGTCGATGATCCGGTAATGTGAAATCGTTTCGCCAATCATCTATTCGTTAAACATCGTAAACAAGTTGCGCAGGAGGCGCAAGCCGGGCATCTTTTCGAGTTCCTGAAGAGCGCGGCGGCTGATGGCGAGCGAAGAAAAATCGAAGTGGAAATGATGTCCCACAATGACACAAATAGTAACTAACATCATCCGTAAGTCCCGCAGTGACACGAAATGGCACTCTGCATTTGAATTCAGAAATCTTCTGTTCGCGCGAAACTATTCGCAACTTTTCGCAGCTGCGTGGGTTTCACTGAAAGCCAACGTATGACCCTCCTGGGGTCGCTTATCAGGGTTTAAAAACAAGGAGAAAATTCATGGGGAATCCAAAAGCTATTGGTGTGTTCTTAGCACTCTGTGCTGCGTTGGGACTTTCGAGTTGTGGCGGAACGAATTCAGCGACGGCGCCGCAAGTGGGTTCGGCCTCGATTTACACGATCGGCACGGATGCGCCGCTGCCGAGTGTGGTTTCTTGCGAAATAAATGTCACCGGGATCAATTTGAACAATGGCGGGACGGCGGTAAGCGTGCTGTCGCAGCCGGCGATTGTGGATTTCGCGCAGCTGAGTGGATTGCATCAATTGCTGGACCTGACGGCGGTGCCCACGGGGACGTACACGTCAGCAACGATCACGATCGCGTCGCCGGTGATTGGTTTTATCGATACGTCGGTCACGCCTCCGACGATTAACACGATTAACGGCACGTTGACGCAATCGACGGTGACCGTGAATTTCGCGCAGCCGGTGGTGGTGACGAACGCGGATCTTTTTGGATTGCGAATGGAGTTCGATTTGCGGCAATCGCTGCAGACGGACCAGAACGGGCAGGTAACCGGGACGGTAAATCCGGTGTTTGAATTGGCGCTGCTCGATTCGACGAACGCGCAAGTGTCCATTGATGATTTTCACGGCGGCGTGGTCGGCGTGACCGGACCGAATTCCTTTACAATCCAGGGACCACACGGGCGGCAGTGGACGGTGGATAGCAGCGCCAGCACGGCGTTGGACGATCCGACCATTCCAATCAGTTCGTTCACGACCACCACCATTGTGGAAGTCTCCGGCACGATCGATCCGGTGTCACATGACATCGTCGCGTCGGAAATCGAGGTGGTTTCAAACAATAGCTTCTATCTCGGCGGGCTATTCACAAATATCCGTCCCACGCCGGGAGCAGCGACGCAAGCGGACCTGTACGTGCGCGACGAATTGCCGGCGATCAACGGAATCTCGGACGGGCAAATCGAAACGCTCAATCTCAACGGCTCCGAGAATTATCTGATCGAACATATCCATCTGCCGCTGACGACGCTGCTCTTCAACAATATGGAATTGGCAGCCGGTCAGCGCGTGGGAATCGGTGGGCTAATCACGACGACGAACGGCGCAACGACTCTGACCGTGCATCGCGTGGTTTTGAAACGGCAAGGGCAAGCCGGGACGTGGGTGCCAGGCAGCACCATGATTCAGAACGACAACGCCGGAACATTTCAGTTGAACGATAACTGGACGGCCGGGGTGCTGCTGCCGCAGCCGCTGACGGTGATGACCACCAACGATACAAATTTCATCAACCTCACTGGGTTGTCGGCGCTGCAGGGAAGTACAGCGCTTCCGATCCGCATAGTTGGTTTTATCCTAATCAATCAAAGCACCGGACAAGCGGTGATGGTGGCGCGTTCGGTGGAGCAATTGAGTTCGTAGTCCGGCTGGGTAGGTTTAATTACTCCTGCCTTGGTCAGGCGACGATGCGTTGGCGCACTACCTCGCTGGAAGCTCGGCGAGGTAGTGTTTTTTTTTTGCGCTTGAATGGCGGCGCGCGGGAGCTACAATCGCGACCATGAGCCAACCGGAGACGTTTACGGAGTTTTGGAGTTTCTATGTGCTGGCGCACCAACAACTGGCCACGCGGATTTTTCACACGATTGGAACACTGAGCGGATGGAGTCTATTGGCCGCCGCGGTTATTTTACGCCGGCCGTGGCTGGTGCTGGCCGCGATTGTGGTTCCGTATGCGTTCGCATGGTTCTCGCATTTTTTTGTCGAGCACAATCGCCCGGCGACATTTGGGCATCCGTTGTGGTCCTGGCTGGCCGATCAGAAAATGGTGGCGATGGTGCTAGCGGGGAAAATGGGCGGCGAAGTGAAACGATGCATGGCAAATCAGAGTAACGCGGCCACGACTTAGATTTCTATTTGGTTCTGCTGGTCTTGAAGATGGGCTGCTTGAATTGATTTCCTCGAAACACTACTGCTCGATCTGAACCGCCACAATTTGATTTCCTCTTGCTTTCATTTCGATGGCGAGAGGCGGCCGGACGCCGGCGCCGGAGACGATTGCGCCGCGGACTACGCCGTTGGGGCCCGGGCCGTATTTTTCCAAATCGTACACCGCGTGGTTGCAGGGATCGACCACCATGGGATGCGCCGCAGTGTAATGGTATTCATTTTCGATTTGAGCCATGTCGGTGATGTAGCGCATTTCGCAGGAGCCGAAGGGCTCGCGCATCGAAATTCCCCAGTAGACGTTGCCGGGAAGATGAACGACGAGAGCCGGAACGTCATCCGCGGTTTGCGGGGCGCGAAAGACAAATCGTTTGGAGGACCAAGGTTTGGCAAGTTCCGCAGCGGACGCTACCGGACCTGGGCCGATTGGTACGGGCTTGGTTGGTTCTGCGGCTGCGGCCGGCGCGGCAGCAGGCGGCGGAACGGCCGCGGTAATTCCTTCCGCCGGCTTCGTTACTTCAGCCGAAGTGGAATGGCTGTGCCAGAACAAACCGAAACCGAGAAGCAGCACGGCAGTCACGGCAACGGCAATCACCACGCGAGGATCGGCAAAAATATTCTGCGAGGGAGCTACGGCCCGTTGCTGGTATCCCTGACCCAGTGGGGCCGGTGGCTGCGGCGCAGGCCGGATGCGCGCGGCATTGCCGGTGACGCCCGGAATGGTCGGGTCTTGCGGCTTGAAAGGATCGACGTGCTTGGGTTCGTCAGCCATGCTGGTTTGACCGCGGTAAGCTTAAGCTTGAGTGGGTTCGCGATCTTTTGCAACGGGCTATTGCGGTGTGAGTTAACGCTTAGGCGACGGAGCGGAATGCGGCGGAGTTAGCGAACGCGACGACTCGACTAAGCGGGCCTTTCAAAATGCACGTCGTGATGCGCGACGTATTCGTGAAGATTGGCCAGGATCAGCAGGAGTTCGAGCATGCGGTCGCGTTGTTCCGGACAGGGCTCTTCGGCGCTTTCTTCCAGATTTTTTACGGTGGCGAGCGCGTCCGACAGCAGCCATTCTAGGCTTTCTTTGCTCAGCGGAATTCCTTCGCGGCAGCGGGTGAGGGCTTGATCGGAACGCACGAAGGCCTCATCGAGAAAATGATCGAGGCACAATTGGGCGCTGGAAAGCGCGGGGGGAGCCGAATTGGCGCAGCCTACGCGGTTGCAATGGACGGAAGTGGCGGCGGTCATTTTTGCTTACCTCTACACTCTCGCTAGGACTGGGGCCGAAGGATGCGGGAGAGATTAGCATATTTATTTTAGAAGCCAAGAGGAGTGAGTGCTAAGTAGCAACAGGGGAGAAACGCGACCGGTGGGCACACTTTCAGCCTAAAACTTTTGAAATTCGGGCAGGTGAAGAAAATTATTATTGACGGCGAATCAGGCGGCTTCGCCGTGGCACTTCTTGTATTTTTTCCCGGAGCCGCAGGGGCAAGGATCGTTGCGACCGACTTTCGCGGCAGCGCGAGTGGGTTTGGGCGGTTCGACCGGGGCCGCGCCAGCCTGGAATTGCATTTGCTGCTGCTGGCGGCGCTGCTTGCGTTCGATTTCTTCCGGTGAAAATTGCGAGAGTCCGCGCGGGATGGGCGGGGCGGATGGATTCGCTGGAGGAGCAGTTTGCGCCGGCGGAGGAGCATTTTGCGGAGGTTCGGCCGGACGCACGAGAAACAAAAAGCGAACGGCCTCGGTATCGATGCGGTTCATCAATTCGTCGAAAAGAATGAACGCTTCTTTCTTGAACTCGACCAGCGGATCTTTCTGGCCGTAGCCGCGCAGGCCGATGCCTTCCTTCAAATGATCGAGAGTGAGGAGATGGTCCTTCCACTGGCCGTCGACGACATCGAGAAGAATGTGGCGTTCAAGCCAGCGCAAGGTTTGCGCGCCGAAAAGTGTTTCCTTTTCTTCGTAACGCGCGTGCAATTTGTCGATCAACTCGGCGGAGACCGTTTCATGATTTAGCGACGCGAAATCCATGCCGGCAGCTTTGGGGTCAAAGCCGAATTGGTTTAGAACTTCGTTGGAGAATTGGGTGGTATTCCACTGATCGGGATGCTGCTCGCGCGGGCAGTAGGTTTCGACCAGTTCGTCGGCGATGGCGTCGGCGCGCTCGATGACGAATTCTTTCTGGTCGCGGCCTTCGAGGAATGAGCGGCGCAGGTTATAAATCGTTTCGCGCTGCTTGTTCATCACGTCGTCGTATTCGAGCAGGTGTTTGCGGGCTTCGAAGTTCTGGGCTTCGACCGCTTTCTGCGCGTTTTCGATGCGGCTGCTGATCATGCGCGATTCGATGGGTACGCCTTCGGTCATGCCCAGGCGAAACATTAGGTTCTTGACGCGCTCGCCGCCGAAGATGCGAAGCAAATCGTCCTCGAGAGACAGGAAAAAACGGGAGGAGCCCGGATCGCCTTGACGGCCGGCGCGGCCACGCAACTGGTTATCGATACGGCGGGCTTCGTGTCGTTCGGTGCCGAGAATGTGCAGGCCACCCAGCGCGACGACTTCGTCGTGCTCGACTTTGCAATCGGCGGCAAAGCGATCGTAAATCGGCTTCCACTGTTCGAGCGGGACCTGAAAAATTTTGCCTTCGATCTGGAACAACACCATGGCCGCATTACTAGCGCCATTGGTCGGCGCTTCAGCACCGGCCACTGCGGCGGCTGTCGCGGCGTCCGCTTGCGCCGGGGTTTCGGTTCCGGGTGCAGCGACGATGATCGAACTGGCAGGCGCGTAAGGAAGCGCGAGCTTATTTTTCAGGCAGTAATCGCGGGTCATGGCCTCCGGATTTCCGCCGAGGAGAATGTCCGTGCCGCGGCCGGCCATGTTGGTTGATACCGTAACGGTGCCTTTGCGGCCCGCCTGGGAAATGATGATGGCTTCGCGCTCGTGTTGCTTGGCGTTCAAAACCTGGTGAGGAATTCCGGCTTTCTTCAGGTGCGCGGCAATTTTTTCCGATTTTTCGATGGAGATGCTGCCGACCAGCACCGGCTGGCCGCTTTCGTAATACTGGCGAACGCCGCCGACGCGCGTGCCGTCCTCCTGCAGGATGCCGTTCACCGCGGCTTCGAACTTTTCGGCTTCCGTGCGATAGACCACGTCGGAATTTTCAATGCGGATGAGCGCGCGGTTGGTCGGAATCGCGACCACTTCGAGCTTGTAAATCTTATCGAATTCCGGAGCTTCGGTATCAGCGGTTCCGGTCATTCCCGCAAGTTTCTTGTACATGCGGAAATAATTCTGAAAGGTAATGGTGGCGAGGGTTTGGTTTTCGCGCTCGATCTTCACGCCTTCTTTGGCTTCGACGGCTTGATGCAAACCGTCGGACCAACGGCGGCCAGGCATCTGGCGGCCGGTGAATTCGTCGACGATGACCACGCCGTCGTCTTTCACCACGTAGTCGACGTCCTTGGTGAACAGCGTGTGAGCGCGCAGGGCCTGATAGACGTGATGAATGATGTCCATGTGCGCGGGGTCGTAGAGGTTGCCGAGGCTCAGGAGTTTTTCGCATTTGGACACGCCCTCTTCGGTGAGCGTCGCGGTGCGATGCTTTTCGTCGAGCGTGTAGTCGATGTCGAGAATCAGCTTCGGAATGATTCCGTTGATGCGGTAATACTTGTCGGTGGATTCCTCGGCCGGGCCGGAAATGATCAAAGGGGTTCGCGCTTCGTCGATCAGGATCGAGTCAACTTCGTCGACGATGGCGAAATGATGGCCGCGTTGCACGCACTGGGCCAGATCGTATTTCATGTTGTCGCGCAGGTAGTCGAAACCGAATTCGTTGTTGGTGCCGAAGGTGATGTCGGCGGCGTAGGCGGCGCGGCGCTGGACGTCGTCCAGGTCGTGCACGATGACGCCGACGGTCAGGCCCAACATTTTATAGATGGGACCCATCCACTCCGCGTCGCGACGGGCGAGGTAATCGTTTACGGTGACGATGTGAACGCCCAGACCGGTCAGCGCGTTTAAATACGCGGGAAGGGTGGCGACGAGAGTTTTTCCTTCGCCGGTTTTCATTTCGGCGATTTTGCCCTGGTGCAGGACGGAACCGCCGATCAGCTGAACATCGAAGTGGCGCATGCCCAGCGTGCGGCGGCCGACTTCACGAACCAGGGCGAATGCGGGAATCAACGAAGGTTCGGTGGCTTCGCGCAGACGCAGCTTGTAATCCGGATCGGCCGGGTCGAGCTCGGCGAGGCGGGCCTGGACTTCGGCCTTCAGCTTCGGCGTCATCGCCGAAAGTTCGGCGTCGGAGAGCTTTTTCATCTCCGGCTCGAGGGCGTTGATGGCTTCGACGACCGGGTTCAGGGATTTCACGTCGCGTTCGTGCTTGGTGCCGATGAAACGCGCGACGACGCTATTGATGATTTTCTCTACGTCCATATTTTGAGTGTAGGCGCTTTCGAGCCCCGCATGAGGGCGCTTTTGGATTTCCGGTCCCAAGGCGCGGAACACCGGAGCTGCAGGATTGCGCGGCTAACGTAAATCGCAAAACGTACAGATACTATTGTATCCGCTCGCGCGGTTTGGTGCAAAGCGGACATCCGCAGGCATGTTTCCGGGCGCGATTCCACGGGGAATGGCGCGTTTGTTGGGATCCGGCGCGGCCTTGCCGCTGCTGGCGCGGCAGTCTATCATTGCAAGTTGAAGTTGTGACGCGGAAGGCCCTGAGTAGCGCGGCTTTCGCGAAAGGAACACAATGCCTCCCGGACATGGACATGCACATCCAGCGGCGCCTGGCGCTGGAATGGAAAAGAAACCGACGATTGAAGGCGTGAAAAACCTGGTGGCCGTGGCCAGCGGCAAAGGCGGCGTGGGCAAGACCACCGTGGCGGTAAATCTGGCGATCGCGCTGAAAACACTGGGCGCGAAAGTCGGCCTGATGGACGCGGATGTCTACGGGCCCAACGTGCCGGTGATGATGGGCACCGACGAGCAGCCGCGCGCGGTGAACGAGAAGACCATCATTCCGGTGGAAGCCTACGGCGTGAAAATGATTTCGATGGGCTTGCTGAATCCCGGTGACAAGCCGCTGGTTTGGCGGGGGCCGATGCTGCACAGCGTGATTCAGCAATTCTTGCGCAGCGTGCAGTGGGGCGAGCTGGATTATTTGCTGATCGATTTGCCGCCAGGAACGGGCGATGTGCAGCTTTCGCTGATCCAGAACGTGTCGGTGACCGGGGCGGTGGTGGTGACCACGCCGTCGCTGGTGGCGCTGGCCGATGTGCGCAAGGCCATCGAAATGTTCCGGCAGGTGAACGTGGAGATTCTGGGCGTGGTCGAGAACATGAGCTACTTCAATTGCCCGCATTGCGACGGGCGCATTGACGTGTTTGGCCACGGCGAAGGGCAGCACATGGCGAAGAATTTTGGCGTGCCGTTCCTGGGGGAAATTGAGATCGATCCGCAAATTCGCATTGGCGGAGACACCGGGAAGCCAGCGGCGTCGCATGGCGAGGACGCGCCGGGAAGCAAAAGCATTTTCGCCGTGGCGCGGAATGTGGTGGCGCGGCTGGAAGGAGTGAATTCAGGGGCTGGCGCGCCGGTGGTCGAAATTCTGTAGAGAGCGGCCGACGGATGCTGCTTCAGGTCGTTGCGGTTCTGTTCCACACCACAATTCGTTCGGGAGTTTCCGTTGATTCGTAGCTTTCGCGGGCATTTGCCGCAGATCGCGGCCAGCGCATACGTCGATCCGCAGGCGGTGGTGATTGGCGATGTGGTGATTGGCGAAGATTCGAGCGTGTGGCCGTGCGCGGTGATTCGCGGCGACGTGCATTACATCCGCATTGGTGCGCGGTCCAACGTGCAGGATGGTTCGGTGCTGCACGTGATGCGGGACACGAATCCGCTGGTGCTGGGCGACGAAGTGACCGTGGGGCACAGTGTGACGCTGCATGGCTGTACCGTGGAATCGCGGTGTCTGATTGGAATGGGCAGCATCATTTTGAATGGCGCGGTGATTGGGACGGGCAGCATTGTCGCGGCGGGTACTTTGATTCCGGAACGCACCGTGATTCCGCCGGGAAGTTTGGTGATGGGTTCGCCGGGGAAGGTGAGGCGTGCTTTGACCGCGGACGATCAGGCGTCGATCGACAAGTATTGGAACAATTATGTGGGCTACAAAGAGCAGTACAAAAAAGAAACATCTGGAAGCTAGTCGTCTAGCGCTTACTTGGTGACGGAACAAAAACAATTTCGAGCGATCAAGGGCACGCGGGACATTCTGCCGCCGGATTCCACTTTGTGGAATTGGTTCGAGCAGTCCGCGCGCGACGTTTTTGAGTCGTACAATTTTCGCGAGATTCGGCTACCTATATTCGAAGAGACTTCATTGTTTGCGCGTTCGGTCGGGGGCGAGACCGATATCGTCTCGAAGGAGATGTACAGCTTTCCGGACCGATCGACATCGTCAGACGCGACGGCGGACGCGGGAGATTTGATCAGCTTGCGGCCCGAAGCAACGGCGAGCACGATGCGGGCGTACATCGAGCATGGCATGCACGCGCTGCCGGGCAACGTGAAACTGTATTACATGGGGCCGATGTTCCGGCGGGAGCGGCCGCAGAAGGGGCGCTACCGGCAGTTTTACCAGATTGGCGCGGAGGTATTGGGGCAGTCGGATGCGCCGGCGATCGATGCGGAAGTCATCGAGATGCTGGTGACGTTCTTCAGCCGCGTGGGATTGACCCGCACCACGCTATACATCAACTCCATTGGCGACAAGAATTGCCGGCCGCAGTATGTCGAGTTGCTGCGCGCGGAGCTACGCAAGGTTAAAGATCAACTGGGCGCGGACAGCCAGCGGCGCATCGAAACGAATCCGTTGCGCGTGCTCGATTCGAAGATTCCGCAGGAGCAGGAGATCATCGCAAAGCTGCCGAAGATTTCGGAACATTTATGCGACGCCTGCCGGGAACATTTTGCGAAGTTGAAAGAGGAATTGAAGCTGCGCGGCGTGAACTTTCAGGACAACTGGCGGTTGGTGCGCGGACTCGATTACTACACGCGGACGACGTTTGAGGTAATCGCGGAAGGCCTGGGCTCGCAGAATGCGGTGTGCGGCGGCGGGCGTTACGACGGCCTGGTCGAGCTATTGGGCGGGCCACCGACTAAGGGAATCGGATTCGCGATTGGCACCGACCGGGCGATTTTGTCGATCCAGGAATCCGGGAATCTGCCGAAGCTGCCCGGGCTCGATGTCTTCGTGGCCTGGATGGGATTGGAAACCTACGCGACGGCCGTGGGCTTGACGAAAAAGCTGCGCGAGGCGGGGCTTTCGGTGGAATTACCCGGCGAAGAAATGAAATTCAAGAAGTCGCTGAACCTGGCGGACAAGCTGGGCGCGCGGTACGCGTTGATTATCGGCAGCGACGAGGTGGCGACGGGCAGGTTCACTTTGAAGCGGCTCGCCGACGCCGATCAAAAGAAGCTTTCGGAATATGAACTGCTAGAATATCTGGAATCGGAGCGGCGCGGCACCCGCGGTTAGCCGGCGGCCGGCACCATTTCTGATTCGAAATCCGCGCAGGCGAAAGGGACGACTATTTTGTTCGATACACTGGGAAATCTGAAACGCACGAATTACGCGGGAAATCTGCGGGCCGCGGACGCGGATGAAAACGTGGTGCTGATGGGCTGGGTGCACCGGCGACGGGACCTGGGCCAGCTGATTTTTATCGACCTGCGCGACCGCGCGGGGATTGCGCAGATTGTGTTTAACGCCGAACTGCATCCCGAGGCGCACAAGAAAGCGGAGGAGCTGCGGTCGGAGTATGTGATTGCGGTGGAAGGGAAAGTCATCAAGCGGCAGAAGGCAAACCCGGAGATCGCGACGGGCGAAGTGGAAGTGATGGCCACGCGACTGCACATTTTGAACAATTCGAAGACGCCGCCGTTTCAGATTGAAGACGAAGTGACCGCATCGGAAGAAACCCGGCTCCGTCACCGGTATCTCGATTTGCGGCGGCCCAAACCGCACAGCAATATCGAACTGCGGCATCGGATTTTGTTCGAGATACGAAAGACGCTCGACGCTCTGGGATTTTTCGAGATTGAAACTCCGATCCTGACACGGTCGACGCCGGAGGGAGCGCGGGACTGCCTGGTGCCGAGCCGTATTCACCACGGGCAATTCTACGCCCTGCCGCAATCGCCGCAGATCTTCAAACAGATTCTGATGATTTCCGGGATGGACCGATATTTCCAGATTTGCCGGTGCTTCCGCGACGAGGATTTCCGCGCGGACCGGCAATTGGAGTTTACGCAGCTGGACCTGGAAATGTCGTTCCCGCGGCAGCAGGACATTTTCGACGTGATCGAGCAGGTGATGATCCGCGCGCTGGAGGTGGTGGACATCAAAGTGCAAGGTCCCTTCCGGCATCTCGACTACAAGGATGCGCTGAAGCGTTATGGGTCGGATAAACCCGATCTGCGTTTCGGAATGGAACTGCGTGAAGTGACGCAGCATTTCGAGCCGGCGCGGGCCACGATGAATTTTGAAGGGAAGATGCAGGCGGTGGTCGCACCGGGCGCGGCGACCTGGTCGCGGAAGCAGCTCGACGAACTGGCGGAATTTGCTAAGGGTGCTGGCGCGCGCGGCGTCTATACCGCGAAGGTCACCGCGGAAGGCATTTCGTCGGGGCTCGAGAAGTCGTTGGGCGCGGACGGATTGAAAAAACTGGCCGAGGCGGTCGGGGCGAAGGCCGGAGACTTGATCGTCGCGACGGCGGCGCGCAAGCAAGTGGAGCACGACGACACTTCGCTGGGAGTCGCGGGGCAGGTGCGGCTGTATCTTGGCGAAAAGCTGAATTTAATCGACCGCAGCAAATGGGAATTTGCGTGGATTACCGGGTTCGCGCTGTTCGAGTGGAGCGATAGCGACAAGCGCTGGGTGAGCGCGCAGCACCCGTTCACCGGAATCTACGAAGAAGATTTGGACAAGCTCGAAACGGCGCCGTGGGAGTGCCGCTCAAAAGGCTACGACCTGGTGCTGAACGGCGTGGAGTTGGGCTCGGGCAGCATCCGAATTCACCGGCAGGACGTGCAGGCGCGGATGTTCAAGGCGCTGGGGCTGAGCGACGAGACGGCGCGGCAGCGATTCGGATTTTTTCTCGACGCGCTGACTTACGGGACGCCGCCGCACGGTGGAATCGCGCTGGGCTTGGATCGGGTGGTGATGCTGCTGGCCGGTGAAAAATCGATTCGCGAAGTGATTGCGTTTCCGAAGACCACGGCGGCGGTGGATTTGATGGCCGAGTCGCCATCGGAAGTAGGAACCGACCAGTTGGATCTGCTGGGAATCGCGATCAAACCGAAGGCGGCCACGCTCAAAAAGGACGCATGATTTCGTATCCAGCACTCATCGCCGTCGCACTTACTGCGCTGGTCATTGTGTTTCTGCTGGTGCGCAGCATGTACCGGTTCCCATTGCGAGCGCAGTTTGTGGTGTTGTTGGGTCTCGGGGTGAGCATCAGTTTTATCCTACTGGTGATGGTGCAGGCGCCGCATTTTCCGCAATGGCTCGGCGTAGGGCTGGTCATTTTCGTGTTCATTGCCAGCCTGTTTGGGACACGCACGTTCCTGCGAAGTCTGGCGGAAGATGAACGGCAGGAAGAGGAAGCTGCGCACCGAGAACTGCCAGCTTTCGGCACCGAATCCGAACTTCAAAACCCGCCCTCGGTGGGGCACAACTGATGAGCCGAATCCGCATACTTGCCGAAAACGTGGCGAACAAGATTGCCGCCGGTGAGGTGGTGGAGCGGCCGGCGTCGGTGGTGAAAGAGCTGCTGGAAAACGCGATTGACGCCGGGGCGCGGTCGATTCGGATCGAGACGGAATCGGGCGGAAAGCGGTTGATTCGGGTGACCGATGACGGCTGCGGCATGAACCACGATGACGCGCTGCTGGCTTTCGAGCGTCACGCGACTTCCAAGCTGCGCACCGCGGATGATTTGCTTTCCATTGCTACCCTGGGATTTCGGGGCGAGGCTTTGCCCTCGATTGCGTCGATATCGCGGCTGGTGCTGGAGACGCGGGACGCCGAGGATAACGAAGGCATTCGGGTCGAGTTTGCCGGCGGCAAATTGATCAGCGTGAAACCGGCGGGTGTGCCGGCGGGGACTTCGATCAGCGTGTCCGATATTTTCTACGCGGTGCCGGCGCGGCGGAAATTCCTGAAATCGGAAACGACCGAGCTGGGGCATATCGCTTCGCTGGTCACGCATTACGCGCTGGCGCATCCGGACCGGCAATTTCTGCTGAAGACTCCCTCGCAGGAAATCCTGAATTGCGCGCCGGTGGAAAAACTGGCGGACCGGGTGTACCAGATTTTCGGACGGCAAGCGCTCGAAGAGCTGATGGAGATTCCAGAGACGGAAGCGCCGATTCACACGGCGATCACCGAGCCACCGATCGAAGCGGACGAAAAAGCGCCGACGATTCGGGTGACGGGTTTTGCGTCGCGACCGGAAGTGCAGCGCACCAATCGCAATGGAATTTATATTTTCGTGAACCGGAGGCTGGTGCGGGACCGGTTGTTGCTGCACGCCATCAACGAAGCCTACCGGAACATCACGCCGCCGGGGGTGTTTCCGGTGGTGCTGCTGTTTTTGGACATGGACTGCCAGGAAGTCGACGTGAACGTGCACCCGGCGAAAATCGAGGTGCGCTTCCGGCATCCTTCGTTCGTGCATGATTTCACCCGCGACACTTTGCGGCATGCGTTGTCGATCGCGCGGCCAATTCCTGGGTTTCCGGTGGGACGCGCCGCGGCGGCTGGCGCAAACGGCGCAGGCCGGGAAGGCCTGAGCGACGGCGCGCCGACGGCGCGCAGCGTTTACGATCAGGAGGCGCCCGAAACCGCTGGAGGTTTTGCGGCGAGCATTTCGGGAAACGTCGCCGGCGGATTTTCCGGCCCACCCCGCGCGGTGATTCCGACTTCATTTGGATCAGTTGCTGGCGCGGCGGAGGGATTTGAATTGACCGGCGCGCCGGACCGGCCGATTCCGCAGCGGCTACAATTTGGGCCGACGGAAGGGTCTGATTTTTCGTTTGGCGCGCCGCAGACCGGCGCCGCGGTTGCGGATGTGGTCACCGCGGGGAATTCTCCAGGCGCATTGCCGCGACTGGATGAAATTGCCGATTTAAAACCGCTGGGCCAGGTGAGCAGCAGCTTTATTGTGGCGGTAAACGGCGAGGGGCTCTGGATTATCGACCAGCATGTAGCGCATGAGCGCGTGCTGTTCGAGCAGCACCTGCGCGCGCGGCGCGAGGGCGAGATGGGCGGCCAGCGCGTGCTGGTCCCGCTGATCGTCGACCTGAACCCGCGGCAGCTGGCAATCTTCGAACAAATCGGCGAGGAACTGCGGGCGAATGGGTTCGAAGCCGAATTGATGGGCGAGCGCAGCGTGGCGATTCAGGCGGCGCCGGCCGGAATTACCAGCGGCGACGCGGAAAAATTGTTATACGAAATTCTAGACGGCATCGCCAAAGAGAATCAGGCGATCTCGATCGATTCGTTGCAGGCTAAGATTGCCGCGTCGACTTCCTGCCATGCGGCGATCAAGGTAAATACGCCACTGGATCATACGAAAATGGAATGGCTGTTGGCGGAGCTGGCCAAAACCGAATATCCGATGAGCTGCCCGCACGGGCGGCCGGTGGTACTGCGCTATTCGGTGCGCGAAATCGAGCGCGCCTTCAAACGAATCTGATTTGACTCCCAAACTCATCATCGCGATCGACGGGCCGGTCGGCTCCGGGAAAAGCACGCTGGCGCGGCGCGTGGCGGAATTGATGGGCTACGTGTACGTGGATACCGGCGCGATGTACCGGGCGCTGGCGCTGAAGGCGCTGCGGCACGGCATTTCGTTCGAAGAGGCCGATGAC
>Ga0302304_10000721_pt1 | contig 18122 bp, 20 predicted proteins | sample III_Palsa_E2_2_FD_198769 | JGI IMG/M metagenome (GOLD analysis project Ga0302304, IMG submission 198769) | Peat permafrost microbial communities from Stordalen Mire near Abisko, Sweden - III_Palsa_E2_2 | ecosystem: Environmental > Terrestrial > Soil > Palsa > Peat permafrost | place: Sweden...
TACTTGCAGCCTGCGCCAGGCGCTATTGCGTGACGGATGTCGGCTGCACGCCTATGCGTTCAAATTGTCCCTGACACCTTTTTGCTCGTCACCCCTATTTTACTATTGTAGTATTAATAAAATTCAAGCTTGGCGATGGCCTCGCCGGCGCTATGGGAGAGATCCACGATGCAGCAGAAGTTTGCGCGCGGCTGGCGCCGTGTCTGCGTGGCGACGGCGATGCTGATGATGACGGGGCTGGCGCAAGCGGGTGTCGTATCGGTGCATGGCACACTGCATGTCGATGAACCAGGCGCACTGGTCTCGCGCAATATTTTCGGCCAGTTTTCCGAGCATCTGGGCAACGGTATCTATGATGGTTTGTGGGTTGGCCCGGATTCGGGTATCCCTAACGCCGACGGGTATCGCAACGATGTGATCGCGGCGCTGAATGCCCTGCATGTACCCAATGTGCGCTGGCCCGGCGGTTGTTTTGCGGATGAATACCATTGGCGCGATGGCATTGGGCCACGCGACAAGCGACCGACGCGGGTGAATACTCATTGGGGTGGTGTGGCGGAGTCGAATGCTTTCGGCACGCAGGAATTCATGAACTTCATCGAGCGCATCGGCAGTCAGGCTTATGTAGCCGGCAACGTGGGTGACGCCGCGCCTGAAGAAATGGCGCAGTGGGTCGAGTACATGACGGCTACGGGCAAATCGTCGCTGGCTCGCGAACGCGCCGCCAATGGTCACGAGAAGCCCTGGGTGGTTCCCTATTTCGGTGTGGGCAACGAGTTGTGGGGCTGTGGCGGGAACATGCGTGCGGAATATGCCGCGGATCTGTTTCGACGCTATCAGACCTTCGTGAAGGTGCCCGCGGGGCAAACCATCATGAGGATTGCGCCCGGTGCCAACAACGACGACGTTCACTGGACCGAAGTGATGATGCGCGAAGCAGCCAAGTTCATGGATGGACTGAGCCTGCATTACTACACCGTGCCGGGTGGCTGGCCGCCGCTGGCTTCATCGACCGATTTTGGTGACGAGGGCTGGATTGAAACCCTGTCGCTGGCACTGCACATGGATGACCTGATCAAGCATCACAGTGCGGTGATGGACAAGTACGATCCGGACAAGAAAGTGGCCCTGGTGGTCGACGAGTGGGGAACCTGGTATGCGCCGCTGCCAGGTACCAATCCCGGGTTTTTGCGGCAGCAGAACACCTTGCGTGATGCCCTGGTGGCGTCGTTGACGCTCGACATCTTCACTCATCATGCCGATCGCGTGCGGATGGCCAATATCGCGCAGATGATCAACGTGCTACAGGCGATGATCCTCACCGACGGCGCTCGCATGCTGCTCACGCCGACGTATCACGTGTTTGCGATGTATCGGCCTTATCAGGATGCTACCGAGTTGCCGTTGCAGCTCGACACACCCAGCTACACGCTCGATGGATACGCTGTACCGGAGGTACATGGTTCGGCGGTGCGGGCAAAGGACGGCCATGTCTATGTCGCGCTGACCAATCTGGACCCCGAGCGCGACGCGAACGTTGAGATAACGGTGGATGGCCTGAAGGCGGTGGGCGTTGGTGGGCAGATTCTGACCGCGCCAAAGATCACTTCACACAATACGTTTGATCAACCCAATGCAGTGAAGCCGGTGTCGTTCAACGATGCGCATGTTCAGGGCGACAAGCTGAGCGTGGTATTGCCGGCCAAGTCGATCGTGATGCTGCAGCTGCGTTGACCATGTCTTGCTGCGCCCACTGCATCTCGATTTCACAGGGCCCGGTCCGCGCGCTCGCGAACCGGGCTTTTCCGTTTGCCCAGCGGCTTTCATTTCCCGGTCAAGGCCCAGGTCAGTCGCTGCTGCTCGATCCTTCCACTACGGGCAGCAGTACGGCACTGCGTCCATCGGGTCCGTGCTCGATCGTCACCGTCGCCTTGCGGTAGTCCGACGGTTTGGCGAACAGGATGTTGGGCACGTAGGTCTGCGGGTTGCGGTCGTAGAGCGGGAACAGGCTCGACTGGATCTGCACCATGATCCGGTGGCCGGGTTTGAACACATAGTTCACCGTGGGCAGCCGGAACTTGTATTCATGCACTTGGTTTGCCGGGATCGGTGACGGATCGGCGAAGCTCTTGCGATAGCGCCCGCGAAAGATGTCGAGCGACACCGGTAGCTCGTAGCCGCCCATGGTGGGGTCGGTCGGATCGGTGCCGGGATAGACGTCTATAAGTTTGACCACGAAGTCACCGTCGGTGCCGGTGGTGCGGGCGAAGAGGTCGGCGATCGGTGCGCCTTCCAGTCGCACGGTCTTGCTCAGTACCGGCGTGGTGTAGGACAGCACGTCGGGCCGGTTCGTCACGAAGCGCTGGTCGTGGACCAGCCAAGTGCGCCACTGGTCGTTTTTCTGCGGAATCGGGCGTGGCAGGTAGGGCACAGGTTTGGCCGGGTCGGCGACGTAGCTGTCGCCGTCGCCGTTCGGCTGTTCGAAGCCCAGGCCCATGTCGGCCTGCAGGTAGAGTGGGGTGAGCGACTGATTGCTGGCCACCTTCCAGTCGGCGAAGCCGTCCCAGTGCTGCTCGGTCGGGTTATAGATCATCGCATCGGGCAGTGGCTTGGGCAGCGGCGTGCCGCGCAGGTAGTGGTTGAACCACGGGATCATCACGTTCTGGCGGAATTGCGCGGTGGTGTTGCCGGGCCATTTGAGTGGTCCCATGTTCCAGCCATCGCGATTGATCTGGCTGTGCCACCACGGGCCCATCACGAGGTGGTTGTTGGCGCCGTGCCCGGCCTGCTTGAGCGCTTCCCAGGCATGCACGGCACCGTAGATATCCTCCTGATCCCACAGGCCTTGCAGCCACATGGTGGGCACATCGGAGGGATGCGCGACGAGCAGCTTGTCCAGCGCCTGGTTCTGCCAGAAGGCGTCGTAGGCCGGGTGTGCCGAGAAGCGGTTCCACCAAGGCAGTTGCCGAAAGCCGTTGGCCTCCGCATAGGCGCCGGCCGAACCCGCATCGAGGAAATTGGTGTAGTCGTCGTAGTTGTCGCGCGGGATGCTCTCGCCTTCACCTTGCTTGCTCGTCTGGCCGCTGAAGTAGTCGAGGTTCACCTGACGCAGGGCGCCGTAGTGGTACCAGTCGTCACCCATCCAGCCGTCGATCATCGGGCTTTCCGGCGCAGCGGCCTTCAGCGCAGGGTGCGGGTGGAGCAGGGCCATGGCCACCGTCCAGCCGTCGTAGGACGAGCCGATCATGCCGACGTTGCCATTCGATTCCTTGGTGTTCTTCACCAGCCAGTCGATGGTGTCCCAGGCGTCGGTGGTGTCGTCGGTGGTGGTCGGGTTGAGCGGCCCCATCGGCGGGCGCGTCATGATGTATTTGCCTTCCGAGCCGTATTTGCCGCGGATGTCCTGCCACACCAGGATGGTGCTGCCGTCAGCCCAGTCCTTGTCGCCCGACCACACCGCATCGGCCATGTGCGGGCTGTTGTCGGGTGTGAAGGTGTCGGTGTTGTATGGCGTGCGCTCGAGTAGCATCGGCAGGTTGTGCGCGCCCTTCGGGATTAGCAGCACGGTGTGCAGCTTCACACCGTCGCGCATCGGGATCATCACCTCGCGCTTGACGTAGTCGAAGTTGCTCTGCGGTTGCTTCCAGTCGGCCGGAATGTCCGACGCGGTCTGGATCATGTCGGGCGTGACCTTCGAACCATCGGAACCCAATGCGGGCGCAGCGGGCAAGACAACTGAGATGAGGCAGGCGAGCGAAACCAGCGCCGAGGCCAGGGCGGCTTTTTTCATGTACAGAGGTTCCTCATGGGGGAGTCAGAAACTTGGGTAAGAGTGCACTTTCTACGGAAGTCGTTCCGGTGTCACGCGCAAATTCCGGTCGAGTTGAACATCGATTCCGATAAGGCCTGAACAGGGCACTGATCCCGACCGGCACCCGAAGGGGCTGATTGCTGACAAACGGGTGTACTGGCATTTTTGTTAGGCCCACTTTCGACGGCGCAACGGACATAATCTTGGCAGCCAAATGTCCCCAATCGAATGCGATCCTCGATGTAAATTATGGGCTCAGAAACATGGATCGTCGGTTCACATATCTCATGGCCCATAACGTACGACGCGTGAAATGGCTTGCTTTTTTCGTGCTGATTGCACTTCTGACGCTTGTTGGTGTGTGGATAGCCGGTTCGCTTCTCGTTGGTCCCACCCAAAGCCCCATTGGACAGCCACCCTCTGACCTCGCCGCTCAGGCAGTGATATTTCCTGATGCAGAAGGTGAGCCCGTCCACGGTTGGTTTGTCGCTGGTACCAAGAATCAAGGCGCGGTTCTCTTGCTTCATGGTGTTCGCGCGGACCGGCGGGCTATGGTCAATCGCGCTAGGTTCCTACATGCAGCTGGCTATGCGGTGCTATTGATCGACTTCCAAGCATCGGGTGAAAGTCCTGGTAAAGCGATTACTTTCGGCTACCGCGAGGCGGGGGACGTGAAGGCATCGCTGCGATATCTCCACCAACATCTGCCGGGCGAACGCGTCGGCATCATTGGTACATCGATGGGCGGTGCTGCGACGATTCTCGCCGAACCTGATGTGGATGCAGACGCTGTTGTACTGGAACAGGTCTATCCAACGATCAGGCAGGCAACAGAGGATCGGCTGGCTATACACCTTGGACCTATGGGTCCATGGCTAGCGCCTCTCCTGCTATCTACTTTGCACCTTCATCTGGACATTTATCCCGACCAGCTACGCCCTATTGACCATATCGGCCATTTGGCAATGCCCAAGCTGCTGATCGTGGGTGACCGCGATCGGGACACGACCATTGCCGAATCCTACGCGATGTTCCATGCAGCGAAAGGACCAAAGGAGTTGTGGGTAGTGCATGGAGCCAGGCACGTTGACCTGTACGGATACGTCGGGGCCGATTACAAGGTGCGTGTGCTCGACTTCTTTGACAATTGGCTGCGTAAGAAATCATAGGTTGTGAGGCGATTGCGATCCGACTGACTAGCCATGGTGCAGGTGTCTTTGGATAAGCTGGCGCTAAGTGGCCGTTTTCGACCCAGGCTGTGTGAAAACTCAAGGTCGGCTCTGACGAGCGCAAATCTCGACTGTTTTTTGCCGTCTGTGGCGAAATCTCAGTGTCTGGACATCTGCTCATTGCTCAGAATGCGACTCTCGCGAGCAACGCAAATAGTTTTCACACAGCCTGGACCCGGAACGGACCTCGTTGTAACGGTAACCAGCCGAAGCTAGAGTCACGTGGAAGAAAGGGGTCTTACCACCCGTTGGTGAGATGTGTGGTGCATGCGGTCAATGTGCGGGCAGGCAGAAAGATTGGAAACATGCGATGACTCAATTATTTCGGTACGCGCTAGGTTTTGCTGCCTTGGCGGGTTTTTTGATCTCGCTCGCGGTGCACGTTGAAGCGTTGATGGGTGTGGATATTGCGTCATCTATTCCCTCTGTCTGGCTTCTCCATGCTGGAGTTTTCGTTGTATTCGGCCCTTTCGTTTTTTTCAGCCGGAAGGATTTCGTTGGCAATCAATCCTTGCTCAGCATGGCGAAAGGCTTGCCTCCATGGGCTGCTGTGCTCGGGGGCGCGATCTTTGTATACGCGATTGTCAACTTTGCTTTGTTCTTGCTCCATTCCGAAGGCGGCAATCCCACCGTGGAGAATGGGAAGTACCTTCTCATGGAGCATGGCGCGCTAATTCGTGAACTTACCCCGACGGAGTTCACCGCGCTCAAAGCAAATGAATTACGCGGCTTCTCCGGCCATTGGCTCCTCTTTTACTTCGTTCCGGCGGCGTACTTCTTGTTTTGGAAGCCATCGACTCTTCCGCTGTCTTCGGGACTGACCAGCAAGATAGCCTAAGGTCTGCTTTCAACTCGGAACGGACATCTCATGGGGTCCTGCCGGAAGCGCGTTTGGACGCCGCCGCTAGGGTATGGAATGCGGCTAGTGCTGCCTCTCAGCATGAGCTGCGTATAGGATTAAAAGTGGTGAGGCTAATCACTGTAAACGCGTAGCTGACGCGCATTCTCAATCCATCGGACGCATGAGGAAAAAATGATCCGTAATCATTGCAAGGTATGGGTGGCGCTCAGTCTGTGCACACTTTTGTGCATTTCGGCGTGCTGCCAGGCGCAGTCAACTTCTCAACCTGAAGTCATCGAATGGACCTGGGCGGTTAGGCCTACCCAAGTTGATCATCAGCTGCCGAACGTTCTCTTGGTCGGAGATTCCATTACTCGCAACTACTTCCCCGAGGTGCAGCGAGAGCTCAGCGGTAGAGCCAATGTCTATTTATTTGCTGCTTCGACCAGCCTGGGAGATCCGCGCCTGGATATACAGTTGAACGAGTTCGCTGCGTTGGAGGGCGTGAAATTCAGGGTAATTCATTTCAATAACGGGATGCATGGCTGGTCTTATACCGAAAAGGAGTACGCAGCATTCTTCCCGAGCTATGTTACGACGCTTCGAAAGATCGCTTCCGGCGCCCACCTCATTTGGGCATCCACAACTCCGGTAAAAAAGGACGATCCGCTTGGTCCTTCAAATAAGCGTATCAAGGTGAGGAATACTGAGGCACTGCAAATCGTGAATCGCGATTTGATCGCCGTTGACGATCAATATACGTTGATGCTGCGTTATCCGAATCTCTACTTGGATGACATTCATTTCAACCCCGAAGGCTCCAGCCTGCAGGGTAGGCAGGTTGTCGGCACGATTGAAAAGTATTTGAAGTAATTCCGCTTTCGACCCATAACCACCGGAACCCACAGTCACGCTGCCTGTAGAACCTTGAGAGGTTCATTCTTTGTCACTGAACGCTCAGAACGGGTGCTGCCGGTAAAACTGCTCGAGCTGTTGATAGACGTCCGGCAAATGCTCTTGGAGTGTTGCCGGTGTCTCGAAAAATTGTTCGCTGGCCACCGCAAAAAACTCGGCCGGGCTTTCGAGCGCGTACGGGTCAATCGGCAACTCGCTCCCGTTGCGTTGTTCCTCCTTCAGGCGATCCCACGCGCTCGAGAAGACCTGCGACCACACGCGGCGATCCATGCGCCGATGCAATGGCGGAAAGCCGTTGGCGTCCCCGTTGAGCATGTCGAGCTTGTGCGCCATTTCGTGGATGATCACGTTGCGCCCCGGTTTCTTGCCGGCATCCAGCACATTTGCCCACGACAGGATCACCGGGCCACGCCCCCATGCCTCACCGGCCAACAGGGTGTCGCTTTGATGCACCACCCCAGCGGCATCGATTTTTGGGCGACGTGGAATGAACGCGTCCGGGTACACGATGATGCTGCGCCAGCCGTCGTACCAATCGATGCCAAGTTTCAGGATGGGTACGCAAGCATGCGTCGCGAGCAAGACAAGATCGGCGTCGTCAAGCTGCAAACCCTTGGTTGGCTCCAGCGCCTTGCTCTCCAGGAACAACGTTGCCAGCACGCGCAGCGTCGCCTGATCGGAAGCGCCCAGCCTGCGCGCCGGGGCACAGCGCTGCAGCGCCTCTTGCCAGAGCGATTCGGCGATCGGGTGCCGAGCGACGATGCGCCGTATGCGCCAGTTTCTGATTTTGTTGAACATGACCACATGCTGGACGGAGTCGTAGAGTCAAGAGCATCAGGGTCGAAGTGCACTTTCTCAAGCGAGAAAACCTGAGGAAAAGGTGTCAGGGACGAATGGCACTTACTTAAGCGCTCCATTCCGGTGAAATTCGTGGCAAGCGGTTGATTTAAAAGAGTGGCTGGCGGCCGGGCAAACTGTTGGTCCGACCCAAACAGACGGCCCACAAAGGCCGCCAGCCGTCATGCACACTAATTGCCGATCGCGTCGGCCGCAACGTTGCCGGATCCGGCAACGCTCGCGGGCCATCCACGCCTACGACTTCTTCAACGCGCTGACCGATCCTGATCTGCTGGACGTCGTCGACCAGCAGTTGCCCGCGCATCGTGAGCGACTGTTTCCGCCGACAACCACGTTATCGTTGTTCATGGCGCAGACCTTGAACGCGGACGCGTCGTGCCAAGCGACGATGGATCGCCACGTCGTGGAGCGGATCGCCAACGATCTACCCCCGTGCAGCACGGCCACGGGTGCGTATTGCAAGGCGCGACAGCGCCTGCCGTTGACCATGGTGCATTCGTTGTTGCAACACACAGGTCACGGGCTCATGGACCGAGGCGCCAACGCCTGGCGATGGCAAGGGCGTGCCGTGAAGCTGGTGGACGGTACGACTATCACGATGGCCGATACCGCCGACAACCAATGGCGTTATCCACAACCGCGCACTCAGCAGCCTGGTCTGGGGTTTCCTGTTGCTCGGGTAGTCGCCTTGCTGTGCCTGGGCACTGGCGCCGTACTGGATACCGCGCTGGGGCCGCAGGCAGGAAAGGAGGGAAGTGAGCACGCGTTATTCCACGCCCTGCTGCCCAACATCACCGAAGGCGACATCCTGCTCGCTGATCGTTATTACTGCTCCTACGTCATGATCGCTCTGCTGCAGGCGCGCGGTGCCGATGTCGTGTTCCAGCAACACCACCGACGGCATACCGACTTTCGTCGGGGCCGACAGATCGGCACGTTGGATCACGTGGTGGTGTGGAACAAGCCCGTTCTCAAACCGCACTGGCTCAGTCAGGAAGACTTTGATGAGTTGCCCGAAACCATGCAGCTTCGCGAAGCCCGCGTCGGTTCCAAAGTGCTGGTCAGCACTGTGCTGTCACCCACTCAGGTCAGTGCACAAGGTTTGAAAGCATTGTACGCACAGCGCTGGAACGTCGAACTGGATTTACGCAACATCAAGACCACCCTGGGCCTGGACCGACTGGTCTGCAAGACGCCGTCGATGAACGAAAAGCAGTGGTGTGTCGGCCTGCTTGCCTACAACCTCATCCGGTGGTTGATGCTGCGCTCCGCCAAACTGGCGGATGTACTGCCGCGCCAACTGAGCTTCAAACACAGCTTGCAACTCTGGTTGGCATGGAGCCAGCGCGGCTTGCCTCCCGATGAAACGCAGATCGAACGCTTGCTGGTCCTGATCGCGCAGCGCCGTGTCGGTCGAAGACCGGGACGCATCGAGCCGCGAGCCGTTAAACGACGACCGAAACCGTTGCCGCTCCTCACTCAACCACGTCCCATCGCTCGCGACAAAATACGGCGATTTGGCCACCCGAAGAGGCTTAAGTAAGTACCATTCGGGTCAGGGACAATTTTCGACACCGTTTCTCAACCGTTTCTCACGCCACCGTGACAATCAAATTGTCCCTGACACCATTCTGGTCCGACACCACTCTTCTACCGCGTTGTTGCCAGCCTGCCTTCGCCAGCGCAAGCGAACATGAGCGGAACTGGCGGGACACCCGGCGCGATGGCCTCATGACGCCAGTCCCAGGAACACGAGCACGACGGCAATGGTATCGATGAATCCGTGCGCCAGAATGGTTGTCCAGAGATTACGGCCGGAGAGCAGGAACGCCGCGCCGAGGATCAGACCGGCCACCGACGAATCAAGGATGCCTGCCGGCCCCTTGTAGTAGTGGCCGTAGCCGAACAGTACCGCGACGACGATGGTCGCCGTCCACCATGCAAGGCTCGAACCGCCGCCCACGTCGGCGCCGCGTTTGGTGAGGTAGCCCCGGTAGCTTATTTCCTCGCCGAAAGCGGCGAAGGTCCAGACAAATAGCAGCGCGATCAACGCTGCGGTCGGATTGTGCACGATGCTGTCGGTTCCCTTCGGTGCGATCTGCTTCGGCCAGAAATGAGCGGTCAACGGATCGATGACCAAGGTACCGAGCAGCAATCGCAGGATCGTTGCACCGGCGGCTAGCAAGATTGTTTTCGGCCACGATTTCGGTCGCTTGAGTCCCAGCGCCGCCCATCCACCTTCGCGCAGGCGCGTCGACACGAGGCCTAGCACGAACAGGATCGGCACCTCGTTCGGCAAGACGTGCCACACATTGTGGCCCAGCACGATGGCCGCGCCGATCAGGAATTCCAGGCCGCTGATGGGGCTCGACAAGGCCCTGTCCGCATCATCGATTGCTTGCGCTTCCGACATTGTCCTCGATCTCTTGCCGATACCTGCCCGAAAGATACGTCATCAACCGCGGGTATTCCGCGCGTCTCCGGCTGGTTCACGCAGGATTCCTGTGCGAGTCTGTGGCATGGCTGTGAGCATCGACGATCGTGACCGACTGATCCTGGAATTGATCCAGGCCGACGCATGGCTCAGTTATGCTGCCATCGCCAAGCGCGTGCATCTATCCGCGAGCGCCGTGCAGCGGCGGATGGAGCGCTTGATCGAAAACGGGATCATCCGCGGCGCCAGGGCCGACGTAGTGCTCGAAGAAACATCGCTGCCATTGAGCGTCTTCCTGTTGGCGGAACTGGCGGACGACTCCGCCGCCACGATTAGGCAATTCACGCGTGCGATGGCAGCTTCGCCCGAGGTGATTGAAGCTCATTACGTCACTGGCGAGGTGGACGTCGTGCTTAAGCTGCAGGTGGCGGACATGGCCGCATACGATAGCTTCGTGCACCGGTATATCAATCGCTCGCCGCAGGTGCGGCGCTTCAAGACATTCGCCGTACTGCGATTGCTCAAGTCATGAGCTGCCTTTGGGTGGCGGTCTCAAACGGTCGATGCGGCACACTGACGACTGCTCAGGCGGCGGAGCTGGGAGTGTGGTTGTTACCTTGTCAGACAACGACGTAACGCAGAAAACAGCCACCCACTTTGTGGTTGCATACTTTGTTGGGTGAGCCGTGTGCCGTTAAAGAAAAATTCAGGGCTCAGACGAAGAGCTGGTTTTCCTGAAGTTTCGACGAAAACTTGATGGGGTGAAGCCCGTCTGCTTGCGGAAAACATTCGAGAAGTGCGCCTGATCGGAAAAACCTGTCTCCAGCGAAATATCTGCCAGAGTGAATTCTGAACATTGGAGCTTTTCCTTGGCCGATTCGATACGCAGTTCTCTGAGATATTCGCCCGGAGTGCAATGAAACCAGCGCCTGAATTCCTTCGATAAATGCGCAGGATGCACACCCACCAAGGCTGCGATCTCAGTCAAGGATTTGGGCTCCTTCATATCTTCACGTAGCAGTTCGCTGGCTCGGCGAAGCCACGCGGGCGGGACAGAACCACGAGGCAGCGAGCGCTGATGCGCCAGTGCGACCGCGCCCATTAGAAAACCCTCAATAACAAGAGCAGAGAACGGATCCGGATCCATCAACTCTTGAAGCAAACGGGACTGAAGAAAACGAACTTCGGATGCCGAAATTTCCATTGCGTCGTTCGCCACGGGCGCCGACTCGCGAAGCTCGCCGAGGAAATTATTGCTGAATTCAGCCGACAGGAAAGTCGTGGCCGGAGTAAAGAGATCTTTCTGGATCCATTGGGGAGGCAAGAACAAACCAGAGTTCGGTGCCAGCTCCATGGCTCGGTTCCCCATCGTTTTCAAACAATGGCCGTTTTCTACAAACATGACAGACGCGCACTCGTTTCCGTGCAAAACAGAAGCCGTCCCGGCTTGGTAGCGAATTCGAGATATCGTCACGCGCCCTGTAGACAGGCTCTGCAGGGTTGTCCCGTAGTGTTGGCCCGCGGGCAACATCGTTGGCAATGATGGTTGAGCGTTACTCACGGTTTAGGTCCATACAAAAACGCAAAGATCATTCAATCCAATGGGCGCTACAGCCAGGAAACTGCATCGAAGTTTGTTTCAGGAGATGTAGCGTACCGCTTCGAAGAATGCCGGTATCGGTTTCCTTCCAAACCCAGGCAGGTCCTGTCGAGGCTTCATCGTTTGAGCTCTCAAGATGCAAATGGCGGTCCGCGCCAGGAGAAACGTTAGCTGATTCACTACATCCAAACATTGGGCGAATTCAGCGATCGCTTTAAGTTCACGACCTTCATCTAACCTAATCAGGAACCACGCGCCATGCGTCACGTACATAAAACCGCCTGCGAGATCCTGGCTTTCATGATGTTTCTTGCTGTCCCGATTTCAGCTGGCGCCGAAGACATTCGCCTGACACCGACCTCAGTTGGCTGGACGATTCAAGCCGTCGTGAATGGAAAGCCGGGCACATTCTTGTTCGACACGGGTGGCGGCAACAGCATCATGAATCCGCAGTTTGCTGCCAACATCGGTTGCAAGCCCTGGGGACAGATGAGTGGATTCACCATGCAATCCAAACGCATCGACATGCTGCGCTGCGATGGTGTTGCCGTAAAAATTGGCAAGATTGACGTAACGCCAGAAACAATGGGCGTATTTGATTTCACGCGTCTGCTGCCTCCCGGCAGCCCCCACATCGATGGATCGCTCGCACTGGATCTATTTCCCAATAAAACTTTTCGCTACTCGCTTACCGACCGAGTACTGGAAGTAGTGGATAGTCCAAGCGAGATAAAGGGGCTGGATAAAAAGTCATCCATGCCTGTGCACGTCGTTCGCGACGCGCAAGGCCTTGCACTCGAAATTAATCTTCCAGTAAAGACGCCAGAAGGTACGGCTTGGTTCGAGTTGGATTCCGGAAACGATAGCGGCGACATCCTCGTGGGGAAGCACCTTGCCGGACTATTTCATCTTTCCACTGAGCATAAGAAACAGAAGGTATCGGGATCGCTACTGAATGGTGCGGCTTTTACTGGGTCGGTGGAGGTTCTTGACCTCGCACTGGACGGCAATCTTGGACTGAGCTTCCTCAAGGACAACGATGTCGTCGTCGATATCCCGGAACACCGTGCGTGGGTAATACCACGCGGAAAATGATTGATGCTCGGGTCGAAGCAGGCATCAATGCCATGTGCTGCGCTTGCCGCCAGCGACGGCGGCATTCATTTCGACGCTTAGCGTGAAGGTGCGTTGTTCGTCTGGCCGCATGGCACCGACGCCCACTAGCTTGCGGGCGATTTCCTCGCCGCGTTCGTTGCGGATGGTCAGCACCATCGAGTATTCCCACGCACCGCTGTCGGCGGGGTTGCGGAAGCTGCCTTCCACGCGCAGTGGTGTGGAGGCTGGCGCCGCCGTTGCGTTGGTGGGCTCACTGAAGCGGAGCTTGTGGCGACAGGCGGGACACACGCTCGCACTTTCCAGGATGGTCTCCCGGCAGTGCGGACAGATGCGTGTCGCCCCGGCCGTGCCCGATGACGCATTGCTCACGAAGTTTTGCCGTCGTGTCCGAGGGTCTTGTGGGCGCTGTTGCCATCGGCGGCATCGTCCCAGCCAAACTCGGCCTGGCCGCGCATGCGCGAACCCGCCGCTACGCTGAGCGACCCGGCCTTCAGGTCGCCAGTGAGCGCGCCGGTTTGCAGCAATTCCACATGTACGGCGGATTCGATGTTGCCGATGAGTTCGCCCGCGATGGTGACCTTCTCGGCGCGCACGCTGCCGGTCACCTTGGCGCTGGGCTCGATAGTGAGATCGCCGCGGACGTTGACGTCGCCCTTGAAGTTGCCAGCGATGCGCACATGGCCGGCACCTTCGATCTTGCCCTCGATGGTGATATCGGGCGCGATCAGCGATTCGGTTTTGGGCTTGCTCGGCGTGGGTGCGGCTGTGGGTGTTGAACGGAATGCGGGCTGCACCGGTGTTTCCGCTTCGGGCCTTGCCTCCGGGACGGCGCGGTGCGTCAGGTCGGTGGCTTCGGGCGTTTCGGTGGAGGAGGTCTTGACGGGTTCTTTCCACAGGGCCATGAGGGGACTCCGGTTTCGGTCAGACGGAGGGTGACCGTACCCCCAAACGACCGCGATGGGAACCGCCGCAAATCAGAGAGGTTCAGGTTGTACTAGCTAACCGGGTCAAAGCCCCTTACAGGATGGGATTGAGTCGGGAGCTAAACGGGCTGCCTCAAACTGCTCCATTTTGTTGTGTGCCGCCTTGCGTTGGGCGTAAATAGCGAGGGCGGCCGTGGCCGCCTTCGTATGGGAACGGATAACGCCGATCAAGCGGCGATCGGTAGAGCCATGTCGGCCACGATGTCGTCGCCGCACACATCGCGCCATAGGTGATACATCACTCCGAACATCACCGTAAACATCATGAGCAACACAGCGATGTAAAGCGGAATGATCAGCGCGAACACCAGCCATGCGCCGACGAGCTTGCCAATCAGGGCGAGCAGAGCAGCAACGATCACGATGGCGATAGCTGCGACGATCCAGACAAGGACGAGGCTCACTGCAAACACCAGCAGCGGCAACAGGTTCTTCAGCGCGCCGATCAGGCCATCGCCGATGGCACCGAACACGCTGCGCTGACGCAGCGCGACCTGACCAAGGCTGATTGAGTAGAAACCCATCATGAAGATGCCAAGCACCACGAACAGTGCGATTGCGATTCCGAAGCCGTGGGGTAATGTTGGCGGAGGCTGATGGCTGGCCTGTGCGGTCAGCATTTGCATATACCATCTGACGATACCGCCTCCCGCCGCCGCGATGATGATTCCGAACAGGGCGACGTAGACCACAATAAGCGCCAATCCATAGCCGATCACGCGCAATGCTTCGCCTTGTCGATAGGGATTGAAGATGCCGCGTGTGCGGGCCGGTCGCCCATGCTCGGCCGCATCGATCACTTGCAAATAGCCTGCGTAGAGCGGCACGAGCACCAGACTAAGCAGCATGGAAACCGCCGTAGTCCAACCGACGGTGGCCAAGCTCGGCTGTGTGCTCGTCTGCATCGAATGGAATTGCATCAGTAGCGTTATCAGCGAAGGCATCATGCATGCCAGCAGCAGGAAGACCGCACCCCCGAATAGCGGTTTTGGATGGCGGTAGCTCACGCTGATGCCGCGCTTCAGCCAGCCAAAGCCGGCCAACGGTCCCTTGGATCGTGTCGTCATGGTTTCACTTCCCTGATGATCGGCGCCCCCGCGCCGTGTAGACCGATCATAGCAAGCTAAGCGGGTCAGAGCCCTTGCAGGAATGTCGGCAGTGGCTTTGACCCGCTTAGATATTTAGATATAAGGCGTGCCTGCCATGGCGGCTTTCAGACCGATGGTTCCCTTATCGACCATAGCGAGGAAGGCAGCTTTCGCTTTCGCTGTATCGCGACTCTGCCGAAAGGTCTGGTGAGCCTGGATGTAGGCCACGGTCCACGTCGCCAAAAGCAGATTGGCCGCCAGATGGGCGGCAGGATCGGCAGGTTCTCGCTCTGCGCCTTCAGTTAGCGCCACCGTGACGACTTGCGCGATTTCGTCACGTATCGCCCTGGCCCGAGCCTTGAGGGTTTCGCTGCCCTCGATGGTTTCGATGAAGCCTTGGCTCGCAGTAGAAAATTCGACGTACGGGCTCTGCTCCTCAACCAGCCGATGAGCGAGCAGCCGTAGCGCCTCAATAGGAGATGTGCGCGGATCACGCTGCCGTACAGTTCCACGCAGGGTTTCGCGAATCTCCTCATCGCGATCAAAGAACATGTCCTCCTTGCGAGGGAAATGATTGAACACCGTCATACGTCCGACGTCGGCAGCTGCCGCGATCTCGTCCACTGTTACACGATCGAAGCCCCGCTCCTTGAACAGGCGGGTGGCGACATCGGAGATGCCTTCTCGTGTGGCGAGGCGTTTGCGGGATCGGCGATCGGGTTGTATTGACATGTGGCCATTTATAGCACAAATTATGTACTTAGTACATATTGGGACTAAGTATATGAATAAGCACATCGATGTTGTCGTGGTGGGGGCCGGACCGGTCGGACTCCTGACCGCCATCGAGCTGACTTTGGGCGGCGTGCGCGTCCTCGTGCTGGAGCGTCTGGCCGCCGCGAGTATGGTCACAAAGGCGTTGGGGATCGGACCGCTTGGAAGCGAAGCGTTACAGCGTCGGGGGATGGCTGCGGCCATCGCCGCCGCAGAGGAGCGCACCTTCGCGGCGATGAAGAAGTCAACGGAGCAGAACGGACCAGACGCGCGTGGTAAAGGGTCGAAGTTCAGTGGCCATTTCGCTGGCCTGTCTCTTATCCGAAAGGATGCGCAGAAGGAGCCGGAACGGCGTGCTCACCCGGTAGATCAGCACGCCGTCGAAGCCATGCTGGCCGACCGCGCACGCGCTCTTGGAGTCGAGGTGCACCGCGAGTGTGATGTCACTGGCTTCGTACAGCAGGACGACGGCGTCGACGTGAAGTGGGTATCTCCGACAGGCGATGGCCGTATCCGCTGCGCCTACCTTGTTGGTTGCGACGGGGGACGCAGCTCCATCCGAAAGATGGCCGGCTTTGACTTCCCTGGCACGGCTCCATCGATGACGATGTACAACGCGGTCACCGAGATCGACCATCCCGAACGCCTGTTGCCCAGTGGCTGGCGCCGTACATCGGGTGGCGTGTTCTCCTATGGATTTCTCCCCGGTCGGTTGGTCATGCTGGACTTCAGTGGTCCGCCTTCAGATCGAGAGGCTCCAGTCACACGCGAGGAGATTGAAGCCGTATTGCGCCGCATCAGCGGCACGGACATCCGCGTGAAATCGCTCGAAAGCGCGAGCCGATGGACGGATAACACGCGGCTCGTCGACACCTACCGCCAAGGCAGGGTGCTGCTCGCCGGTGACGCAGCGCATATCCATTCGCCATTCGGCGGGCAGGGCCTGAGCCTCGGGCTGGTGGACGCTGCAAACCTCGGCTGGAAGCTCGCTGCAGTCGTTCGCGGCGAGATGCCCGAAAGCCTGCTCGACACCTACACCGCCGAACGGCACCCCGTCGCCGAAGCTGTTCTGGCCAACACTCTTGCGCAAGTCGCCATCATGCGGCCTGATTCGCAAGCGGGTGCGATGCGAGACCTCGTGGCGAAGCTCATGCAGTTCGATGACGTCAATCGGTTCATCGGCGGAATGATGAGCGGCTTGTCCACCCCATACGATCTTGGGTCGGAGATGGGCGACGTCGGACGGCTGATTGGCGACAGGCCGATCAGCCATAGCGATGGTGGCGGCGACGTCTCGCTCTACGATGTCATGCAGGATGGCATGGGCGTTCTTCTCGACGCATCAATCGATGGGGAGGCTTCCAAGCTCGTTGCAGCCGCCTCGCAGAGGATACGTTGCGTCGCCGTCGATACAGGACCTTCGATGTTGATTCGTCCCGATGCCTGCATTGCCTGGGCCGGTGAGGAGAACAGCACAGACGGATTGGAGGAAGCGCTCCGTCGCTGGTTCATCCCAGCACTTGATGACGGGTCCATGCTGCGATCTGAACAGTGATTATTTTGCCGCCGCCCGAGCCACTCTCTTCGGTCAACATCGGAGCCTTCAATCTCGGTAATGCCGTAGGGTCCCTACTGGGCGGAGCGTTATCGCTGCCGGACTGGGCTTTCCCATGGTGGCTGCAGCGGGCGCTGTGACCGCGGGGATTAGTCTATTCAGCGTTCGGGTTGCTTTTTGCTATGAACCAAACTTTTTCGAGCGGACTTTCATGAGGTTATGAATCGACACCTGGCGAAGCGGAAGATGGTCCCTGCGGCCATCCTGGTCGTGGTGCTATGCGTCTGTGTCGGATACGGCGTTCTGTGTCACGTGGTGGTGTACGTGAGTGGATTGGCCGCCACGGGTGCGACAGTAAACGCTGGACAGGATTCTTCAGCAATGGCGTCATCCGTTTTCAGCTATCCGGCGCAGGTAGTTGGGTACGATGAGACAGGAGAACATGTCACCACGTTCAACGCGCGCCCCGATTTTACGCTTGCTGCTTTCGGTGGGTACCTGCTTGGTGCTGATCGCGGCGAATGGGGTGGCGAGTTAATGTTCCGTGATCGCAATGGAGCGATTCATCGACTGGTTGACCGAAACGTCCGGGGCATCATTCGCATGCCGTTCGGTGTTGTCGTGTTCACGGGGCTGGCACATTTGTCCCAGAGCGCCGGGGCGATCTACCGGGTGGATCAACGCCCGGATGGCACCGTGTCGACAAGCGTGCTCCACGTCCTGCCGGGCGCGCCTGGTGCCATAAGCTGGACAACGCGTGGCGATCTTGTCTTCGAGGTGACGATGCCCTATCTGTATCGCCGGGGCCTGTTTCCTTTTCGTGCCGCGAGAACACGCTGCTTGCGACTCGACCGGACGGGCGTGCTTCAAAGGCAACTCTGCGTGGCAATTATCGATCGGCGCTAAAGGGGCACTGAG
>Ga0302304_10000727_pt1 | contig 18052 bp, 10 predicted proteins | sample III_Palsa_E2_2_FD_198769 | JGI IMG/M metagenome (GOLD analysis project Ga0302304, IMG submission 198769) | Peat permafrost microbial communities from Stordalen Mire near Abisko, Sweden - III_Palsa_E2_2 | ecosystem: Environmental > Terrestrial > Soil > Palsa > Peat permafrost | place: Sweden...
CTGGTCCCGGTCCTGCTCGGGCTGCGGCCGGACGCCGCCTCCGAAGGCGGCGGCCCCTCCCGGATCGCGCGCGCGTGCGCGGCCATCCTTCCCGTCGGCCTCGTGACCGCGGGCCTCCTGCTCTACAACGACCTTCGTTTCGACAGCCCGTTCGAGTTTGGATATCACTTCGCCTTTTCGGGCGCGAACGAGTCGAACAGCACGCACTTCAGCCCGTCCTTTGTCTGGTTCAACTGCAGGGCCTACCTTTTTGCCCCTGCCCACCTGAGCGCCTATTTCCCGTTTGTCCGGGTAGCCTCCCTGCCGCCGATGCCCGCCGGGTACACGGGGGTCGAGGACCCCTATGGCATCTTCCCCAACATCCCGTTCGTGCTCCTCGCGCTCGCGTCGCCGCTTGCCTGCGCGCACCGCCCGAGGCTGAGGCTGTTCGCCGCGGGCGTCGCGATCGCATCGCTCGCCGTCGCCGCGGTCATCTTCACGTTCCAGTTCGCCGCCAACCGGTACATGGTCGATTTCCTCCCGGGCCTGGTGATCCTGGGCGTCATTGGGTTCTGGGGGCTTGCGGGCCGTCTTGCCGGGCCGACCGGCACGGCCGTCATCGCGGGCTGCTGGGTGCTTCTGGCCTGGTCCGTCCTCTTCAACCTTTTCGCGTCATTCGGGCACAACGAGTTCCTGCGCATCAACAACCCGGTCATCTTCCGGCGCCTCGTCCATGCATTCGATTTTCCGCGCCACCTCCTGGACCGCTTTTCGGGGCGAACCTACGGGCCGCTGGAAATCACCGTGAAACTCCCGGCTGACAAGGTGGGAAAGCTGGAGCCGCTCGTCATCACGGGCTCCGACTTCCTGTCGGACTACCTTTACCTGTACTACATCGCCGGCGACAAAGTCATCATAGGCTTCGAGCATACCAGCTACAGTGGGCCGGTGACGGAGGCGATTCCGGTCGATTACGGCCGGCCCCACCGCATCACGGTCGACATGCCGCCCCTCTATCCCCCGCTCGGCGACCCCTATTTCGACGGCATTCCCGCAAAGGCGATCGAGGGGTTCAGCGAGCGCCTGAAGGTGAGCCTCGACGGGACCCAGGTGATCGACACGACGCAGCAGTTCTATCCGCCGTTTTCGCTCGAGCCTTCGATCGGCTCCGGCACCTCAAGCCAGGCCGCCTTCGGACGGAGGTTTTCCGGCGAGGTCCTCGGTACGCGGCGCCTTGCCAAGGATTGGAACGCGGCGCCGAAGGCGGCCCCGGTCGGCCCCCTCGTCATCTCCCTCGTGTTTCCCGCCGGCCAGGCGGGCGCGAGCGAGCCCATCCTCTCGAGCGGGTTCACCGGCCGGGGCGACGTGCTCGCCGTCAATTACCTGGATTCCAACCATGTCACGTTCTCGCTGGACCATTGGGGATACGGGGGTCCCACGAGCGAACCGGTGGAGATCAAGCCCGGCGTGGCGCAGACGCTCGAGGTCCGGCTCGGCTCCTTTTTCCCCGCCGCCGAGCGGCCGGCCGGCATCCTGGCGTCTCGGTGGTCCGACGCGGCGGGCGAACTGGAGTTGATCCTGGACGGCAAGAAGGTCTACGAGGCCAAGGCGTCCTCCTACGATGTTCCGGCCGAGACGGTGGTGATAGGAAGGAACTCGATCGGGGCATCGAGCTGCGGGGCCAAGTTCAGCGGCAGGATCATCGGGTCCGCCCGGGCGGAACTCAGGTAGCGCAGGCCCGCTGGCCGGAATCCGATTCCGGCCGCCTACTCCTTCCGGCCTTCAAGGCGCTGGACAGCCCACCAGCGGTCCGCGGATTCGCGGGCCTTGTCGAGAAGCGCCAGCACAAGCCGCCCCACGGGCCTGCGGGCGAGAGCCTCATCCGCCGACGCGGTATCCGTGGATGGTACCGGACCTCTGCCGGCGACGAACGACATGTCGTACGAATAGACCGGCGCCGAGAAATCGAGGTGCGCAAAGCCGATCCTTGAAAAGAATATCCCCGCCGAGCGCCGGCTGAACAGGTACAGGTGCTCCTCGTTGTTCCTGTCCATATGCTTGAGAAAAAGGTCATTCGAGGCCCTGAGCTGCTCGTATCCGAGATGCTCGATGTACTCCGGCGTCTGGATGACAAAAAGGCCGTCCTTCGCGAGGAGCGTGGCGCAATGCCCCAGGGTGGCGACGGGATCCGCGAGGTGCTCGATGACGTCGTTCAAGATGATGATGTCGAAGCTTCCGGGCTGAAACGGCTGGCTCTCGATGGGGCCCGCGAGCACGGTCACGCCGAACGTCTCGTTGGCGAATCTCGCCACCCAGGGGCTCAGTTCGGTCCCCGTGGCCTCGTATCCGGCCCAGCCGAGCAGCGCGACATAACCCCCGTGGGCGCAGCCCACCTCGAGCACGCGCGCCGGCGGCAGCCGGACGGCGAGCAGGCGCGCAAGCCAGTGGGTGCAGCGCCCCGGAAGGTCCAGCCGCGCGCGCTCCCCGATGGCGGGCAGCCCGTGGTGCTGGGTCTGGCGCTCGGTCCAGTATTCCTGGTTGTAAAGGCCGGCGGTCCGGGGCGCGCGGCTCACCAGCGTCCCGCATGCCCTGCAGACCCGGTACTCGTCTGAATACGGCTCAAGCGCCGGATGTCCGCACCAGCAAGCCCGTTCGGTGGAGGTGTCGCTCATCGCCTAGAGATAGCCGATGTCCATCGGGAGCTGGGCGATGCCGTAGAAGGGAAGGGCTCCCGCACCATGGTGCGCCACGTTCAGCGGCCCCAGGCCGCCGATTCGGTCATAAAAGACTCCCACGTTTGGATTTTCCTCGTCGAACTCGGCGGCGTCTATCGAAAGAGTATAGGCGCCAGGCTGGAGGTTGAGCGTCACCCGGAACTCGAGCATGACTTCCTCGCCCTTCGCCAGCGCCGGAAGCGCGAAGCGCAGCTGGGGGGTTCCGGCGGCAAAAACAAGGTTTCCCATCCGGTCATGGACCTGGATGCCCGCAGAGGGCCTCTTGATGTCGGCATTTGCCCTGAGGAGCACCCGCACGGAGACGCGGTGGGTCATTTCAAAGTCCCAACCGGCCGCGCCGTGCCCATCGACCACGACGGCCGCCGCGAGTTCGAGCGCCCGGTCCCCGTGGCGCGACTTCGCGGCGGCAAGGATATCGCCGGCCAGGACCGCGGCGCGAGCCGCCGGGTCGACGGGGGGATGCTTCCCGGGGACGGATCCGCCCGACCCGGATGCGGGCCTGTGCAGGTTGAAGTACCGGCTGACGCAGTCCTCGGGGGCCCCGTCAAACATCATGGCCCCCTGGCTCAGCAGGATCGCGCGCCCGCAGAGCGACTGCACGGCGCCCATGTCGTGGGAGACGAAAATGAGGGTGGCGCCGCGCCGCACGATCTCGCGGATCCGCTGAAAGCACTTTTGCGAGAAGAAGACGTCCCCGACGGCGAGGGCCTCGTCGATGATCAGGAGATCCGGCTGCACGTTCACGGCGATGGCGAACGCGAGCCTCATCATCATGCCCGAGGAATAGGTCTTCACCGGCTGGTCGATGAAGTCGCCGATGTCGGCAAACGCGGTGATTTCATCCATCCGCGTCGTCATCTCCCCGTGGGTGAACCCGTAGATCGCGCCGTTCAGGAACACATTCTCCCGCCCCGTGAATTCCGGGTTGAACCCGCTCCCGAGCTCGAGGAGCGCCGAGACCCTGCCGTTGACGCGAACGGAGCCGGATGTCGGCGACAGCGTCCCCGCGATCAGCTGGAGGAGGGTGCTCTTGCCGGACCCATTGCGCCCGATGATTCCGGTCGCCTCCCCGCGGGCGATTGAAAAGCTGACATCCCGCAGCGCATAGAAGTCCCTGTATTTCCGGGAGGCCCGACCCGAGAGGGCCCGATGGGGGGAGGATCTGCCGGGGAACAGCCTCGCGGCGGCCTCCAGCAGGGGTGCCGTCAGCCGAGAGGACGGGTTGTCCCAGATCCGGTATGCCTTTGTAAGGGCGCTGGCCTGGATGAGCGGCTCGTTTGACATGCGTTCGGGTCGGTCCCTTAGATCACATCGGCGAAGGCGGGCCGGAGCCGGAGGAACACCCACCGGCCGCCGGCCAGCACCGCGAAGCCCGCGACATAGGTGTATCCCAGATGGTATACATTGACCGGCAGCCCCCAGAGCACCACTTCCCGGGCGAGGACCACCGTCTGGAGGAAAGGATTCCATTTCAGGATGGCCCAGACATTGGGCGGTATGCGGCTCACCGGATAGAAGACGGCGCTCGAATACAGGATGACCTGGGCAACGAAGGGCATCGCCTGCGCAAGGTCTCGGAAAAAGACTCCGAGGGCCGCGAAGAGCCAGGCTAGCCCGGCGGAGAGCATGAGGAGCGGGATCAGGATCACCGGCAGCCACGCGAGTCCGACGGGGCTCAAACCCCGCCCGAAGATCAGCGAGCCCCCGAGCGCCAGCAGGAGGCCGATCGCCAGATTGAACCAAAGGCTGCCCGACTGCGCAAGGGGAAGAATCTCCAGCGGGAATACGACCTTCTTCACGAGGTTGGCATTTCCAATGATGAGGAGCGGCGACGCCCCCAGGGTCTCCGCGATCAGCTGGTAAAGGGTGAGGCCGAGGAACATGGCCATCGCGAAATCCGTGGGCGTCTCATCCCGGAGGACCCCATAGTGTCCGGTGAAGATGATGCCGAAGACGGCAAAATAGATGCCGAGCATGAGAAGAGGGTTGAGCACCGCCCAGAGGATCCCGAGGTAGCTTCCGCGGTAGCGGGACTCGACCGCGCGCACGGTGAATTGCCACCAAAGGTCCCGTTTTCGGGTGATGCCTGAAATAGGCTGGGATTGGCCTTGGGCGCTCATAACGGCGCCAGAACCTCCGCACGGACACCGGGTTGGAGTCAACCCGAACTGCTGGACCTATGCGCGCGCGCGCCGAAATCCCGCGATCAACTGCGAGGCCAGCCAGAGCGTGGCGAGAACCCAGCCGGCGGCGCTGAGCCAGAACGCCAGGTGGAGGAGGGGAGGCCCGGCGAATCGCAGCTCGACGCCGCTTTCACCGGCCGGCACCGGGAAGGCGACCAGGCCTTCAGGCGACTTGCGCACCGCGACGGCAGCCCCATTGACGGTCGCAGCGTATCCCGGAACGAACATGCGCGGGCTCTCGAGCAGCGCGGCCTCGGGGCTTCGCACGGTGGCGCGGTAGGGGATGAGCGAACGGACGCGCACCGGCAGCGACCGGTCGTCGATCCGCTGCAGCCGATATCTTGCAAACGGGATGAATTCGCTCGGCGTCGCATGCGTCGCCGTCGGAATGAAGCGCAGGCTGACGGTCTCGGAACCCGGCACGGTGGTCCAAAGCGTGATGGACTTCTCGGATTCCCGGGCGCTGCCGAAAGACTTCGATTCGCCCGAGATGGGGAGTTCATATTCACGGTAGAAATCGGGGCCTATGATCTGGAGAAGGCCGGTGGTGTCCGGTCGCGCAAAGTCGAAGGTCAGCAGGTAGTGTTCGCCCGAACGGAGAGTGAGCGGGGGACTGAGGTCGAGGATCCCGGGATTGGCGTCGATCTTCCCGTGAAAATCCTCCTGCGGGGGCTGGGCGCGGCCGAGGTCGTAATTGGAGGCGACGACGCTCCCGGTTGCGGGATCAAGCAGGCGGGCTTCCATGCGGGGCTCGACGACGCCGTGGGTGAAGTATGCCGGCCGCCTGGAGAAGAGGCCGTAGGTGTGGCGCTGGACGGCGACGTTTTCGAGGCGGGACCAGCGTCGCGAGTCGGCGACGGTGTCGCTCTGAAGCCGGGTCATCTCGATGAACTTGGCGGCCTCGGAGACGCTCCAGAGCGTCGCTGCGAGCAGGCCCCCATTCAGCGCGGCGCGCCACGGAGCCCCGCCCGGAGGGACGCCCGCCAGCAGGCGCTGGAAGCAGACGATCGCGGCGCCGGCAATGAGGATGTAGAAACGCTGCATGGGCCAATAGAGGGTCATGCCGACGAGCGTCTCTGGAAAGCTGTACCAGAGAAACCGCGTTATCCACGGCACCGGGAACAGGAGGAGAAGCAGGAATGCGGCCGCCGCGAGCAGGATGCCGACCGCCAGCAGACGTGGGCGGAGCATCCATGCCACTGCGCTGGCGACCAGGACGAGCCACAGGCCATAGCCCAGCTGCAGATAGCTCAGGATGGGAAGAGCCAGGTTGATCGGCTGGAGGGACGACGGAAAGGAACCGCGCACGACCTGGAGCAGCGCCTCGCGGTCCATGATGTAGGGAACGATCGACTCGCCTGGCGTGCGCAGCAGGAACACGGACACGATCGGGTAGGCCGCCAGCGCGCAGAAAATGGCGGCGGCGCAGCCGGCGCGCGCGAAGCCGGCGCGATTGGGCCGATGAGCAAGGAGACGGACGAGCTGGCCGAGGCCCGCAATCATGGTGGCCCAAAGCGCAATGGGCGAATGCGCCCACCACAACGCGGCAAGGCTGGCGGCTAGGATCGCCAGAGGCTTCAGGCCTCCGTCGTCGAACGATCGCACGAGGGCGGCGAACGCGAACGGAACCCATGGAAGCGCCATTCCGCTCATGTACAGGTCCTGGGCATAAAACAGCCCGGCGACGCCGGGACAGCTCACGTAGAGCAGGGCGAGCGCGGTCGCCGTCCAGCGGTGCCGGGGGGCTATCCAGACGAGGGCCCAATAGCTGGCGAATGCGCCGGCGAGGAAACTCACGATCGCCGTGAGGTGCTCCAGGGCGAAGAACCCGAGGCGTCGGCCCGTGAGGAGATCTAGCAGCCCCGCGAGGTACTGGTAATAGGGCGCGGCGCGCAGCGGATAGATCGATCCGTTGAAGGAGTAATCAGACTGGCCGACAAAGACCGGAAAGACGCCCGCGCGAAACTGCGTCACGGCGTCAGCCAACGAATGGTGATACCAAAGCGCGTCGCCGGTGCCGATCAGTCGGGGCGCAAAATACGGGTGAACCAGCCAAAGCGTGACGACGAGGAGGACGAGCCAGCGTATCGCCTCGGTCAGGAGCGGGGCAGATGGGTCAGGGCCGGCTGCGGGGCTTCCAGATTCCGATTTCAAGTCCGGTGGTGGGGTTGGTGGTCTGGGCTATCTTCTTGTAGCCGTCGGGAAAATCGATCCCGCACTTGAGGAATTGCGGCCGAAATTGCCGAACATCCGCCTGGGTGACGATCCAGGCATCCTGGCGGCGCTTCAGGGGCACGCGCTCGAGCTTCATCTCGTCGACGTTATCCTGGTGGTACCAGGTTCCAAAGTACCACGGGGCGCCCGGCTCCCTCGCGCCGATGGCGAAGATGACGCCGGGGACGTTGAAGAAGCCGAAAACGTCCTCGCCGGGCTTGTACCCGTTCGCATCGAGCGCCGTCCGCACCTCGCGGATGAATCCTGCCAGGGCGGGGTCTATCTTGAGCCTGGTGGCAGGGAAGCCGATTTCGACGCTTTCGGTCTGCTTCCAGAGGCTTGGCTGGTACATGTAGGGCCGCAGGAAATGGCCGGAAAAAACCTGGCCGGCGGCCGCAACGGAAATGAGGACCGCCATCCCCGGCCTAAACCAAGGCGAGGAGAAGGCCGCGGCGATCGGATCGGCGACGAGCAGGAGGCCCGCGGCCCAGAAGACGGTCTCGTGAAGCGCGGATACGTAGACGGTGTTGGTGCTGCCAAAGGAGCCGATCAGCGGCAGAACCAACAGGATGATCACCCAGGCCGCCTGCTGGGGCGTCACCTGAGATTTCGTCCCGGCCGTCCGCCAGAGACTGACAATCCAGACAGGCAGCAGAGATCCCCAAAGCAGGAAGTAGAAGCGCGCGGCTTCGCCGCTCACGGCGGCGGCGAAGCTGCCGTCCCAAAGCCCCCTGAATAGCAGTGCGCCGGCCAGCGCGGCGAACAGGAGAACCAGGCTGGCTGCCGGCCAGCTTCGCATCCGATGAGTGCCGGATGCGCCGAGGAGCAGGCTCAAGACGGCCAAAATCACCGGGGCAACCGTCCAGATGAAATCCCCGCGCACGGACGGGAGCAGGTGGCGAATCTCGGTCCAATACCTCCCAATGATGGCGTAGAGCAGCTTCGGAGTGAACAACAAGCCATTGACCAGGAATATCTTATTGGGTCCAAAACCCGGCCGTGTGACGACGAAGACCGCAGCCCCCGCGACCACGGCGATTATCGAGGCCCCCGCGATGAGGAGGAACCGGCGCAGTCTTGGATTGAGGCGCGGATCAAAGCAGAGGAGGGCGTAGGTGCTTCCGGCCAGAGCGGCCGCGGCGGGAGCTTTCGCAAGGTATACGCCATAGAGAAGGGCGGCCAGCAGCAGGGCCATTGGCAATCGGAGCAACCGTTGCGCCGCTCCGGCGGCCGGAGGTGGGAGAAAAGACAGGACGACCGCCAGCGCGAACACACCGAGGATCATGGCGATCGAGTTGTAGGTGAGCGCGACGGGAACCCACGTCAGCCCCGCCATGGCCGCCAGCCACAGCGGCCACCAGCAAAGCCACGGGGTTTCCGGGCACGGCAGCAGTCTTCTCAATGCCCGCCAGAACAACCAGCATGCGATCGACGCCAGCGCGAGGGTGGCGAATCTGAAAGCGACGATATTCTGGCGGCAGAGGAACCATATCGGGCGCGCGAGGAGGTGAAACCGCGTCTGTGTGTCGGAATTGTCCGCCGGATCCTGGTAAAGCAGGAAGTAGAATGCTCCGTCGAGCATGTCGAATCCGCGGAACTGCGCCCACGCGAGCGAAGCCGCCATCAACCCGCCAAGCCATGCGAGGGCGGTCGAACACGACCGCTCCGTCCGCGCGCTATCAGGTGGGGCGGAGGGAGGCATCTCTAGGATTCGATCGAAGGCATTCGGCTGCGGCAGCCCGTCGCATTCACCGCTTGACGCCCTTGATCACGAAGATGGTCGCGCTCCGCATCCGGCCCACGCGGTCCTGGATGCATTCCGCCTCAAAGCCGTTTTGCCGGAACAGCCGGATGGTTTCCCCGATGGAGTAGAATGTCTTGTGGGGTGCATAGTACCAGTCATCGACCTGGGTCTGTATCGAGATATTGTCCGCCCGGGTGTTGATCTCGCTCCCGCGGATGGCGACCAGCACCCGGGTGAGCGCCGCAAATCCGTCCAGCACCCATTTCTTCCTGCGGGGCGTCTCCATGTAGCGCTGACAGACATGGCGGACCAACTGATGAATCGGGGAGAGCCAGGTCTTGAGGTAGATTCCCAGATAAAGCTCGCCCCCAGGCCGCGTGACCCGAAATAGGGTGTTTATCACCTTCACGGGATCCTGGGCGTCCGTGGCCACGCCCCAGCACCAGACCAGATCGAACTGATCTCCCGGGATGGCGAGATCCTGGAGGTCGCCGACCGAGAACTCGATGTCGGGATGTCCTAGCGCGTGTGCCTGCTTCCTCGCGGTCTCGATGCTTTTCGGGGAGATGTCGATCGCGGTGACCCTCTCGGCGAGTTCAGCGAGGGCCACCGAGCAGATTCCGGGCCCGCAGCCGGCATCCAGCGCGTGGCTGTAAGCCCGCCCCGAAACGGTCTGAAAGACGTATTTCCTGGTTTGGGCATGGTTCTGCACATTTTCAGGCCAGAATTTGTCATAGTATTCCTGGGCTGATTTGGTCTGGGCGGCCATCGGTTATCGGTTCGCCCCTGTTACCAGAAGATCCCTTGAAGGCAAGTTGCGGGCCATTCGGGGGGCGGCACGCGGAGAAAGGGTCGGGGCGCTCTTCGCTTTGGACGGAAGGCGCGGCATGCGTCATGGACTTCGCACCGTGGAAACCGCCGCTGCCCGCTTGACGAACAATCCGCAGAACTGATCGCCGTGCCGCTTCATTGAAAGGTGGCGGAAGACTCCATAAATCAAGGCGCTTATCAGCCTTTGAAACCTCGAATAATGGCCGATCGTCAGCGGACTGGCGCCGCTGTTGACGACATTGCAGACGTCGCGGAAGAGAGGGGAGTAGAACGGGAATCCGGCATAGTAGACGGAGACGGGCTCAAGCCCGATTGAGAGCGCGAAGCGCTCGAACTGTCCCCGGCGGAAATTGCGCAGGTGGCCGACGTTGCGCTCGAAGGGCCGCATGCAGCCGGTCGGAAACGAGACGAGAACATAGCGCGAGCTCAACCGCGCCAGCTCCCTCGTCATTGCGCGCCAATCCTCCACGTGCTCCAGCACCTCGAAGCAGGTGATCAGGTAGAACGCGCCGTCCGGGAAGCCCGCGGTCCCCTCCTGCCGGACGAAGCTGAGGTTGGATCGCCGGTAGCGGCTGCGCGCGCATTGGACGCCCATCTCCGAGCGATCGATGCCCACGACATCGCAGGATCTTATGCGCGCCGCCAGAAAGTCGGTTGTTGTCCCCTCGCCGCAGCCCACGTCGAGCACCCGGACGGGCTGGCCTGTGGGGACAAGGCGGCGCAGGTGGTCGCCGATCAGCGCGCGCAGCCATCGGCTGGTGGGGCCGTAGACCTTCATGTCCGTCCAGTCCGTCCAGCGCACTTCGTATATTCGGCGGTTGTCCGGTGCCGGGATTCCCTCCTCGGCTGGCCGCTTCACCACGGAGAGAATGATCGGGTCGAAGCTTTTCAGCCGGAGGAGAAGCCAGGTGAGCGGCCGGACGACGTGCAGCCGATGGGCGACGTCCAGCCAGCGCTTCACCGTGCCGAGGCCCGCCCAGGTCTTAAATTCAAGCCCCAACATGCGTTCTCGGAATATCGACTCGCCGTAGCTGATGACGCGGATGTCACGCCGGTCGCGGAGCCACCGCCTGACACGAAAATAATTCGTTAGCTGAAGCGTGTCCACATAGGCGGGATCCCGGCCCCAAAGACGGATCCAAAGCTTGCCGAGCGTGCGGCTCAGATAGGGTATCCACGGAACGGCATAGTGGCCCTCGAAAAATGCGCCGTAATTGGGAAAAACGAACTGCATCCTGCCGCCGGGCCTAAGCACTCGAATGGCCTCATCCAGCACGAGCTCAGGATCCTCGGTATGCTCCAGCACGGTTGAGGAGAATATCAGATCGAAGCTGCCGTCGGGGTAGGGAAGGTCCTCACCCTTGGCATCCGTCACGATCGATGGGTCGAGGCCATAGCTTTCGAGGATCTCGTGGGCGAGGGCGCGGCTGGAATCGAATCCGCCGGCAGACGGCTCGATGCCATAGCTTTCCACCCCGTAGTCTCGTCGGAGCACCGCCAGGAAGATTCCGAACCCACTGCCTACCTCGAGCAGCCGTTTTCCCCGCAAGTCGGCGGCCTTCATGTCAAAGGAACGGCAGAAAAGGGCGGTTTGGTCTCGGACTTTCTCCTCGTCCAGCACGTCGCGGCCGCCTTTGTCGGCCGGGATCTTGGAGATGGCCTCATAGGTGGTTCCATAGGTGGCCACCACGCGCCGTATGATGGAATCGGGAACGCTTATCATGGGCTAGCGGCCGCAGCAGGGGGCCGGGACAGGAAGATCACGAACTGCCAGAGGCCACCTATGACCGCCTGCAGAATGCTCATCGCGAGGCAAAGCCACGCAAACGCAACGCCGGCCTCGGCAGGCAGGTGATAGGCGGAGAAGAACCCCACGGCGAACCAGTCCCGCAGGCCGATCCCGGCGAAGGTGATCGGCGCCAGTCCCAGCACCGAGATTATGGAATAGAGGGCGAAGGCCGGAATCAGGCCGAAATGAATTCTGAGCGAATGCAGCAGCGCGATATACATCGCCACGCTCAGGCCCTGTGCGACGACGCTCAGCGCCGCCGCCTGCCAAAGGCGTCCGGGCTGCCGGGCGTAGGCGAAGGTGGCCTCTGCAAACTTTGTGAATTTGGAGCGGGCCGCAGCCCACGGCAGGTAGGCAAGGACGGCCATCACCAGCCGTTGGCACGCCTTGGTCCAGCCAAGGAGCAGGGCGCCTACGGCGGCCGCCCCGGCGCCCGCGGCCGGAAGGGCGAAGCGCGCCAGTTCGGGCGATGCGGCTGTTCTCAGGACGAGCAGGCTGCTCAGGCAGAAAAAGGACAGCATGACGGCGAAACCCACCAGGCGGTCCGTCAGAATGGAGGCGGGAAGGGCGGCTTGGCGCGCGCCCGTGCTCTTCAAGGCAAGAAGGCTGCCCTTGGCGACATCGCCGGATACGGCGCCAGGCAGGATCAGGCTGTAAAAGGACCCGATCCATGTGAAGCCCAACGCATCGGGCCAGCTGACAACCGGCCGGGCAAGCACCCACCACCGCATCGCCAGCACCACCGGAATCGAAAGGGCGAGCAAGGCGCCGGCGATCAGCGAGGAGGGAAGGGCCTGGGTCAGGCGCTGCGCGGCCTCCGCGATGTTGATCTTGGACAGGACAAAATAAAGCAGTGCGGCCGCCAGGGCGACTTTCGCCCCGATCAAAATCGGGACAGGAACCTTCCGGCGTGAGACAGCGGAGGGGGATATCACGGCGGGTGCGCGCAACCCGGCGCGCTTTGTTTGCGCGTCATTCGTCTTCTTCGCGGGCCGGATTGCCGCCGAAGCTCGAAGCGCGATAGATGTTCAGGTAGTAGTGATCGGTGACAAACGAGCGGGCGAAGACAAATCGGCGGGGGTCGCGGAGCGCCCGAAGAACCGCTTCGGGCGGGGGCTCGGCACCGAAGAGGTTGGTGGCGATGATCCAGTGCGCGTCCAGGACGTTCACGCTCGCGGGCGTGAGCTTGGTTACCGCCTCCCGGTAGAACCCCGCGTAGAACGAGTCGCTCCAGTACCAGCCGATCGGCAGCTGGACGTGGATGAGCGTGGCAAACTTGAGCCATTCGGGAAACACCTCGGTGGGGGGGACCGTGTCGACGGGCACAATGACGATGGCGCGATCCCGACCCTGCGTCAGCGGGTAGAGGTACCGCCTGGCCTCCTCCGCGAGTTTCGCAAATGCGGCCGCGCGCCTTTCCAACGGGGATAGCGATGGGGCGGCGACCGGGCTAGCCGGCGCCGGCGCGGCTGTTTCCGCCGGATGAGAGGCCTTTTCCTGGGCGATCGCGGCGCTTCTCAGGGAGCCGGCGGACTGGTTCACGTCCTGCACCGCGGCGAAGGTCGAACCCCTTAGGCCGAGCAGGCCGATGACGAACGGATTAACCATCACGCAGCAGCAGATGGCAATCGCCCCGACGCGCGCCGCGACGGCGCCCAGCCTCCACAGGTAGCCGACAAACCAGCCCAGAAGGAGCGCGGAAAACGAGAATGCTCCCGTGAAAAAGCGCAGAAAATCCGTGGACCGGAACCCCCAATCAAGGAATATGGGGGGAAGCACCGACAACGCGGCCAGCAGCACGAGGGCCCCCAGGACGGGCTGCGGCCGCCTGAAGGCGAGCCAGAGGCCGAAAGGCAGGCCCAGGAGGATGACCGGGGTGCATTCGGCGATGAACCGAAAACTCAGAATCGGCACGAACGTGCCGCCGCTTGAGCCTGCTCCCTCCCAAGAGGGCACCCTTCCAAAATGCTTTAGGTTCAGCTTCAACGGGACCAGCCCGGGGGGCACCCAGTGCTCGGCGGGCAGAGGCAGGTCGAGGATATCGCCCGGGGCAACGGCCGCCACCGCCGGCCCCACGGGAAGGGGCCGGTGCGTGAGGGCGACGTAGACGTCGCGAACCTCGGCGTCCCGGACCTCCTGGTCGAAGCGCGCATATTCCACGCGTGGATTGGCCATCAAGCCGATGCTGGAGGGGCGCATCCAGAAATGCCCGAAGACACCGGCGACATAGGTGTTGTTGAAAAAGCCCCAGCCAAGGGCGATCACCAGGGGCGCCACGCGCACCCAGGCAACCGGCCCGGTGAAAACGGAGCGGCCCGACCGGCGGGCGGTCGTTATCGCCCGGTGCAGGATCAAGAGCCCGACCACGGCGACAAATGGGAAAAAATACCATTCGGCGATCAAGGTGAGCGCGCCCATCCAGAGGCCGAGCAACGCGGCCAGGGCCCACGAGGGACGGGCGTTGAAATGCCGAAACAGGACGATGCCGACCAGGACGGCGGGAATCCCGCAGGCGTGGGAGGGAGTGAACATCAGCTTGAGCAGGCCGTCGATCGACTCGCTGTTCAGCCGCTCAATGATGCTCAGGGGCGATGAGAAATGCGCGGAGGGCAGCCGCAGAAACAGCATGTTGCCCCCGACGAGCAGAAATGTGGCGCCCGCAAGGGCGCCGAGGTGGCTGCGGCTGCCCCGCAACACAAGCGCGTAGGCCAGCAGGAATGCGCTGGGCGCAAAGACGCAGATGCAGACGACAAAGCCGACCTGCACCGTGCCATTGAGCAGGTAGGCCCAGGTGGCCGCCAGTATGTCCGGGCCGAAATGATAGTAGAGGGGATCATCCGGCGCGAAGGGGCTCGGGAGCGGGAAGGTCTTCAGGTCCTGGACCAGGGTGGCGGCGGGATAGTGAAACCACCACGAATCGTTGAGGATGCCGCGCGCGGCCGGCACGCCGAAATAAAGGGCTGTCACGGCAGTCCCCAGCACGGCGAGGGACATCCAGAATGTGCGCGTGGGCCCGCCGGCGAGCCGAAGATGGAAGCGGGGCCTCCGGGTGACGACCAGCAATCCGACGGCGGCGGCCAGCAGCAGTTTATAGGCAAACCACGCGGCAAACGACATCTCCAGCCAGTATCTCAGCTCGTTCATGACCGCCATAAGGGCGATTCCGCCGACCACCAGGGATCCGGGCACCATCACCAGCCAATCGTGCTCCCGGAGCACCCGGCGCAGGACAACCCACCCAAAAAGCGCCGGCACGAGCATCACGACGGCGGCCTGGAAGCAGTAGAGCAGTGAAGTCATTCAGCGAACGGGAATGGTGTGCGCAAATTCAAGGCGGATCCTACATTTTCGGGACGGGCATGGCGACTGAATCTTCCATGAAGGTTGGGTCGTAGTTGGAATCGGTGGAGATGGCACGCCCCAAAACGGTAATCTTTCGACCGTCGGCGGTTAGGTGCTTTGCATCTATGGCGACGAACGCGATGTCGGTGCTTCCGGAACACACCAGCACGACCCCGGGGCGTGAGATCGCTTCCAGGATCGCCGTCTGCCTGGGGTAAAAGTCGCGAAACATGCCAAAAATCCCTTTCTTGAAGCTGTCCGCCGAAACGAAGCGAAGGTCGTGGCCCCCGGTGCCGCCGACCGCCGTCAACTCGATCCACGAGCTCCGGCCGAGGTCGAGCGTCAGCTCGACGCCCGAACCCCTGGGTGCCAGGCTGACAGCGGGCCTGAGAGGGGCGATGAAGCGCGCAAAAAGCGGCACCAGGATCATGACGGCGACATAGGGGAGGGCCGAAAGGATCCGGTCGGGAAAGTCCTCATCCCCGTAGCTTGGGACGAGGCTGTCGGGCAGCCTGCGCCGAGCGATACCGGGCGCCAAACGCACCATCCAAGTCCGCCAGCCGACCAATGAGAAAGCCGGGATCAGCATCATCAGGGGCATCGTTGCCGCATAGGCACGCATGAGGTCCGCGTCGGGCGTCGGAACGAACGGCACGGAAAGCACGATGCCGGCGCACGCGGCGAGAACCATGGGAGACAGCCTGTCCGAAAGGGGCAGGGACCAGAGCAGGCCGATCGCCGACAGCATCAGGAGGATGAACTCGGTCGCGGGGTTCCTGAAGAAAGAGAAGGGGCCAAGCGCTGCGTCGCTCCGGGTGAAGAAATCCGACCAGTTGCGCGCGGCCCCGCGCCATATCAGGGAGGGATTCGACCGCACGGCCGCCCCAATCCGGCGGTATACCTCGGCCGCCTGCGCGGATTCGTCCATCTTGTCGTAATTGGGGATGTCCGCCGCGGCCTTCTGCCAATTTCCCGCGAACACGACCCCGTAGATGACGTTGTGGTAGTTCGACCACATCTTCCCTCCCCGCTCCCCGACCAGTTTGACAAGGCAGAAACCGACGGCAAAGGCCGCCGCCACGCTCACGGCGGCAAGGGCCGATACGCGCAGGCCGCCCGCCTTGCGCCAGCGCCATCCGGCGGCGGCCACGAGGGCGGGCAATACAAGGAACGCGCCGGCCCTGGCGCTGAGGGCGAGGCTCAAGATGAAAAGTCCCGCCCAAAGGCAGCGCATCGCGTTTCCGGCAAACGCCCGCACGAGCAGGGCGACTCCCAGGGCGCCAAAGGCGATCCCCGCCTGCTCGCTCATCATCTCTCCAAAATAACGGCGGCTGTAGACCAGCAGGAGCCAGGTCCAGAGGGTGGCGGCGACCAAACCCATGCTCTTTCGCAACTCAATCGCCGCGAGGCCTATCGCGGCTGCGCTGAATAGGCCGGCGATCGCAAGCGAGAGGGCCACGCTGTCGCGGGCGACATAGAGGTTGCCGGCCAAATAGGCGTCGGCCAGAGGGCGCCGGGAGCCCCAGCGGCTCATGTCGCGCCCCTCGATGACCCGGGACGCCTCTCGAAGATAATTCCCGGCGTCGGAGAAGGGGATCATCCCTCCCAGCACCGTGCCGTCGGTTATGGCGCTTTCCCGCAGTTCCGACTGCCCGGCGGTGAACCACAGGCACAGCCACCCGATCAAGATGCAGGAGCGGAAGGGCGGCCTGGCAGCCAACGCCAGAAAGACCCCTGCCACCCCCACCGCGACGCCCGCCGGGCCGTTGAGGAGGCTGAACGTCGGCGGGATGCGGATTCCACGAGAATAGAGCCACCAGCACCCGAGCGCGCTCGCAGCGATTGCAAGGATCTGCAACGCCCTTGTCCCGGGGGAATTGCCGCTGGAGCGGGTCATGGGATTGGTTTCGCGGCGGATTGGGTCACCGGGGACGTCACCTCGGGATGTCACCGAGGCCCTCGCCTGGTTGAATGGGGGCGGCCGCGGGCCCGAGTGTGGCATCCACGCTCGATGCCCATGGGCCCGGTTCCCGTGCGACGTCTCCCCGTATGCCGGCTCACTGGGAATCTGAGGCAGCCGGGCCCGTTTCCAGGAGCGCGATTAGTTCAGCCATCGACTCGCGGGTCAGTGCGGCGGGCGCATCGGACTCGAAAAGGCGGAGCAAATCGGACTTTGATCCACCGCCGGCATGGGCGGTTCCTTCGTCGGCGATCCGCACGCTGTTGGATGCGACAAAATCGCCGATCAGCCTCGCCGACTCCTCCTTCGGGGAATCCCGCCGCAGGACCAGGATCTTGAGCGGATACCGGTGGTTCACCAGCAGGTGGTACTCTCCTGGAATGGGAAAGTTGATGCGCCGGCTGCCCAGGACGAGCGGCTGGTTGGGATTGACGTTCGGCCGGGCGCCGGCCTCGTGCAAGAATTCCGTCGACACGACATTTTCGAAAAGGGTCACGGTATCGTCGGCACGAATCACGGGGAACCGGTTGAACCCAAAGGCGAACGGCCCGATGGCGCTTGAGTCATACGCCGCGAGCGCAGGGCTGCGCGCCAGCAACGCCTCGTCGACAGCCACCAGCATCAAATCGTCGGCGAAGAACTTGAACCGGACATGTAGGGTGCTTTCCCCGGGGGAGGCGGGCACGTGGCTTGCGTCGATCGCGATGAACGAGAATTCATGGAAGCCCGGCAGCAGGGCGCAATCGTCAGGCAGCGTGGCAAGCAGCTGGGCCTCGGCGGGGAAGAGCCTGCCAAAGCCGCCTAGGCCCGCCCGGAAGGTGGACAATCGTAGCGCCGGCATGCCGGATGGCGGGGTCGTCGCGACGAGCCGGAGCGCAATGCGCGGTGAATAGGATATCGTGCCGTCGGAGGCCCCCTGATAGTACGTGTCCTCCAGGGACGAGCCCAGTGGGAGGTCGGGCTTCCGGAGCAGGGGCGGAATCAGCGCGCATAGCAGCAACACGGCCGCCAGGAGGCCTCTCGTGACGGGCTCGAGGCCTGCCGGCTCCCAGCCGAGGGTCGACGCGGTCGCGCCCGAGGTGGAACCTGCACTGAAAAAGCGCGGCGCGAAGCGGGATGACCTGAAAGCCGAGATCGCCGCATGAACGCCCACCCCGACCGTAAATGCGATCATCGGGATCGAGGCGGCATAGGCCCTCATGTTGTCGGTGTCCCACGGTGGCAGGAAGGGCATCGACGCGGCCAGGCCGGCAAGGAACGCAAGGAGCCACCAGG
>Ga0302304_10000728_pt1 | contig 18035 bp, 15 predicted proteins | sample III_Palsa_E2_2_FD_198769 | JGI IMG/M metagenome (GOLD analysis project Ga0302304, IMG submission 198769) | Peat permafrost microbial communities from Stordalen Mire near Abisko, Sweden - III_Palsa_E2_2 | ecosystem: Environmental > Terrestrial > Soil > Palsa > Peat permafrost | place: Sweden...
TTATCGACCTTGGTCGAAGCGTTCACTGGCGATGCCGCCCAAGTCCCCACCCACTTCAGTTGCTGTGCCATGACGTTGTTGCTCTGAATTACAACCACCAGCGTGGCTAAACGCAGCAGGGACCTCTTGACTCCGTTGGACATGAAAACCTCCTTACTAGGACCGTTGTGACTATCGTTAGTGAATACCGAATTTAGCCTGGATGGCTTCCAGTGATCTGCCTTTGGTTTCTGAATAGAGAAACGCTACGACAAGAAACTGGAGAATCATTATTGCTGAAAAAAGAACGAAAGGCGCTGCATGTGATTTCGCAGCTACATACGGAAAGATGCCAGCGGTGAGTGCATTCATGATCCAGTGAGAGGAAGAGCCCAAACTCTGGCGCTTGGAACGCACGCGTGTTGGGAACACTTCCGCTAGATACACCCAAATGACGGAGCCTTGAGAGATTGCGAAAAACAGATGGACAGATTCGATGATCTCCCGCAACTCGTCTTCGGAGTCTGGAAAGCCCAAATATCGATTCAAGAGAGTCCCCCAAACTGACTAAAATATCTATAGGTCATTTCGATGGTGGTGTAATCTTTCCCAGGGCTTTGCATCGCAGTTCGAGGTAGGGGATCACTGTCGGGCGGCAGGCAGTGGCGTCAGTCGCGCCACCGAGGCGACTGGCAATTCCACCACCCCGAAACGGTTCGACGGAATATCGTGAACACCGATGCGAAGGAAGTCGTCGCCATCCTTGACCGGAACGCTGATTTCAAAACGCGCATTGATGCCTCTGACAAATCGCTCGTAAGCGTCAGGTGTAAGGTCGAGCTGAAGTTTTTTCCCTGTGGCGTTTAGCAGACGGCCGTCGTTGTCATAGAGCAGGATGGTGAACTCAATACTCCCGCTGCGGCGGCCATCTTTTTCGAGTGTAAGTTGTATGTCGTTTGCTACAACGGCGAGATCCACGGCAAAGCGCCGGAAGGGTGGCTTGATGGGGTGAGTGGGGTCGAGATTGTTCGATGGGGGAAGGGATTGCTCTGACGCCGTGCCGACAGGCAGCACGCGCACCTTGAAGAGAATGTCCTGCGGAGCGGGGGCACCGTGTGCCATCGCCGAGCGTGCGTAAAGATTGTCGCTGTTGGTGGCGGCGGCGGCGGTGAAGGTTTCTGTCTTCGCAGGATGATTTCGGTCGTCGCTGTAATAGCCGCGTCGGTAACTCAGGAGGTACCCAGCAGCCTGCAGGCTCCCGTTCAGAGTCATGTGGATATCCCTAAATGTACCGTTATAGCTTTTGTTCGATGGCGTGTAGGTGAGCGTGTAGTAGTTGGAGCCGGACTCTATGGCGCTCTGGACGGCCGAGGCAAGATCGTTGTTGTTGTAAAAGGGAGCGCCGCCAGTATCCTCGGCGAGTTGGTTCATCGTCATGTGCTCGCTGGCTAGATCCTGATAAAACGTGCCCGAACTCTTGCCGAATCGATCGCCTTTGCTGGCGCCGGCCGAGATCGTCGGATCGAACTTAAGGCCGCCCGCATCCACCGGGTAGACGGAGACTCTTGCCCTCGAGAGCAGGTCGGTCGTTTCACGAAACTCGGGGCTGTTTTCTTCCATCACGGCGGAACTATTTTTCACAGTTGGATCGGGCAGGATGTCGATAGGAAATGAGCCCGAGAACCAGATCAGGTTCTTGCGTCCGGGGAACGCGGAGAGATAGTGTGCGAGGGCGTTGAAAGCGTCAAGCGTGTACTGGATGCGGAGTTGCGTTAGGAGCGCTTTCTGCTCGCTTTCGAACTGCTGGAGATTGGAGACGGTTTGCATTTGTGCGGCCGCGCCACCATCCAAGGTGGGCATTGCGCTGACGATGTCGGACTGTGCGTCCGGCGTCGCGTCCGAGCCGATGGCGTCGTCGAGCAGGCTGGAGGGGCGCTGCACTATCTTGTGTTCGACGGCGTCCTTGAGGATTTGAGGGTCAGAGCTGAATCCTTGCAGAAGAAATAGACGCTGAGAGAGACCGAAGATGGCGATGCGCGTGCCGGGCTTCGCCTTCTTCACATACCGCTGCAATTCGGATCGCATATAGGACTGATTGACCATGGGGGTGTTCAGCGTATCGAGCAGAAGGATGTTGAGCGCGCCTTGGGGCGGTACAGCGGTGTAGTCGGTGAAGGTGCCGGGTGGTATCGGTGGAAGTTCCGGACCGGCCGCCGGCGGCGTGAGGGTGGAATGCTCGTCGAAAGAACTGACGGTCTGAGGCTGCTTGTTTTCAGTGAGAGTGAATGCGTCCCGCTCGAGCCCGTGGACGGGATGGCCGGCTTTATCGTGGACGGTTACATCGACGATGACCAAGTGCGCATCGGCGTGGAGCACGGTCGTCTCATGAGGCGAGGCGGCCTGTGCGGTGCCAGGAGCCTGCGCCAGGATCGCTCCCAAGCGGATGATTGGGAGCGAAGCGGCCACGACGAAGTGGCGCATGAATCTTGTTAAGTTCATCAGATGCTCCCGAAGTGCCAACAGCCGACGCGCTAGTCGATGCAACCTAAGCGCGTTGTTCGATTGCCTTGCAGATAGAAGAAAAGCCAGGCAGGGAGCGTACGCCGATAGCCATGCACGTTCCCTGCAAGATCACGAGCCTAGAATTGAAGTTTCAGCATGAACTGCAGCGACCGTGGACCGCCCTGTTGGTACAGGGAGGACAGGCCGCCCAGACCGGTTGAAAGGGTATTGGTTGCCTGTCCCATCAAGGGGCTGTTGCACGTGGCTCCAACAGTTGTGGGTCCGCAAGTTGTGCTGATCGTTCCGAAGTTAGGATGGTTCAGGATGTTGAAGGATTCCGCACGGAACTGAAGCTTCGACCTGCTATACAGTGGGAAGTCGCGCTGCACGGCGACGTTTGCCTGAGCCTCTCCGAATCCACGCAAGAAGTTGCGTGGCGCGGTACCAGGTATCAGTAAGTTGGTTGGGATACTGAAATTCGCTGGATTGATCTCGCGTCCACCGGGAATCCCGGGTGCGCGCACATACGGTGTGAGGGAGCCGTTGTAATTCAGCTGCGAATTGATTACATCGCCGGTCAGCGGTTCGGTGACTGCGGGGCCGACCGGCTCCCACGGAAAGGGCGTCCTCGCGACGACCCATCCATCAACATTCCAATAACCGAGGATCGCCTTTTCGAGGTGATTCTGGTATGGCATGGGGAGGTTGTAGACGACGGCGCCGGTAAAGTTCTCGCGGACATCGAAGTTCGAGTTTCCTCTTTGAAGAGGGTAGACGGCATCGAAGTCTTCTGTACTTGCCCAATCGATCATGTGAGACCAGGTAAAGGCCCCAATGGCTTGAAGTCCGTTGGCTACCTGGCGCTGGTACTTCACCTGAAGGGAGTTGTAGTTCGAACCCGGGCCATTCTGGTAAAGGAACATATCATTAAAGAGGGGATTCAGGGTGGCGATGTCATACTCCTGGTAGGTTGCGAGCTTGAGTCCCAGAGACGCGACATAACCCGTGGTGACGCTCTGTTTTCCGCCGAGCGCCTGCTCGAGCGTGACATTCCATTGAACCGCCGGTGGAGGAGTGATCCGATTGTTCGGATATTCTTCCAGCGCATACGGAGGCGTAGTGGTGATCGGCAAAAGCTCGGTTGTGTTGCCCGGCCATCCGTAGGTTTTCCCAGCGGGGGCGGTTGTCCCAGCCGGGTAGTATTGCGTTCCAGTGTAGGTTCCGGTTGATGCCGTCCCCACGCCAAAACCAGCCCCGTAGGTTTGATTCAGAGCGATGGTGTCGTAAAAGAGCCCCGCGCCGGCGCGGAATACAAGCTCGTGGCCGGGTTGGTCGTAAATGGTAGCCGCCATTCCGATCCGGGGACCGAAGTCATACCATGTCGTCCGGTACAAAGGGGCGCCTGGACCAGACAACGCGATTGAGGCAGGATTGTTGATGTTGCCGGTATAGGTATACATCTGGGCCCCGGATTCCGTTGGCGGCGGCGCCAGGTCCCAGCGCAGTCCGAGGGAAAGAGTTACCCGCGGTTTGACGCGCCAGTCATCCTGAACGAAGAGCCCCAGGTTTTTGGTAGTGGGATCCGTACGAAGATAGTTCTTGGCGGAAACAGTTGGCTCATCAGTCAAGACCTTGGCAGTGCTGTTGTAGGTGTAGCTATAATATGGGCCGCGAGACAGACTTCCATCGCCGTAGTAAGCGGTTGTCTGGCGGAAATCTACGCCTGCTTTGTAGAGATGTCTACCGTGCGTCCATGTGAGTACGTTCGTGACGTTCGGCTGGAACTGTTTCGATCCGTAGGATTGCTGATAGAGGAGTGCGGAGTTCGGCAGCTCTATGTTGATCTTGGTCTCGCCGCCAACTGTAGGCGTTCCTTGCGCGCCGTTCAGATCGATCGGCACGGATCCGCCAACGGGGTAAAGGGTACTTGCAGTCACTGCCAGGGCCGGCGAATACTGCAAGCGCAACTCGTTGGAGATAGTTGTACCGAAGGCATTGTCTACACCTAGAAGATAGATCCGGCTGCGGTAGGTGCTTATCGTTTTGTACAACGCGTTGACAACTTGGCTGCTGGTTGTGTCGTTGTAACGGGCGAAGAGGCGCAGCGTGGGCAGGAGTTGATAGTCGACGCGGAGGCTCTCCGAATCGATCACGCCAGTGGAGGTTGGACTTTGAATATAAGGAGAGCCGCCTTCTCCGTAATCCACGCACTGTGGATCCTGCGCGGTGGAACAATTCGGCAGTGGATACGCGTTCAGCAGCGGCTGCAATCGTGTCGGGGCGTTTAGCCGAAGATTCTTGTATGTGGCATTTGTATAAGTCCCGGTATTGTAAGTGCCATTGGAAGGAACGTCGTTGATGGTTGCGGCCTGAGGCTGATCGAGGCGCAAGCCTTCATACGCGAAGAAAAAGAAAGCCCGGTCCCTACCCGAGTAAACGTGCGGTATCGAAAGTGGACCGGCAAAGGTTCCACCGAAGTCGTTCTGGCGCTCAGCGGGCGTCGGGATAGGCGTGGTGTTGTAGGTATTGAACCAGTTATTGGCGTCGAAAGCCGAGTTGCGCAGGTAGTCATAGGCTGTGCCATGAAATTGATTGGTGCCGGAGCGCGTACGGAAGCTGACCTGCGCGCCCGGCTGTCTGCCGAACTCAGCGGAATACGTCGAGGTCGTGATGCGAAACTCCTCCATCGCATCGACAGAAAGCATGGCTTGTGTCGTTCCCAGGGCCGTGGCGCTGCCCAGCATGCCGGCGGATGCGGCGTCGCTGGCGTTGGAAGCCATGTTGCTGGCGCTGACGCCATCCACCATGAAGTTGTTGGAGTCGGAGCGCATGCCGTTGACGCTGTATTCACCCTGGTCATTCGACGGCGGGGTAGAGGAGATAGCCTGTGGGGTATTGGTGATAACGCCGGGTGAGAGCAGAACCAGCGTCTGAAAGCTTCTGCCATTCAGCGGCATGTCCGCGACGAACTGGCGGTCGATGACGGTACCTACACTGGCGTCGGTGGTGTTGATGGTGTGGCCCTCGCCGCTGACCGTGACGGTTTCCGAGGCCTGGCCGATGTCCATCTGGAAGTTGAATTGCAGGACGTCCTGGGTGTGGAGGAACAGACCATCTTTGACGATGCTCTTGAACCCCGTCTTATCGATTTGAAGCCGGTAGGGCCCGACGGGGAGGGAAGGGAGGCTGTAGCTGCCAGACTTGTTGGTCGTCGTGACAAACTGCTGGTTTGTGTCAGTGTTGACGGCGGTGACACTGACGCCGGGGATATAGGCTTTGGACGGGTCCTGAACGAGTCCCGACACGCTAGCGTTGCCTCCCTGGGCAAACACTCTACCGGCAAGCAAGATAATGAGTGCAGCGGCGGCTAAGCTCCGCATGCGGATGGTTTCTCCTCGGGAAAAGTGCAACATGTCATAGACCTCGCAATGGATTTCTTGAAATGTAGATAACTGCGGTGGAGGTTAGTGATCCAGGCCAGCTTCTGTCCTGGTGTTCACCGCAGGGTTTAGGTACGAAGTGGACAGCAGAAAATTGGTGGCGTCACGTTGAGTTGGATTTGCAAGCCGGCATTGTCGCCATCGCCCTGGCGACCGAAAGGCGATGCGGGCCGGGGCGAGCAGGTTAGGATTGCGTCACTGGGAAGTGATACTTCTCTTGAGGCCATCGTTTCAACTCCAGAAACAACATTCCTTCGCGAGTCAGCGAAGGATTTGCAACAGGGGCGCGCCCTGCGCTTCCGGCAAAGGCAAGCCGAGAATGCGGGCTATGGTTGGGGCTACCTGAAGGTTGAGGAAGCCAGGCAGGCTTACACCGGGCTTGATTCGCGGCCCCGATGCCACGAAGAGGGCGAACATCTCCGGATTTGTGTTTGGATAGCCATGTTGACCGCTCACCGGCACGTCCCGCTCGATCTCCCCGGTGTCTCCGTCTTCGAAGGCGTATCCCGGCGATGCAGTCAGCCAAAGGTCCGGTGCCTGACTGGTCGTGCCAGAGGCTGGCATGCCGAGGCGATGCGCCTCCTCATTGGAGTACACATGTTCGACTCCGGGCATCGCTGCGAAGGCCAGGGCCAGTTTCGCGGACGCCTGAGCCTTGTCCGCACCCTGCACGAAGACGTCGGCGTGCCCACCCTCGCTCTTCACCCATACGGTCCGAGACGATGGGTTGCTGTCGCTTGCGGGATCATGCTGTCGCAGATAGACACGGGGCCGCACCAGATGACGGTAGGTAGAAAACCCATGATCCGAAGCGACGATGTAGGTTACGCGATCGCGCAAACCGCTATCCCTCACGGCGGCAACAATGCGCGCCAGGCAATGGTCGGCGTTGGCATAGGCTGCATAGGCTGCGGGAGTCAAAGGACCATACAGATGCTGCAAGGTATCGGTCTCGAGCAGGTGAACGAGCAGGAGGTCCGGTGTGTGCCGTTCGAGGATGTCGATGGCAGCATCTGTCCGTATCTGATCCCGCCATGCGGGACTCGTACTACCGAAGTGCTCGACCTCGTCCTGAGTGAGTAACTTGTCATCGATCAGGTCCTTGACGATTGAGCTGTCCATCGTTGGCTTCTCAGCGAACTGCCACCTAATATTCTTTGCGCCGCTGACCGCAACCCAGTCGACTTGTCCCGTCGAGAGACCGTGCTCTGCCGCGACGTCGTACAAGGTACGGGCGTGAACGAGCACACTCTTATCGGCATCAGGCTTTACCTGGACGGCGCCGTTATCCTCCGGAAACACGAGCAGTCCGTTCGCGACAACATGGTGCCGGCTAGCATCGACGCCGGTAATCAGCGTGGTGTGATTGGGCCACGTCACGGTCGGATTAATCGGAATCATTCCCGCCGAGACGGCTCCGTTTTTCGCGAGCTCACGCAACATCGGCATGGGCAGGCTTGGGTCGTCCAAAGCCCGCGCCGGAAACCCATCGATTGTTATAAGAATGACGATTGGTCGGCCTACTACAGCCTTCGACTGACCCTGGCAGGTGAGCGAAAAGGGTAGAAGGAGCAGAGAGCTTAGTAGCGTCGAGGTCGTGATGAACGAGGTGTTCGTCATTGAAGGAGTGATTCGTGGCACGCTTGCGCGGCTGAGCGTTTCAAATTTCGTGAACGCAGTGCCGTGTTCACGGAGAAACATATCCCGGCTGCTGGAGGGCTTCCGCTCCTTTCACGGTGAAACCGGCCGGATTGTCAAAATCTCATTATTTATCTATGATTTGCCTACCCTTCACGCGGGGTATCTTGTAACGGTTAAACCGGGAATTTACACGAGGTTCATCAGCGTTCCGTTTACTGGTGGAAAGCGATCATGACGGTGCTCCAGGAACTAGAAGCGCAAAGACGATCCGAAAATGCGTCCGCCGAGGACGAGCGTTGGATGTTGGCGAAACGCGTGGCACGATCTGCGACTTTCACGCGATCTGAACGCCTATCCAAGCTCCTTTTATATGTATGCCGTATGCACATCGCCGGTCGCGATGAGGAGATCAACGAGCAGCGGATCGGGATTGATGTCTTCCGGCGCAGTCCAAGTTTCGATTCTGGTTCCGACAGCATCGTTAGATCCCATGCGACGCGGCTCCGTCATCGCTTGGAACTGTACTTCACGACAGAAGGTCGGGGCGAAAAGCTCAGAGTCGAGGTTCCGCGAGGCGGCTACACACCTCACTTCTTCCCTGTGGAACCGAACGTGCCTCTAGATGGAACCGCGTCACCCCAATTTGCAGAGGATCGGCAGGATGAACCGGGGAACCTGCCGGAATTAGCATTCGTTGAAGCTCCAGCGGGCGTACCTCCTCTGCCCTCCAGGAGCATTGGCAAATGGGCTCTTGCCTTCCTCGCCGGAATGATCGTCGCTCTGACGCTATTAGGCCTGACGCTGCATTTCAGCCGTCTGGCCGTTCTGCAGGCTTGGAAGAAATCGTCGAAACAGAGCGGCGTGGAGAAGGCATTTTGGAATAGTCTCTTCGCCGATGGCAACCGCACACTGGTGGTCACGGGCGACAGCGGGCTGGTGCTCTACGAGAGTATCGAGCGCCAGGAGGTCACGCTGCCTGACTATATCGCCGGAAACTATCAAGTGTCTGCGAATAGCTCGGATCCGATGCACAGCATGTTGCAGAAGGATTTGCCGACGCGGCGGTATACGTCCGTCGCCGATCTCGATCTTGCGGTCCGCCTGAGCCGCCTACCGCAGTGGGATGACCAGCGTGCGGAGGTGGTCTTTGCACGCGATCTGCGCGCCGCCGATGCTTCCAAGTCAAACCTCGTCCTGATCGGTTCGCGTGAGGCAAACCCTTGGGTTTCGCTCGTTGACGAATCGATGAACTTCATTCTCGCATCGGATGGCGTTGGCCACTTCTACTTCGTGAATCGTCATCCCTTGAAGGGCGAACAGTCTATCTATCTGCCATCGCAGCACCACAGCGGAACAGCAGATTCCTCGGTATATGCTCTGATCTGCTATCGGCCGAACAACTCCGGTATGGGCAAAATCCTCCTGCTCAGCGGCCTGTGGCAATCTGGCACCGAAGCCGCGGGGAAATATGTCCTGGGAGACCGCCAGTTCCTCGATTTTCTTTCCGGGATCACAAAGGGCGACGGCAGCATCCCAGGATTTGAATTGCTCGTTCAAGTTCGTAGCGTCGCAGGAAACTCCTTCACATCTTCAATCATTGCAAGCCGGGTTCAATGAGTTCTCGGAAGGCTTCCTAGTCGCAAGCTTCTTGATCAATTTGCGGATAGACTCAGCGCGGTTCGGAATCGTTCCCAGGCTCCGCACTTCACCTTCCGGCTCCGCGACCGCTACGGCAATCGTCTCAGCATGGACATCCAACCCCAAAAATCGTAACTTCTCCTTCATGACCGGCTCCTGTGTCCGGTACGGCTTTGAAGTGTGAAATCTTACTCGATGCGGCTGGCGATTATCTGAGAGTCGGTTGAATTCCAATTGATGCTCGTCGAACGCACCAAGATCTCAAAGGAGCGTATGGAGCCGTCAGGGCGCGCTGCACGCTGGAGAATGGGAGCAATTGATGCTGAGTGAAATAGCGCCTCAGCGGCCGCCTGGGTTCCGGCAACATCCAGCCCTTGCAGAAGAAGCAGGTGACCATTGCTATCCAGGTTAGGAAGAAAGGCGATCAGAGCAAAAGTTTCGTGTGCCGGCTCGTTCCAATGGCTTTCGTAGGATGCCTGCTCACCGGGCAATACGTTCACTGTGCATTACTCCGACGGCACCACATCGACCGATACGCAGAACATCAGCGACTGGTGCTCACCGCAAAGCTATTCGGGCGAAACGGACGTAGTCTCGATGGCCTATCGCAATACGTCCACCGGAGGGGAATTGACCCCGCCGACGTGTTACGTCTACGGGTACAATCTTGCGGCTAACAACTCGAAGACTGTGAGCAGCCTCACCATCCCGGCGAATAGTCAGGTGGTGGTACTTGCGGTGGAAGACCAGCAATAGACAGCTAGTAGATAAAGGGCAACCGTTGTCCTACCGGAAAGAGAAAAGCGGGAGGTATCACAGCCTTTCCGCTTTTCTCTTCCCCATCCCGTGGTAATGGGCAAACGTTGGGTATTGTTATCGCGCTGGGTGAATCTGACGACGCAGACGACATCGACATTTGGCGAAACATTGAGGCCCGCGATAGCATCAAAACTCTCCCGACTACCTTCTTATACGGAGTGATAGTCGTTGCTGGAGGATGGCAGGTCATGCAGCATTGTTTGCGCTATCGCCGCCCGTGACGTCGTAGGTGGCGCCGGATACCATTCGCGCAGCGTCAGATGCCAGGAATACGACGACGGGCGCCAGATCTGAGGGATCAATCCATGGCACCCCAAGCGGTGAGTGTGCCTGAAGTAGCTTCTTGGCATCCTCTTCATCCTTCTGCAGATTACCCGACGGCGTCCTGCCGCCAACTTCGAGCACTTGTGCGTAACGTTCTTCGTGCCTCGTCAAAGGAGTGTCGATCAATCCGGGCACAAGCGCGTTGACAGTGATCTTGTACTTGCCGAGTTCGAGGGCTGCAGACTTCATCAGCCCGATGATGCCCCACTTCGAGGCCGAGTATGCGGAAGCGTACAAAGTTCCGTGGCGTCCTTGAGTGGAGGTCGTCACAATGATCCGGCCGCTGCCTCTGCGCACCATGGCGGGACCGAAGGCACGAATGGCGTTTGCTGTTCCTGTCAGATTCACATCAATCGTAATGTGCCAATCGGGATCTTCCATTTCGAGCAGCGGCCTGAAGGCTTGAATCCCCGCATTCGCAAAGAGAATGTCTATGCCCCCGAGATCATGCTCGATCTGTGTAGCCGTGGCGCGAAGAGCGGTCAGGTCGCGCTGGTCGATCACGAAGCTCTTCCACTTGCTGCCCGCCGACTGGACAAGTTGTCCCGTCTCATCTAAGTCGGCCTTCGTTGCCGGCGTCACACCGGACCTTGGATCGACAGTGGCGCAAATATCGATTCCTGCTACATCTGCCCCGCTTCGCGCTAAAGCGACCGCTGCCGACCTTCCGATGCCACGCGCCGCCCCTGTAACTACCGCCACCTTGCCTTTGAGAATCCCACTCGAAGTAGAGTCTTGTTGTTTCATTTGTCCTTCCGCCTTTGTTGGAAATGACGCCGCAACGATTGCCGCGGAACCGATCCCGAGGAAGGTCCGACGCGACGAATTCTGTACAACGCCAACCTTACTCTCTTGTTTATCCATTGCCTGTTCTCCTCTCCTTGTCTTCTTCTGTCAAGCAATCCAGCTGCCATTCGGCGCGACGCGGCCCGCTCTGGCGATCCCAGGCTGCAAGTTCTTTAATTGCCAACCAATTGGCAGTCAGCGAGATATCGGCGAGTCTTTAGGCCGCCGGATTCCAATGCTGCAATCATTCAGTAAGTAAACATATCGACTCTCGTTGGCTCGGTTTTTCGGCACACGTCCCGGTCGGCACACGACCGCGACTGCGACGCTCGATTCCGTCGATTCCCCCGCTCCGTCCTTGAGCTCTACTTGTAACTGGGCGCTCAAGTCAGTAGCCGGACGTTAGCTGTCGAAATACTGACTCGGACCTGCTAGTGACGGCGCTTTTGAACATTCGGGAATGCGGAAGGGTCAAGAAAACACAGCGATTTTCCACCGAATGAACATTCAGGGATTTGGTACTAAGAATGCATCGGATGTGTTGGTTTCTAAAGAAGCGGTGACGGCTTTGCGCATCGCTTTGATTCTTGGGAGACGTCCTGACATCAATTGATGTGGATAAGGTCCATGCAACCGCACGAATACTTAAAGACCATGGAGATGATCGACATGATTTCTAAATACCGTAGCGAAGGAATAACTGCCATCATCGCCGGAGCATCTTTGACGGCCATTCTTGCTCAAAGCGGACCTCAGAACGTAGCGAGCGGCCAACGCGAAATCCTATTGCAGACTACGCAATCCTGGAATGGCAAACCCTACACACACTACCCCACGGGGCAACCTCAACTCACAACGATCAAACTGACCATCGCACCACATACCGCATTGCCGTGGCATACGCATCCTTTTCCGAATGTTGTTTATGTGCTATCCGGCTCTCTCACTCTGCGCGACAAGGCCAGCGGCAAGACTCTGGTGGTTCATCAGGGGCAGGCCGTCGGGGAGTCCGTTGACGATGTGCATCGGGGAGAGTCAGGTGACGAACCCACCGTACTGCTGATCACCTATGCCGGCACTCCGGGCGTCCAGACCTCAATTCCCGCGAAGGGAGAGAAGGCGGAGTATTGAAATGGCGGTACGGCCGGATAGCAAATGTTGGTTTTGAGACGAAAGGAGCTCACTGATGCGCATCGGTCCAGTTCTTCTGCTCGCCTGCACCGCACTTATCGTTCGGCGTATTGCTGCGCCTCCTTTCTCATTGGATTTGCCGTCAGTAACCACCGGGTACTATCGTGTTACATTTGCAGCCCTCGTGCCATCTAATTTGGCAAGAAGAGCAGGGTCTGCTCAACCTTGTCCACTACCAGTAGCCAGGAGGTATCCACGTGCCAACTCAGAATGACGATTCCTCAAGACCCATGACGTCGCTCGAGAAACTGAGCCGTCGAGCCTTCCTCGCGCGCGCAGGTGCAGCAGGAGTGGTCACCGCAACCGCATCGGTCGCGGCTCCGAAGGCTTCCGCCACTTCTGCTGAACAGCAGCCCTCCCCGCCCGGAGCGACCATTCCGGGCACCGTACCGATAACGCTGAAGGTGAATGGCGAAACGTACAAACTGCAGATTGACTCGCGGGCTACGCTGCTCGATACCTTGCGCGAGACGCTACAGCTTACCGGCACCAAGAAGGGCTGTGATCACGGTCAGTGCGGTGCATGCACAGTCCATATCAACGGCCGCCGCGCCAATAGCTGCCTGTTGTTCGCAGCTATGCAGCAGAACGCTGAGATCACCACCATCGAAGGCCTGGGCGCGCCCGACAAAATGCACCCCGTACAAGCCGCGTTCGTCGAGCACGACGGGTACCAGTGCGGCTATTGCACCAGCGGCCAGATCATGTCCGCTGCCGCCATGCTGCACGAGCCCTGGGGACCGTCCGACAGTGACGTGCGGGAAGCGCTCAGCGGCAACATCTGCCGCTGCGGAGCTTACCCCAACATCGTCGCGGCCGTGCAGTCCATCCGCCAAAGGGCCTAACGTCGCGAAAAGGAGATAGCCAATGCAGCCCTTCGAACTGATTACCGTAAATTCCATCCCCGACGCCGTGAAAGCGCAGGCAGCTTCGCCGACCGCGCAGCAAGGCGCTCAGGTCCGCTTCATCGCCGGCGGCACCAATCTCGTCGACTATATGAAGCTCAGTGTCGAAACGCCGCGCCAGCTCGTCGACATCAATGGTCTTCCCTTGGATAAGGTAGAGCTCGAGTCCGGCGGAGGGCTGAAGATCGGCGCACTTGCGAGGAACACCGACGTTGCGAACCACGAGACGGTGAAGGCGCAGTATCCTGTGCTCTCGCAGGCCATTCTTTCCGGCGCTTCCACGCAGCTGCGCAACATGGCCACCACCGCGGGCAACCTGCTGCAGAAGACGCGCTGCGTCTACTACCGCGACACTGCTTTCGGCTGCAACAAACGCCAACCTGGCACTGGCTGTTCAGCCATCGGCGGACACAATAGAATGCTCGCCATCCTTGGGACCAGCAACCATTGCATCGCCAGCAACCCATCCGACCAGAACGTAGCCCTGGCTGCGCTCGAAGCGACAGTCCATGTGACCGGCCTGAAGGGCGACCGCGCCACCCCTATCGCAGATTTCTATACGCTCCCAGGCAGCACACCCGAGCGTGAGACGGTTCTCGAGGCGGGCGATCTGGTTACCCATATCACCATCCCTCCGCTGCCAGCGGGGACAAAGAGCCTCTACCTCAAGCTCCGCGACCGCGCTTCCTTTGAGTTTGCGCTTGCCTCCGCGGCTATTGTGGTCAAGAAGAATGGTGATCGTATTGAATTTGTCCGCGTTGCGCTGGGAGGCGTCGGGACTAAGCCATGGCGCAGCCTTGAAGCAGAGCACGCCCTGCACGGCAAAACCGCTACGCCCGCAAACTTCCGCATTGCAGCAGAAGCCGCGCTGCGCAGCGCCCGCCCGCAATCCCAGAACGGATTCAAGGTCGAACTCGCCAAGCGCTGCCTCGTCCACGCGCTAACCCAGGCCACAGCCTAAGCAGGAGGGAACGATGGAACAAGCACAAGAGCAGATTAGGGAATCGAAGGTGATCGGTGTTGCCACTCCACGCATTGATGGCCCGCTCAAGACCACCGGCAAGGCCATGTATGCTTCCGACCACCACTTCCCGGGCCTCGTTTATGCGTGGCCCAGCACAGCTACCATCGCCAGCGGAACGATCAAGAGCATGGATACTTCGGTTGCGGAGAAGATGCCCGGCGTCATCGCCATCTATCATCACGACAACATTGGTCCACTCTATCGAACGCCGCCTGCTGCCGGCTTCAGTATGATTGTCGACGAGAAGCGGCCGCCACTCGAAGACACCACCGTCCGCTACTATGGTCAGTATGTCGCCGTGGCGGTGGCCTCCACGGTGGAACAAGCTCGCGCCGCCGCCGAAGCCGTCAAGGTCACCTACGCCAAGACCGAGCACAATACCAGCGACAAGCTACTCGGGACGCCCCTCAGCGAACCAAGTCCGAAGGAAGTCACCAAGCGAGGCGACACTGCCGCAGCACTGGCGTCAGCGGCAATTAAGCACGACGCCGTCTACAGTACGCCGGCGGAGACCCACAATCCCATCGAGCTTCATGCCACGGTTGCCGTCTATCAAGATGGCAAGTTCACTCTCTATGAAACGTCACAGGCGGTCGTAAATCATCGTGACGTCCTGGCTGCGATGCTTGGCGTTCCACCGGAAAATGTACAAGTTATTACCCGCTTCCTCGGTTCTGGATTCGGAGGCAAGCTGTGGCCGTGGACGCAGTCACCGCTCGCAGCCGCGTGTGCCCGCAACCTCAAGCGTCCTGTGAAGCTCGTCGTCAGCCGTTCCATGATGTTTCAGAGCGTAGGTCACCGTCCTGCTATCGATCAGCGTATCCAACTGGCCGCTGACGGCTCTGGCAAGCTCACGGCGATCCAGCAGGACTACGTCAACCACACTTCCATACAAGACGACTACGACGAAGGTTGTGGTGAAGCCACCGGCTTTATTTATTCTTCACCCAATGTACTAGTCACTGGCGGTCTTGCGCGGCGTAATGTCGGCACCCCAACATCGATGCGCGGCCCAGGAGCCGTTCCTGGTCTGTTCGCTCTTGAGTCGGCGATGGATGAACTTGCGCTGAAGCTCAAGGTGGATCCCGTTCAACTGCGCCTTGTGAATGAGCCCCAAAAAGATGAGAGCACCGGCCAGCCCTTCTCCTCGCGGCATCTCCCGGAATGCCTGACAACCGGCGCTGAGAAGTTTGGCTGGAGCAAACGCACGTCTGGCATCGGCTCCATGCAACGCGATGGCATGACGCTCGGCTGGGGCATGGCTGCCTGTACATGGATCGCAGCCCGTACCGACGCTGAAGCCACCGTCGAGCTGGTTCAGGATGGCTCCGCCCGTTGCATATGCGGTACGCAGGACATCGGCACCGGCACGTATACGGCGATCGCTCTGATGGTCGCTCATGAAACCGCTTTGCCGCTTAATAAGATCGATGTCATCCTTGGCGATTCCTCACTGCCGCCCGGCCCCATCTCCGGCGGCTCCTGGGCCACTGCCTCGGTCACGCCCGCGGTGTTGCAGGCCGCTCAGAAGGCTGTCAAGACACTGCTCGCGGTCGCGGTCGGCACGGCAGGGTCACCCTTTCAGGGAAAGAAGGCCGAAGATGTTGAGTTCGTCGACGGCAAGGTTCGTCTGAAGGGGCAGGCGGAAGGGGCTGTCCCGTTTGCCGAAGTTCTCAGGATCGCCAATGTCAAGGCGGTCTCCGGTACCAGCAAGTCGGCGGGCACCTTTGGCAACCCAACCGAGAAGTACTCCTCCCACAGCTACGGCGCACAGTTCGCCGAGATCACTTGGCAGCCCGAGATCGCGCGCCTGCGGGTAAGCCGTATCGTCACCGTTATCGATGCGGGCCGCATGCTGAATCCACGCACCGCACGCAACCAGATTGAGGGCGCCGTCGTAATGGGCGTCGGCATGAGCATGCTCGAGGCCACCGAGTACGATCAACGTACGGGCGCTCCCATCAACAGCAACCTCGCCGACTACGTTGTGGCCGTCAACGCCGATACACCTGACATCGACGTCACCTTCCTCGACTATCCGGACTACAACCTGAACCCGCTCGGCGCCCGCGGCGTCGGCGAGATCGGCCTCGCCGGTGTCGCTCCGGCTATCGCGAACGCCGTTTATCACGCCACCGGCGTTCGCGTTAGAAAGCTGCCTATCCGCATCGAAGACTTGCTCGCTTGACCAGACAGGGTTTCTGCTGGCGTCGTGAGGCAAGCGGACATTTGCAAATCGCGACATAGAGATTGACCCCGCTCCCACCGGCCCTTGGCGCTGCCGCTGTGACGGATCGTCTTTTGGGTGGGTATTACATCCTGCGGTAGACGTCATGCGTAATAAGGGGAACAGACTTCTCGCTGGAACGACAAACCTGATGCCTAGATCAAATACGGGAGTGAGAGGCGTCATTATTTCGACATGCCCCCGGACAAGTGTCAAGAACGTCTTCGACACTTGGATACCTTCCCACTTCGTCTTCCGTCTTTCTCGTCCTGAGAACCCCACTAATCCAGTCGGTTGGAAGAAAGATATACCCGACATCAATGCGGCGAATCTCTTCGAGATTTGGCAATCAGCTTGCATAAGGCATATTGCCGATCAATAAGGAGTCCGGCGAGACTGAGCGTTACTAAGGCGAATGGATCTGATGTAACCCGACAGATTCCGATCACCTGGAACGTGCCATGCGATCAGGTGAAAAACGTGAGAAGCGATTGCCTCGCACTCGACCCCTGCCTAACGCGGTACATGGGGTCGGGAATCGTAGCCCGCAGAAACGGACAGCAATGACGATGCCTTCATTGGCGCGCAAACGTCTGCGGACGCGCAAGCTGTCCGAAGCGCTGCGAAAACTGACTCGGAGCAGACTATCCTCCGCGGTGGTTATGCTCGCGCTCGTAAACCTCTTTAGCACTCGTTCTCAGTCGCAGTCGCCGCCTGCCCTCCCGGCTGTGAACCTCGGGGATACGAGCTTCCTTGACGCCATTGCCTTCCCGGGTTCGGTCGTCGAACTCATTGGCCAGGGGGTACACGATAACAAGTCCCTCAACAATACCGGCCAGCCTGGACCTGGAATCACCGATGTCAACACGGGATCGGCGTTGCTCCACATTGCCTGGGTCGCGTCGCATGCGCGTCTTTTCGGTGCCTGGTACGGGGTCGAGACCGTGCTATCTGGCGCTTATGTAGACACTGGCGGCCATGGCATCGGGCAAGGACCAGGCGATGCCACCTTCTCACCGTTCATCCTTCAATGGCCGAAATATACGCTTTTCGGCATGCCGATCTACCAGCGCGCCGACCTCGACTTCGACGCCCCGCTCGGCCGTTACTCGCCCGGCCGCTCCGTCAACATCGGCAACAACGCCTGGGCGCTCAATCCCTACTATGTGGTGACTCTCTATCCTGCCAAGCGCTTCGAGACCAGTTGGCGCGTCCACTATCTCTGGAACTCAACCAACCACGCGCCTCCCGTCGACACCGGTGACAATAACACCCAAGCCGGTCAGGCCGTTCACTTCAACGCAACTGCCTCCTGGGAGATCGTCAAAAATGTCTATGTTGGCGCCAACGGCTACTACCTGAAGCAGATCACGGACGCTCGGACGAACGGCATCGCCGTGCCCAACGCTCGCGAGCAGATCGGCGGAATCGGTCCCGGCGCCGTCGTGAATCGCGGCAAATGGTACTTCTTCGTCAACGCCTACCACGAGGTTGGCGCCGAGAACATAAGCGAAGGCAACAAGCTTGTCCTGCGCGTAGAAAAGGTCTTTTGAAGACCA
>Ga0302304_10000730_pt1 | contig 17993 bp, 15 predicted proteins | sample III_Palsa_E2_2_FD_198769 | JGI IMG/M metagenome (GOLD analysis project Ga0302304, IMG submission 198769) | Peat permafrost microbial communities from Stordalen Mire near Abisko, Sweden - III_Palsa_E2_2 | ecosystem: Environmental > Terrestrial > Soil > Palsa > Peat permafrost | place: Sweden...
CGCGAAACGCGTTCGATCAACGCCATGCATATGATGCCGCTGACCAGCATGCAGAGCGCGACGATGCCGGCCGTCTGCGGATCAATCCCATGCCGATGCAGAATCGATTCCAGCCAGGTGGAAATGGCATTGAAATAGCCATTGGCGAGAAAGAAATACGCGGTCAATACCAGGAACGTCGGTGCGCGCAGCATCGCCAGCATCGCCGATCGCCATGATGGCCGAGGGCCTGGCGTGGTGGCAGCCTCGCGCGGATCGGCCGGCACCCATAGCCAGGTCAGCAGTGCCAGCGCACCCAACACAAGCACATCAAGCCACAACGTCTGATACCCGATCATCGGCACCAGCACAAAGGCCACGCCAAGGCCTGCGAACATCGCCATGCTGGAGATCTCGGTCGCACGCAGCCGTTCGTCTTCGTCGAACCAAACCGCGGCCAACCGGGCGACCAACGCCAACACCAATGGCTGCAGCACCGAGAACATCACCTGCCCCGCCAGCAGAAACCCGTAGCTCGGCCCTAGAATGCGCAGCAACGCAGCCAATGCCATCCCTACCGCGCTGATGCGTAGTGACGTGCGCACTGGCACGCGATCGAGCAACATACCCGCCGGCAATGCCAGCGGTATGAACAGCAGGGGGAATACCAGCGATAGCGTACCGATGGCGCTCTGCGACACCCCGTAATGGATGGCGATCTCACTCGTAATCGGCGCAAAGCGCAGCCATTCGAACTGCATCAACGCCTGCAGTGCGGCATAGACCGTGAGAACGCGATAACGCATTGGAATCATCTTGGTTCTACCCCTGTCGCTGGCGTCGGTTGCGCTCATGTACGTCGCCGATCAATGCACAGTCGAACACACCATCGGAGAACGCCAAAGGGCAAATCGGGCCAAAACGCGAGCGTAAGCTTACTTGCTGTCGCGGATGATCTGTTATTGCCTCGCCTGGCATGCCGCTGGTATTGATCATTGATTACCAAGACCAAAATCAGCACACGACATGGCATACGAATACCGCATCCAGAATGTGCTGAAACCGGTATTTCCGTTTGTATTCAAATGAAAGAGGTTTGCTTAAATCGATGCGGCCGAATATCGGGTGAAGCAGTCGAGCCATCGCCTATCGGCTGGATTCAGCACCTAATTTATTCGCTGTCGGATGAAAGTGCCGATGTCGCGGATAGCCTCATTCGCTTCTTTGAAAAGGGGAGCAAAGGCTTGCCAGACGTGCCACATCCCCGGCCATACGCGCAACGACACGTCCACTCCAGCGGCTTGGGCACGCTGTGCCAGCAAGCGAGAATCATCCAATAGGATTTCGTCGTCGCCTACCTGGATCATCAGCGCCGGCAGTCCATGGAGATCGGCATGGATCGGTGACATATAGGGATGCGCCAACAGCAGGTCGCCGGCGTACATGGCGGCGCTGCGGTGCAGTCTTTCCGTGGTGGGAAAAAAGATGTCGCGGCTGGCGAGGCTGGTGACTGACGGGTTTGCAAGTTCCAGATCGGTCCAGGGCGATAGACAGATGACGGCAGCGGGCAACGGCATGCCTTCGTCGCGCAGCCGCAGGCTCAAGGCCAGTGCCAGGCCACCTCCAGCGGAATCGCCAGCCAGCGCAATCCTTCCTGGCGCAATGCCTTGATCGCTGATCAGCTCGCGATAGGCGGCTACGGCATCATCAAGTGCGGCAGGAAACGGATGCTCAGGCGCCAAGCGATAATCCAGCAGTAATACCGACGCCGCGCTGGCCACGGCGATGCGCATGGCCAATGCACGGTGCGTATTGCACGAGCACAGCACATAGGCTCCTCCGTGCAAATACAGGATGACCCGATCGTTCGTCGAGCCGGTCGGCCGCAACCATTCTGCGTAGCGGCCGCCTGCACGAGTAGCCTGTTTCGTTACTCCTTTGGGTAACTCGCGCTTTCTGGCCATGGCTTCATAGCGCGCGCGTATCGCTTCCACGGATGCGTTTGGATCAGTCCGTTCGATCATTTTCTTCACGGTGTAGCGAACGATTCGGCTCTTAAGTGATGTCATGTCGGCCCAAGGTCAAAAAAGTAAGGCAGCCCCCACACCCTAGAAGCACGCCGTGTTGATGTATGGCGGTTTAGGGAACGTTGCGGATCTGGCGCACCAGCACACCGCCCAGCAGGGTAAATATTGCGGTGATCAGATATAACGCGGGATAGCCACCCAGCTGCGTCACCAGGATCGCCGCGATAGCCGGCGCCGCTACCTGCGGGGCGGAGTTGGCGATGTTGATGATGCCGAGATCCTTGCCGCGGTCGGTCGCCAGCGGCAGCACCTGGGTGATCAATGCCTGGTCAACCGCGACGTAGATGCCATAGCCGAGCCCGAGTACTGCCGAAGCCGCCAGCACCAGCGGCCAGGTGGGTGATGGCATCAGCATCAGCGCCGCAACCGTCATCACCACGCTGGACAGGATCACATGGATCTTGCGGCGTCCGCTGCGGTCGGAGAGCGCTCCGCCCGCAAAGGCTCCGACCAGTACGCCAGCCGTGTAGACCGCCACCACGATCAGCAAACCGTCTTCTGCCGCCTTGCCCGGAAACAGTCGCTCGTAGTGCAACCGATCGCGCAGGAAATACAGCATGTACAAGGTGCCGATGGCGTTGCCGAGATTGATCAGAAAACGCGTCGCCCAGGCCCAGGCGAAATCCGGATATTCACGCGGACTGATCCAGAAGCCACGCAGGAATGCGCGCCCGTCCCATCTCGGGCGCTGGTCGTGTCGCAACGGGATATCGCGCACCAGTCCCACAAACGGCAGCGCGCACAGCATCAGTACCACAGCGACCAGCAGATAGCCCTGCGCGATGCCATGTGCCAGCTGGGTTACCAGCAAGGCACCGACCACCACGCCCAGTGGCTGGGTCACACCCACCCAGGCGCTGCATACCGCACGCTGCGTCACCGGCACTTGGTCCGGCACTTCGGCGGTCAAGGCGGCGAGCATCGCATTGAGCGCGAACTGCGCCACGCACCACCACAGCGTGATGCCCAGCAGGGTGCCTTGTCGGCCCAGCATCACCATGGCCAATGCACCGACCAGCGCACCACCGATATTCCACGGGTGACGGCGGCCGAAGCGTGAGATGGTACGGTCCGACCAAGCGCCGAATAGCGGATTGGCGAACAGCGATACCAGCGCGCCGATGCCGGTCACCCAGCCTAATGCAGACTCCTTGTGTGTCGGTGCGAGAACTTCCATCTGCTGTGCCAGCAGGATCTGGATCGGCGCAAAAAAGGCCATCCATACGCCAAGATTCGACAGCGCCATGCTGGTGAAAAACCGCGCGCGTACCGGTATGAGAGGTTCGTCCAACGCACTGCCGGAAGACCTGGCATCGAATCCGTGTGTGGCGTTTTTATTCATCGATTGGCTGCGATCACATGGCGATACCAGTCGAACGAAGCCTTGGGGGTGCGCTGTTGGGTCGAATAATCGACATGCACCAGCCCGAAGCGTGGCCGATAGCCTTCGGCCCACTCGAAGTTGTCGAGCAATGACCAGACGAAATAGCCGCGTACGTCGACGCCTGCCTCCATCGCCTGGCGCAGTGCATGCAGATGTGCCTGCAGGTAGGCAATACGGCGCGGATCATCGATGCGGCCTTGCGCATCGACTGTGTCGGGAAATGCCGCGCCGTTTTCGGTGATGAAGATCGGCGGTAACTTGGTGCGATAACGCTTGCGCAGATACAGCAATAACTCGCCGAAGCCATCGGCATCCACCGGCCAGCCCATCTCGGTGCGCTCCAGGTGCGTAGGTGGCTCGGCCGCTTCAATCGGCACGGCGCCACCTTTCGGTCCACTGCGGACGTACTGCGGGTTATAAAAATTGATGCCGAGGAAATCCAGCGGTTGCGCGATGGTCGCCAAGTCGCCAGCGCGCAATGCCGACCGGTCTATGCCAAGTAGGCGTAGCTCCAGCGGATAACGGCCAAACAGTAACGGATCGGTATGCATCCGCAGGTGCAGGATTTCCAGCAGGTGTGCCGCCAATCGATCCTTGACGCGGCCAGAGGCCGGTCGCGCACGCGCCATGCTTTGCGCGATACCGATCTGCGCCGCTGCCGGCAGTGTCGCTCGCAAGGCCTGCACCGCCTTGCCGTGCGATAGCAGCAAGTGATGCACCACCGGGAAGATATCCAACCCCAACTGCTGCCCCGGTGCGTGCGTACCGATGGCATGGCCGAGCACGGTGTGCTCGAAGGTTTCGTTGTGGGTGATCCAGCGCGACACGCGATCACCCAAACGCTCAGCGACGATTCGCGTGAATTCGGCGAAACGATCGGCAGTGTCGCGGTTGAACCAGCCCCCGGCGCCTTGCAGGGCTTGCGGCAGATCCCAATGGAACAAGGTCGGCGTTGGACTGATGCCTTTCGCCAGCAGCTCGTCAATCAGGCGCGAATAGAAGTCCATCCCCTTGGGATTCGCCGCACCACGACCACTCGGCTGGATGCGCGACCAGGCGATCGAGAAGCGATAGGCATCGACACCGAGTGTGGCCATCAGTGCCACGTCTTCGGGATAGCGGTGGTAGTGATCGCAAGCGGTTTCAGCCGTATCACCGTCGGCGATGCGGCCGGACTCGCTGCAGAAGGTATCCCAGATCGAAGGGCCACGACCGTCATCGTGCAACGCGCCTTCAATCTGATACGCCGAGGTGGATACGCCCCAGAGAAAATCTTTGGGAAAATCCAGTTTCTTGGCGGATTCGTGCATGGTGGCGATCTTATTCAAGGTGATCTTGTTCAAGATGTAGATGCCGTGACTCGAATGTCCGCTTCTACCTCATGCCAACCACTTTCGCTCGAGTGCAGCCCGGATTCGGCATACGCGTTCCGGGCTTGCGCTGGCTATCCCGTTTCACAACTTCGCATCAACAGTCAGAAGCTCATGCCCATCTCTACACCCCACATGCGTGGCGGCGTGATGTAGGCGAACGGCGTTCCCAGAATGCTTGTGCTGATATTGTTGATGCTCTGCACGTACTGTTTGTTGAACACGTTGTTGACGAAGAGCCCGACGCTCCAAGGCGAATGCGGCGAAGACCATCCCAAGTGCAGATCGGTGCGATTCTGGGCCACGCCAAGGGTGAAGGCAGGCGTGGTCAAACATTGACCTTGCGCTACCGAATCGTCGTTGCAGCGGGTTTTCCCGCGATGGGCTTCTTGCAGGGTGAAATTCAGATCGCCGTTGGCGACATTGTGCCAAACGTATTCCATGCCCGCGGCAATCGTCCACAGCGGTTCACCGACGGGCTGTCCTGCAAGACTGCCGCCTTCCGGATCCACGTAGTGTTGGTAGGTCGCATTGATATAGCTGGCAGTAAGGTTCAGTCGCAACGCTGTTGTCGCTTGCCAATGTGCCTCGAGATCGACGCCTTTTGCCACCTGGTCACTGGTGGTGACTTCGTATATCGGTAACGCGCCGTCGCCATTGGAAATCAGGCTGAGCGATTGCAGGTTGGAGTAGCGGTAGTAGTACGTCGACGCATCGAACAGCAGCCGATATTCCGGAAAGTAGCTCTTGATGCCGAATTCGTAGTTCCAGACTTCTTCCGGCTGGTACACCGAGCCTACCTCTTCCGCATTGAAGCCGCCGGCCTCGTAGCCCTTGGCTACGGAGCCGTACAGCATCACGTTGGGAGTCCATTTGTAATCGAGCACGACGCGCGGACTGAAGTCGTTCCAACTGCGACTGACGTTGTATGGCGCACTCGTTGCCGCCGGGCTGTTGAACTCGATGTTCTGCTGAAAGGTCTGGATCGGTGGCACACCGGGGATATTGAAGATGCCGAGCGCCTGCAGCTTGGCCAGGGTGGCATCGAGCTGCGGTGCGACGCGTTCGGGGTTGTACCAGCTGAACGCCTTTTCGTCGCGGGTGAAGCGCAGGCCCGTCGTCAAATCCAGACGATCGGTCAAATGCCAGATCAGGTCGCCATACAAGGCATAGGCCTGCGAGCGCGCATGATTGAACATGTCTTCCTGCCACGGGTCATTGAGCAACGACAGCGACCCTAGCCCTGCCGAGGCAAGTGCGCTGCTTATGGGTCCATACAGGCCGCCCGGTGCGACCCCGGTATTGTTCAAAATCGTATCGATGCTGTTCGTGAGCACATCGATCTGATTGTCTTGCCGTGCATTGTCATGGTAGTAGCTCGTGCCCGCGACCCAGTCGAGCAGATCGTTCTTGCCGGACAACTTGAATTCCTGCGACCAACTGGTGTTCTGCTCGATATTGTCGGTGGCAAGATAAAGGTACGGCTGGTTGGTGCCGTCGCTGTCCTCAAGATTCGACGTGGAAAAATGCCGATAAGCTGTGATCGAACTCAGATCACCGAACGAGAATGGATGGTCGACAGACAGCGTCACGCCATCGAAGTTACGCTTTTCATTACTGTTGGCGACGTCGTTGTAAACCGGCGCCGTAATGGGGTTCAGATAGGTTTGCGGATTGGCCGGAAACGGCAGCACTTCCGGAGCAGACGGAACAGGGACCAGCCCGATCGCCGGGCGCGCCGGCTGGTTCAAATGTTCGTGCTCCCAGGCGACTCGTACCACGGTATCTCCGGGGAAGTTCCAGCGCAGTTGGTTGCGCATACCCCAGTCGTCATTCTTGTTGTAGTGCTGGCCCGTCGCTGCATCGCGCAACCAGCCGTCACTTTGGTTGTCGACAAAACTGAAGCGATAAGCGGCGTCAGGCGTGATCGGGGCATTCAACACGGCGTCGATATAACGTGTGCCGTAGTCTCCCAGACGCACGTGCGCCTGTTCTTCCCAGTCATCTTCCGGGGCAACGGTCACCACGGAAATGGCACCCGCCGCACTATTGCGTCCGAACAGCGTGCCTTGGGGTCCCTTCAGCACTTCGACGCGCTCAATATCGTCGAAGGTGAGTAGCGCACCGCCGGTCTTGCCGGTGTAGACCCCGTCTTCGTAAATGCCGATAGGGGAATCCGTACCGATACCAAAATCCGTGACACTGATGCCGCGCAGCGTGTAAACAGGTTGGGTCGGCTGCGAGCCATCGACAAACAGGCCGGGAATGTAACCGTTCATTTTGGAAAGATCGGTCGCGGCGAGTGTATCGATCTGTGCCTGAGTCACGATCTGCATGGCAATCGGCACGTCCTGCACTGCCTGTGTACGGCTCTGCGCGGTCACCGTAACGTTGCCAAGATTGGTTGCCGCCTTGTCGTCCGTCGCGGCTGTGCTGGGCGTTACCTTCGCCGCTTTCACTGGGGTTGGTGCGTCGGGAGCGGGCTGCGTCTGCGCCATCGCGCCTGCGCTCAGCAGCAGCGAAAACGCGACACTGTTGCCCAGGATGCCGCGCAGACAAACGGCAAGTTTTCTTTGACGAATCGACATCTTTAACACCCCTCGACGATCTCGTGATGACCCCAACGGCGATTTCCAATCGGAGCAACGCCACTGTTTCAGCGTGCGAATCATTTCGCATTGGCGGCGTCTTCGTGGCCGGTGCGATACCTTTCCCGAACGGCACGTAACGACGCCAGCCCCGTTTCCAATAGTGATTCACTTCAGGCGGGTTGAAGTGAGGACGGTTTGGGCCGATTCGATCCCCACTCGCCACCCGTTGTCAGCACCGCCAAGCCCAGCTGAACTCACGAAAGGATTGCCTTGCAGCGAACTATGCGCGCGTCACTGAATCCAGTATGGGGACCAAAATGGCCAATTGCGGAAAGAACCATTCCAAACGGTGGGATGCGGTCGGTCCATATCGCTGAGATTTCACCTTGTTGGACAGTGAGCCCTCTTCGAAGCCGTCTATCTTCGGCGAGTGCTGGCAGCATCCGGAGAGCTGCATCCAGATACCGGGATATCATTGCCGCAACAGACTGGGAGGTTGCCTGCTGCATGGTGCGAATTTTTGGGCTGTTCGCGCGCAGGGTGAATCACCTGACGATCTCAAGTATTGGCAGCCTCGGCCGTTGAACAAGACAGTCTGTCGACACATCCCTGACCTGACACGGTCAGGGCGGCGAGTAAACGATCATTGCGGCGGTATCCCGCTGCTGTGGAGAGACGTGACGCGCCGTCGGGATTGAGAAAAAGCCGGCGGCGGAGCGTGAGAAGACATGGGGAAAATCTGGAAGCGATGGTTTATGCGTGATGTGCCAGTGGCTGGATCAGTCGCGGCTATCACAACAGTCGGCGCTTTCGCGTCCGCTACCGATCTGTCGACGATCCAGGATGTTCCGGTGCTCGACAGTACCGAAATCGAAGACCGCTTTTATCGCCTGGTGCTTGGCATGCCTGACTCGACTGTCGTCGACATGCGTCTGCCTGAAGTGGCCATGCTCAAGCGACTCGATGAAGTGTGCGGTGCCGATCGCTTCGACATTGGCAGTTTGCCGCGTCTGCCAGCGATACTGCCGCAGCTTTTGCGTCTGCTCAAGAGTGATGAGGCTGACGGCACCAAGGTAGCCCGCTTGATCGGTCGCGATCCCGTGCTCGTCGGTGAAGTCATGCGCGTGACCAAGAGTGCGCATTACCGCACGCTCAAGCCGATCGCGAGTTTGCAGCATGCCGTGGTGCTGCTCGGCCATGACGGTCTGCGCAGGATGGTGACGCAGCATGTGATGAAGCCGATCTTGCAGGGCAGCGCCGGCATGCTTGGTCATGCTGCCGGGCAGCGTTTGTGGGATCACGCCGAGCAGTGCGCGCACGCTGGCATGTTTCTGGCCAAAGGCCAGAGTGATCCGTTCGAAGCGTACTTGGCCGGCATCGTCTGCAATGCCGGTGTCGGCGCGATGATCCGCGTGCTCGATCAGGAGGTATGGCCGACGATTGGTGTCTTCAGCAGGAGCTTTCTGACCAGCATCGCGAAGATGGGGAATCACCTGACATTGCGAGCGGCACAACACTGGGAGTTGCCACCCAACGTCATTGACGCCTTGCGCGAGCGCATGGATGCACGCAGCAAGCCGCCGATCACGGTGCTTGGCAAGGCGCTGCTGGCCGGCGATCAGCTGGCGATGGTTCAGCTGCTGGCCGAAAATCACCGAGTGGAGCGCGCCACACCGCTGACCAAGGATCGTGTCGATGGTCTGCCAGTGTTGCTGGTCGATCGTGCCCGACAGGATCTGCGGCGCAGCTTCGGGCCACCGGATAGAAAAATCCATTGAGCGGATCGATGCGTGACCGATCGTTCATCGCCGTGCTGGCGCGCCAATCCTCACAAGGTATCGGGCGATTGCCGAATTATCAGTAGGCTTGCCGGTTGGCGAAGTTGTAAACCTGATCAGCCCATTCGGTCGATTCGAGATAAATCGCCGACATCCGTTCGATGTCCTGCGGCTGCACGTCGGTGGCACCAAGCTCACCCGCTTCCCAGATGTAGATCTGCCGCAGCGGGGCAGCAAAAGGGCCGCGATCTTCCACCAGCGCCTCGTGGATTTCGGGCGCGAGTGGCAGATGGCTCAATACAAACTCCATCGGTGCACACATCAGCGTGTCCAGCAGCGACAGCAGTCCGGCCATGAATGCCATGTCCTGATATTTTACAGGCATGTCCTGCGCCAGCTTTTCGCACATATGGGCGCGGATCAACGCGGCGCGCAGCAGTTCGGGCGGCCGATCGTCCATGCCACCCAGCATCATGGTGTAAATCCAGTTGCGCATACGCGCCACGCCAAAAAAGATCGCCGCCTGCTGGATGGATTTGAGCTGTCGCGGTAACGCAAAATAAGCTGAGTTGACGCAGCCGAGAAGCTTGTAGCTCAGCACCGCATCGTCACGGATGATCTCGCCAAGCTCCACCGGGCCGGGATTGTTTTCCTGCAGCGCATTCATCAACCGCAGCAGACTCACCCGACTGGCGGTGAGGACCGGTACCTCGAATTGTTCGGGCAGAAGCAGGTAACGCCCCTGTATGGCCTGCACGGGCAGATGCTGGCAGCGACTGTAGATTTCGTAGTCATCCACGAAGCCGGCAATCACGTCCAGCCCGCGCGCATGGAGTTCCGTGCTGCGCATCGCCAGCGTGCGTGCATCGAGCGCGCCGGCATCCAGTCGCACGTGGGTGGCCATGGCCAGCAGCGGTTCCAGATTGCCGTAAGGTTCGTCAGTGTTGGCATCCAGCTCGCTCAGGTCCAGCAGCAGTGCGCAACCGCGCTGGGCAAGTTGCTGCAGGCGTGGCACCAATGCTGCGTCGCTGATGCTGGTCGGGTCGACGATGATGCCCAGACGTGGATGGTGCGCCAGCACATCGGTCTGCTCCATCAGCAGATCGCGCGACAAACGAAGGAAAGCGCGATTGCCACGCACCAGCCGAGTCATCACGCCATCGGTGATGGTGGCGAGCAGGCGCCGCATCAGCGTCGCTTCGGCATCCGGTCCCAGTTCGTCGCGATGGAACAGCAACTCGTAGGCAACCAGTTGACCGCGGCTATCCAGCATGGGGCTGCGCACGATCGGCAAGGGCAGATCGGGGATCAGCGCGCCGGTGTCGTCGTGACTGGACATGGTTCTGGCTAAAGTTGAGCTCATTGATCTTTCGTCAGGATCGGGCAAGTGCGTCGCCGTTGCAGGTGATCGCAGAGAACAAAAGGCGCCGCCATCGCACGACTGAAACGGCGCTTATCAAAACAGCGCTTTATCAATCAGGCTTCGGCCAGAGGCAGGGAACGATGTCCGGCCTGAAGCATTCCGCTGTGACTGTAGACGCTGCTTTCATTGTCATTTCCCGTCAACACGGAAAGTGCCCGGCGTACCTGGGAAAGCCGCTGGCCGACCAGCGCGCCGTTACGTTGATTCTTGTCCCTGCAATTGGTCAACGTCTTGAGCAGTTCGCTCCAAGCCGGTTGAGCCGCTTGCGTGGCGTGCGCCGAGGAAGAACTCATGTGCAGCCGCTCGGCATCGAGCTGCTCGAGTCGGCGCATCAGCATCTGTTTGGCCTCGCCGGCGCGGTTGAGTGCATTGGCGTCGGCACGGTTGAGCGCTTCGCGCTCCTCGTCCAGAACGAGGATCAGCTGCGTCGTGGCCGCACTCATGTCGTCCACGATGGCGCGCAGTGCGTCGTCGAGTTCGGCCTGCAACGGCGCGATCATGACGTGCCGTTGATCTGGCTTTCGATCGAGGTGAGACGATCGGCGATATTGCTGGCGTCGACGCGATAATTGCCGTCGGCGAGCGACTTGCGGATCTGCTCGACTTTGGCCGTATCCACCGGGCTTTGCGCATTCACGCTGCTGGCCTGATGCAGCGCGCGCGCCGAGTCGGTCAGCTTGACGCTGTCGTCGGCCTGCGGCGAAGCCGAACCGCTGGCGCTGGTCGTGCTGGTCTGACTGCCGGCGCTGCCTTGGTTGGTCTTTGTCTGCGGTAGCGCAGGCAATCCGTTGGGCGAAATGGTCGTGTTCATAGGTCCTAGGATTCTCTTGTGCGTTGAGCCCCTGTAGTGGGCTTATCGGCATGTCCATCTGAAACTTTAAGGTCACCACTGCTGCTTAAGTATGCTTTTAATCAGACGTCAAGGTAATGCCTTCACTTCGCCCGCTGCCAGCACGATGCCGGGCACGATCTGCCCCGAATGCCCATTACGTACACGCAGGCGCGTCCCGGTGTCGCCGCCGTCCAGGGCTTGACCGGTGGTGCGCACTTCGATGCCATCGAGCTGAGCGATCAGTTCGACCTGATCGCCGGCCCGCACCATCTCACGTCCATTGAGCTGGCCCGGCTGGAGCACGGTGCCCGGGCTCAAGGGCCGCGCCAGCGAACGGCCGGCGACCTGATCCAAGTTGTCGACGTAGCCGTAGCCAAGTCGCGTGATGTCGCGCTCCTCGCTATGCACATCGCCTAGCCCGACGCTGTCGCCGCGGGCCAGCGGGCGCGTAGTGACAAGCACCTGGCGATAGATCTGCAGCTGGATCGGGACCCGGATCGTCCAGCCTGCGCTGGTGGGGCAGCTCACGGATACGGCGACGCGCGAACTGAGCTGCTGGCCCGCGGGCAGGCGCGCCTGCAAGGCTTGCGGACAGGCAGCGAGACGCAGGCGCGAGTTGAGCTGTTCCGGCACGATCACCACCCGCCCACCGGCTTGGGCGTATTGCGTGCGCACTGTCTGTTCCGCGACGGCGCGCACATCGGTCGCGATATCCGACGCGTTTGCCGAAAAGCTCGTTGCCATAGCAGGAGCCAGCAACAAGGCGATGAGCGTTGGCCGCTTCATGGGTGATTGTCGGCCAGCATGGTGGCGAGCTGGGCGTTGATGGCCTCGCGCGCGCTTTCGAATTTGCCAGACATCTGCGCCGCCTGATCGAGCTGGCCGCTGCCCAGTAGTTCGAGAAAGGCATTGCCTTGCTCATGTAGGCGCGCGGCGGATTCACGCAAGGTCTGGCTGGTCGGATGACCATCGTGGCGTGCCGCGAGTCGATCCAGGCTGCGCTGAAGTGCATCCGTATCGAACCAGCGACGGTCCAGCGCGGTCGGTTCCTGTAGCGCCAGCTCCATGCCGTGGCGCAGACCCTGCACGGATTCACGTATGGTCAGGCTGAGGCTGGCGATGTCATTGCCGCTCTCGCTCTCCAGCCAGCTCAGGCACAGCCGATGCGCCAGCACGGCCGCGCGATTGAGCCCTTCGCCATGGCGTCGCGCCTCGTTGGCGCGGCGTTGCAGTGCGCCGAGCGACGCTTGAATAGTGGTGGCGCGTACCTGCAGGCCGTCTTGATTCTCGCGCAGCGTGCGCAATCGTCCGCCGGTACCTTGTAACGCGTCGTGGCCCTGATTCAACGAGGCTTCCGCGATGCCGATGCTGCTCTGCGCGCGTTCGAGCCGCTGCAGTCCCAGCTGCACGTCACCGTCCATGTGCAGCGAGAATTCGCCGATGGAGCCGGTCACGGTTTCGATTTCGGCTGTGGCCAGCGCCGTTTTTTCGGCCAGTTGCTTGACCTCGTCGGCGACTACCGCGAAGCCGCGACCTGCTTCGCCGGCGCGCGCCGCTTCGATCGCGGCATTCAGTGCCACCAGATTGGTCTGATGGGCGATCTCCTGCACGCTGGTGGTCAGGGCGCGAATCTGGGCAACCTGCTTGGCCAGATGGCCCTGGTTGTGGTTCATTGCGGACAATGCGCTGCGCAGCAGGCGTAACTGGCCGTTCAATTCGCTTACGGTGGCCTGACTCTGCTCGCCGGCCACGCTGGCCGCATCGAGACTGCTCTGCACCTGCTGCAAGGCAGTCGAGATCCCGGCACTGCCATCCGTCAAGCGGCCGACGCCATCGCGGCATTCGCCCGCGGATTGCTCCAGCGAGGCCTGTTCGCGATTGAGTGCCTGCGCGTGGGTCAATACCAGGCTCTGCTGCTCCAGCGATTGCAGCGCGACGGAGGCCGGCGGACGCGGCGCCAGTCGCGCCAGCAGCGGCGCCAGCGCGTTGGCGGCGGCGGGATGCTGGTGGCTCAGTGCGGCGAGCTGCGCCTCGTTTCCGGCGAGTGCAGCTTGCGTCAGGGCGGCCAGATGCTGGCTGCGGATCAGGCTCATAAGCAAGGCAATTCCTAAAGGTCGTCACCCAGAGATCGTCTGGAAGTGCATAAACTTGAGCAAGCAAGGCACATGCCATCGCCAAAAGGATGGCGAATCGACATCGGGGAATCACGATCGACATCACCATGATCGACGGCATGCGCCGATACCTTTGGATACCGAGGTCTGGTCATTGATGGGCGCGATCGATGCGCTCAAGTCCGTGCGTGACGTGGCCGATACCATGCAATGAGTCGCGCTTGCAGTGGCTACCGTATCGAGGAACAAGCATGGCCGCTGCACCCTTGTTGGAAAGCGTGGAAAGCCACACTCGGCTGGCCGGACACAATCGGGTGGCGATGTTGCTGTTTCGTCTCGGCGATGCCCAGCTGTTCGGTATCAATGTGTTCAAGGTGCGTGAGGTGTTGCGCAAGCCACCGCTGGAACGCATGCCCGGTGTACACGCCTTGCTCGCCGGCAGTTGTGACTATCGAGGCAAGACAATCCCGGTGATCGATCTTGGCGCGGCGATGGGCTATCCACCGTTGACCGCGATGGATTCAGCCCATCTCGTGGTGACCGAATTCAGTCGCTCGGTGCAGGGTTTCCTGGTGGCCGATTTCCAGCGCATCGTGCATTGCACGGGCGAATCACTGGAAGCGCCGTCCGGTGCGCTGGGTTTCGGCAGCCGGGTTAGCGCGGTGACGCGTATCGATGGCCAGCTGATGGCGGTTATCGATGTGGAACAGGTGCTGGTCAGTATCGATGGCTTGGCGGTCGAGGTATCCACGCGTTTGCAACAAGCCGCCGAGCAGCAGGCGATAAACCCGCGCCGGATACTGGTAGTGGACGATTCACTCGTGGCGCGTCAGCGCCTGGTGAGCGTTTTCAAACAGATGCACATCGATTGCGTCGTGGCAAAGAACGGTCGCGAGGGGCTTGATCGCCTACTCGAGCTGGCCAACGGGCCGGCCGAGGGAGGGGTGAATCTGGTGGTCTCGGATATCGAGATGCCATGCATGGACGGCTATGCGCTGACGCGTGCGATTCGCGAGTCCCCCGCATTGCGTCGGATCAAAGTGGTGTTGCACAGCTCGTTGAGTGGCGTGTTCAACGAATCGATCGTGCGTGAAGTAGGTGCGGATCGGTTCATTGCGAAATTTCAGCCGGATTTGCTTGCCCAGACCGTATTGGAACTATTGCCAACGTCAACAAATTGACGTCGGTTTTTCAGGTCTAGCCGCGTCGGGATTTCGTCCTGAGACGCCGATATAACGTCACCCAATGGGGTGAGGCGCCCGGCTGAGCGCGTTTTATCAGCCTTGAATCCGCAATCTGTCGCGTTGCGCTGTGGTGGCATGCAATTTGCTCTCGACTCTCAGGCGGACATTGCCGTAGGGAGTTTGCCCATGACCATCACCACTGACAGCGTGTTTGGACTGAATGCCCCGGCGCTCGCCCTCTGGCAGCGTCGATCCGAAGTCATTGCCTCCAATCTGGCCAATGCGGACACGCCCGGCTATCAGGCGCGCGACGTGGATTTTCGCGCCGCGCTGCAGCAGGTCGGTGGCGAATCCAGTCAGCTTGCGATGAGCACGCCGACGGCAGGGCAGATCGATGCGACCAGTACCAGCACCGACGACCTCAAGTATCGCGTACCGATGCAGCCGAGCATGGATGGCAACACCGTCGATGCCCAGGTCGAACAATCCGCATTCGCCTCGAACACCGTCCATTATCAGGCCAGTCTGAGCTTCATCAACGCGACCATTCAGACGCTGCGCCTGGCCATCACCGGAGGTGCCAGCTGATGTCGCTCATGAAGATTTTCGATACCGCCGGTTCCGGCATGGCTGCGCAGTCGCTGCGCCTCAACACCGTCGCCAGCAACCTGGCCAACGCCGACAGCGTCAGCAACAGCCCTGACTCGGCGTACCGCGCGAAAGAGCTTTTGTTCGCGCCGACCGGCACGGCCGAGCCAGGCGGTATGTCGCAGGACAGCGGCGAAGGCACCAACGGCGTTCGCATGGTTGGCGTGACCGAAAGCCAGCAACCGGTGGAATCGCACTACGAGCCGGGCAATCCGATGGCCGACGAGAGCGGCTATGTGTACGGCAGCAACGTCAATCCGGTCGATGAACTGGTGAACATGATCTCCGCATCGCGTTCGTACCAGAACAACGTCGAAGTCATGAATACCACCAAGCAGCTGATGATCAAGACCATTGGTCTCGGCAGCTAATCCGAAGGAGTATCCCGTGTCCGCCATACTCGGCAGTTCAACCAGCAGTTACTCGTACTCGGCCTCAGGCCTGAGCCTCACCGGCAGCACCGTCACCAGTACGCCGACGGGTTCGACGATGACGCAGGCTGATTTTCTAAAGTTGATGACCACACAGCTGCAGTCGCAGGATCCGACGCAGCCGATGGACAACTCGCAGTTTGCGTCGGAGCTGGCGCAGTTCAGTCAGCTTTCCACCCAGCAGGATATCGACACCAATCTGCAGAGTTTGAGCAGCAATGTCAGCAGCGGCATCCAGACTTCGCAGGTGCTGAGCTCGGCCAATCTGGTTGGACGCCAGGTGCTCGTGCCCTCTGACGCACTGGCTTACAGCGGTAGCGCTGTCAGTGGCGGCGTGAATGTGCCGACGGCGGGCGATGTCGTGGTGTCGATCAAAGATTCCAGCGGCAATACCATCAAGACGCTCGATCTAGGCACGCAGCAGGCCGGCCTGTCGGCGTTCAGTTGGGATGGTACGAACAATAACGGCCAGACCGTCGCGAGCGGTACGTACAGCATCAGCGCCAACAACGGCGGCAACAGCGCCGCGCTCAGCACTTACGCCGCTGGCTCCGTAACCGGGGTCGGCTATGGCGGCTCCAGCACGGGCACTTATTTGCAAGTGGCGGGTGTCGGCGGTGTGCCGCTAAGCCAGGTCGCCCAGATCAACTGATCGTTGCACTTCAAGCAACGAAACACATTCACCTTTATCAGGCACAAGGGGATACAGCATGGCTCTCAATCAGGCGCTTAGTGGCATCAACGCGGCCCAGTCCGAGTTGAACGTCATTTCCAATAACATCGCCAACGCAGGCACGGTAGGCTTCAAGGGATCGCGTGCTGAATTCGCCGAGGTCTACGCCGTCACCGGCCTTAACCTCAGTTCGACGGCGGTTGGCAGCGGCGCGGAACTCACCGACGTGGCGCAGCAGTTTTCGCAGGGCGATCTGGAAACCACCAACGGCAGCCTTGATCTGGCGATCAGTGGCAACGGGTTCTTCGTCGTCAACAACGGCAGCGGCAACCAGTACACGCGCAACGGCGCGTTCCAGGAAAACGCCAATGGTTACGTCACCACGGCGGAGGGCGCCAACCTGCAGGTTTATCCGCCCAATGGCGCGGGCGGTTTCAACACCAGTACGCTGACCAACCTGCAGTTGAATACGGCGCAAAGCGCGGCGACACCGACAAGTACGATCACGGTCAACTCCAATCTGCCGTCCGGCGCCACGGTGCCGGTCGACACCCCCATCAGTCCGACCGATGCGAACAGCTACAACAACTCCACCGCGCTGACCGTGTACGACTCGCAGGGCGGCTCGCACGCGGCGACGATCTACTATGCCAAGACCGGCAACAACACGTGGAACGCCAGTCTTTATATCGACGGACAGAGTGCCGGCACGCAGGCGCTGGCGTTCAATACCTCCGGCACGCTGACCACGCCGGCCAATGGCTCACTGGTCTTCACGCCGACCCAGCCGACCAATGGTGCGACATTCCCCACCACGATGTCGGTCAACCTCGCCGGCACCACCCAGTTCGGTACGGCTTATTCCACCGGTACGGTCGCGCAGAACGGCTACGAGGCCGGCATTCTGTCAAACGTACAGATCGACAATAGCGGTATCGTCACGGCGTATTACTCCAATAACCAGACCACGCAGCTGGGTCAGGTCGCGGTAGCCAACTTCTCCGATCTGCAGGGCCTCAGCCAGGTCGGCAATACGAGCTGGGTGGCGACCACGACGTCCGGATCGCCGATCTTGGGTTCGGCTGCCACCGGTCAGTTCGGCAACATCGAACAAGGCGAGCTGGAAACCTCCAATACTTCCGACACCACGGCCCAGCTGGTCGACATGATTCAGGCACAGCAGAACTACGAGGCCAATTCGCAGATGCTCGGCACGGTCAATTCGTTGTCGCAGACGCTGTTCCAGGCAGTCGACCGCTAATCGCCTGCCATGGATCGTTCCGTTTACATTGCCATGACCGGTGCCACGCAGACGATGCGTGCGCAGGATGCCGTCAGCCACAATCTGGCCAACGCATCCACCGTCGGTTTCAAAGGCGAGCTCAGCGCGTTTCAAAGCCTCCCCGTACTCGGACAAGGTGCGAATACCCGCATCAATGCCGTGGCGCAGGGCGTCGGTGAAGACAACTCGCAGGGTTCGATCCAGAGCACCGGTCGGC
>Ga0302304_10000739_pt1 | contig 17868 bp, 14 predicted proteins | sample III_Palsa_E2_2_FD_198769 | JGI IMG/M metagenome (GOLD analysis project Ga0302304, IMG submission 198769) | Peat permafrost microbial communities from Stordalen Mire near Abisko, Sweden - III_Palsa_E2_2 | ecosystem: Environmental > Terrestrial > Soil > Palsa > Peat permafrost | place: Sweden...
GCGGTGCTGTGGCTTCGCCTGCCCTTCCAGGCCGTCCTTGCCGCCGGCGTCTCATGGGTCGCCATTGCCAGGGAAGCCAGGCTCGAGATCTGAGAGGGGTTGCCGCGGCCCGAAGGGGGTCGACGCGAAAAGGATAAGCAGCTGCGCCGCAAGGCCGGCCGATGCGTCGAGCATGACATCCGCCACGGTGCCCGTGCGGCTGGGGATCGTCGTCTGGTGCCACTCGTCCAGCGCGGCCGCGAGGACGGTCCCGAGAATCGCGAACGCGGCGCACGGGATCGACCACCCCCTCGGACGGCTCCGGCGCGTCTCGAACCTGGCCAGCCGGTAAAGCAGCAGGCTGAGGATCCCGTACAGCACCACGTGCCCGACTTTCCGCAGAACGACGTTCCACTCGAAGAAATCCTCGTAGGAAACGCCCGTGGCGATGTGGAACGGGGGATATAGCAGCCTGCGGGTGTTCGCCCTCGAAAGACGGTCGGTGGATTCGCACATGATGACTCCGATCCAGACCAGAGCGGGAAGCCGCGCCGACCAGGCGCCCATGGCGCCGGCGCTGGCGCCCACCGCCTCGCGATACTGGCCCAGCACGGCGGCGTGTGCTGCCCGGAAGTCGAACCGTTCCATGGCGATGGCCCGGTGGTTCGGCGTCCGCCGCGAGGAGTGACAGGCATGCCAGAGCTCGATGCTCGTCGCGAACCCGTCGACGTCCCCAGGCGCCGCGCTCCAGGCGTGGGAGAGCGGCAGCTCAAGCAAATCGTTGTTGCCGGGAGCGCGGCTCAGGATGAGCGGAAGGTCCGACGACAGCGCCTCCAGCGCCGCGAGCGACAGCCCCTCGTAGGTCGAGGTGAGGATCAGCCCGTCGACGGACTGGTAGAATCCCGTGGGATCGGCCAGATAGCCCAGGCGGATCAACCGGTCGCGGATGCCAAGCTCCCTGGCGAGCTCGTCCACCTCGTGTTCCAGTTCGCCGGACCCGACATGAAAGAGGTATAGGTCGGCCCTTTTCCTGGAGGCGGCGGCAAACGCCCTGTAAAGGGTGGCGGGATCCTTCTGCAGGCTCAGGCGGGAGATGGCGCCAAGGATGATGCCGTCGCGGGGGATCCCGAATGCCTTGCGAAGGGCAAGCCGCTCGCCCTTCGCCGCGGGGCGGAACCGATCGGTGTCGACGCCATTCGGGATGGTCCTCAGCCGCCGCGGGGGGATCCGGAGCCGGTTTGCCGCGAAGTTCCGCTCGTCCGCGGACACGGTGATCGTCGTGCCGATCCTCCCGAGGAGCGCCTCAGCGCCATCGTAGGCAAAGTCGAGCGTGCCGCGCCGGGGCCGCATCCCGTAATAGGCGTGCGGATGGTAGAAATAGGATGCCCTGATGCCGGCGAGTGCGAGCGAGCGCCCGAGGACGCCGGCCTTCGAGCTGTGGCAGTGGACCACATCCGGCTGTGCCCGGAGGGCGAGCCTTCGGAGCCGGTGGAATGCGCGGATGTCGCCGGGGCCGGCGCCGCTGCCGACCCCTAGGTTGAGCGTCAGGCCCCCGTTGGATTCGACGAAGCGGACGAGAGCCAGTAGCCTGTCGGATCCGCGCCGGTCGGAGTACGCCAAGTGCACCCGCACGCCCTCCCCTATCAGGAAATGGCAAAGGGCCTCGACATAGGCGAAGACGCCGCTCGCACCCGGCTCGGAGACAATCAGCGCGTTCATGCGGCGTGGGTAAGCTGGCCGTAGACCCCCAGCAGTTCACCGACATGGCGGTCCAGGGTCCATGGGTCGGCCCAAAACCCGTCGTAGGCCGCCTTTCCAAGGCTGCCGGCCAGGGCCCGGTCGCCCGCGAGGAGGCGCATCTTCCCTGCGAGCGAGGCGACCGCGCCGCGCAGGAAATGTAGCCCGTTGATCCCGTCGCGGATGACATCTGTGGCCGCGCACTGGTCGGAGACGATGGCGGGCACGCCGGCCGCCGCCGCCTCGACGACGACAAGGCCCAGCGTCTCGTACCAGAGGGGTGGGAACACGAGCGCAAGGGCGCTGCGCAAGTGTGCCCGGATGGCATTAGCGCCGATCCAGCCCGTGAACTGCGCATCGGGACACATCTGCCTCAGCTCGGGCGCGAGGGAGCCGTCCCCGATGAACACCGCCGGCAGGCCCGTCGCCCGGGCGGCCTCGGCAAACAGGCGGACGCCCTTCTCCTTCTCGAATCTCCCGATGAAGACGAAGTTCCCGTTGCTTCCCGTGGCGGCGGGGCCGGCGTCGACGCATTCCAGGGGGTTTCTCACGACCGTGACGGGAACGGTCGCGGGCAGGTGGGGGCGAAGCACCTTGAGGCTGAACTCCGAGACGCCGACATAATGCGCGATCCTGCGGGGAACCTGGAGGACTCGGTTCTGGACCGCGGTCCGGGCAACGCGCCACAGCTTGTGGGCGTAGTTTCGACGGTCGCAGTTGCACCGGATGCAGTCCAGGGAGAGGGGCCGGCGCACGCAGATCTCGTCGGCCCCGTGGACGAAGAAGCCGCCGTTCGGGCACGAGATGAAGAAGTCGTGCAGCGTCGCGACGAGGGGAAATCCCATCTCGCAGACCGCATCCAGGGCGAAGGGCGAAAGGGCCTTCGTCCAGGTGTGGACGTGGACGATCGTGCGGCCGCGCGGCTTGTTCCGCAGCACTCCGCGCACCGCCTCGACGGCGCGGGAATTGCGAATGCCCGTGCCGAACGCCCGGATGCGGTTCGGGTCCTTCGATATCTCCTCCTGTCCGAGGCAGATCACCTCGAGGTTCGGGACCGACCGCAGCTCGGGCGCCACCGGCCCCACGCAGGTGAGAAGGGTCACCCTGACCGACCGCGACGCGAGGCCCCTCGCCGAGGCGAGGGCTACGGAGGCCGATCCGCCGTTCAGCACGGCGTAGTCGTTGAGGATGACTATTTCCAGCGTTGGTTTCATTTTGGCGGGGCCGCTCCGGAGGCGAGCATCTGGTAGCTCGTGCGGAGCCCGCATGAACGCATCCGCTCGACGTAACGGCGAAGGTTGAACGCGCGATACCTCAGGCGGGCGCAGAGCTTCACGACGGCCGGGATCCTGACCGGAAGGTGGCGCCCGACGATCTCGTGCTGCTCGCGCACCGTCTGTGCGGTATTCGAGGAGAGCTGGCCCTCGCGTATCCTGAAGCGGGCGACCGGCAGCGGGTAGTAGCGGAAGCCGTCCCCACCGGCGTACGCGCGCAGCCAGAAGTCCAGGTCCGCGCAAAGGCGGTAGCGGGTGTCAAACCGGCCCAGCCGCATCACGGTCTCACGGTGGAACAGCATCCCCTGCTGCATCAGCGGGCTGATTCCCTGCTGGAGCAGCGCGGGGATCCAGACGGGATTTCGCTCGGTGGTGACCCGGGAAACCATGCGGCCATCCTCGCGGATCACCTCCACGTCGCCATAGGCGATCCGCCCGGGGCCTGGCAGGTGTTGGTGGCGGCTAACGAGGTTGGCGAACCCGGGAAGAAGCAGGTCGTCATCGTTGATGTAGGTGAACCATCCCCATCCCCGGGGGACCGCCTCGAGGGCCGCGTTCAGGGCCCCGTACAGGCCCTCGGCCTTCCCGGCGTCGGCGACGACTCTCGTCGCTGGAAACCTGGCCTGGAGCACCCTCACCTTTTCCAGGGGCGTCGAGATGACGTGCAGGATCGACGCGCTGAGCGCGGCGACCCCCTCCACCGTCTGGTCGAGATGCGGGGATTCCCCGAGCGTCGGGGTCACGACAAGTATCCTGAAGTCGTCGTGCATCGCTAGGGTTGTTCGGCGATCGTCGCCGAGATTTCGGTGGCGTCGAAATCGGCGTTCCCCCGCGGCCCGGGGAATACCGCGAAGTCGACGGTGTCGCCCGCCGCCAGGTCCATCACGGACTCGAAGCGGGCCTCGGCGGGATGCGCTCCGCCGATCGCCTGCAAGAACGCCTCGCGGCCGCCCGCGAGGACCTTGACCGCCACGCCGTCGCCCTTCGGCCCGCAATGAAACCGGGCTGTGATCCGGACGCGCGTCCCGCCGTCAAAGGTCCAGCGCCGCACCGCGGCCACCGGCCCCGCCCGCGATTCCGAGGGATGCTGGTCGCGGTCGGTGAGCGACAGGTACGGGTAGAGGGCGTACCATTCCCGCTTCCAGTCGGTTGCGCGAAAATCCTTTAGCGGGACGAAATCCGGCGAATCGCCCACGAACATGCCATACGACCAGCCGTGCTGTCCCTGCGCGTCCGAGAAATCACGTACTGAGTCGGCGACGATCCTCGGCGAACCGGGGTCCGGCGCAGGCAGCCCGGAGAGCGGCCCCTCGACGAACACCGGCTCGCTTCCGACGGTCAGGCCCGCGCCCGTCGACAATTCGCCGCCGAGCATCCCGACGGCCCTGCACGACGCCGGCAGCGCGAGCGGGAAGGGCCGGAGCGACCATATCACCCGGACCGGATCGCCCGAGTCGCGCTGGAACAGCTCCGAGTAGAAATCCGCCGGGGTATTCTCTCGCCGAACGAAGTGCGCGGCGCCGATCTCGGCGATCATCGTCCTCATCGCCCCGTAGGCCGCCTTCGGCGTGTGCGCCCCGTCATTCTGCACGAGCCCCATGGTTGCAAACGCGTCGTAGTCACGGAATAGGTACCAGTAGATCCGCTCCACGCCCGTCGAAATGAGCAGCGCGTACGCGCGGACCAGAAAACTCGCCTGGGTGCGTTCGTCGATCGCGAGCTCCCCAGGCGCCGCGGCGGCCCTGGTTCCCCAGCCGATTTCGGTGACCCACACCGCCTTTGGGCGGCCGTGACCGTAGCGCTTGATCAGCCCCTGCAGCGCGGCGATGTCGGTTTCGATCCCCTCTGGCTCCGAGTCGTAGCGGTAGGGGTGGACGGAGACAGCGTCCATGGAGTCAAGGGCGCCCTGCGCAAACAGATGCTCGAGGTATGGGAGCGGCACGCCGGCGGTGGCGCCCCCGGCGACCACGAGGTCGGGCCTCTCCTCCTTAAGCGCACGGTAGGCAACCCGCGCCATTCGGGCATACGTGTCGGCGCGGTCATGTGAGGCGGGCCCCTTGCAGAATGATCCGTTGTATTCATTCCAGATCTCGACCGCGGAAATCTGGCTTCCGTAGTGGCGCAGGACCTCGACGCCATACCGCGCGTAGGCGCTGAAACCGTCCTCGGTGTATGGGGTCATCCCGCCGTCATACGCCCTGTTGGCAAATGTCAGCTCCACAAGCGGCGAGATTCCCTTTGCGCGAAGCTCCGCCATGTACCGCTCGTAGCGAACGGGAAAGACAAACTGACCGAGATGCGGCTCTACGTCCTGCCAGTAGATCTCGTCGCGGACGCTTCGTATTCCAGCCGCGTCGATCGTGCCCGTCAAAGCGGGATCCCATCCCTGGGCGAAATGGGTCATCACGCCGAGCACGGGATCGCTTGCGGCGACGTCGGCCCGCGCAGGCGCTGAAAGCGCGATCAGGATCAGGGCGCATAAGGCTCCGACATCGATGCGCGGCCACGAAACCGGCACGCGGGGAGCCGACGGCTCTCTAGCGGAGTTGAGCGGCATATATCAGGACGTCGCATGAGGGAAAGTCCCTCCTTGGTCCCGGATGTTCGCGCATGGGCGCGCCGCCCAGCCAGGCAACGAATCCGCTGCTGGATCTCCGCTCCATAGGTTTCATGTCGCGATACTCATTCTAGGCGTGAATTCCTTCGTGGCGCCGCACCGGCCCAGCGGTGGACCCAAGCGCCTCGCGCAATGAAGCGATGCTTGAGAACTGTGGGCGAAGCTCCTTCAGGCGTTCATCGGGCCAATTCCACCAGCTCAGGCCGAGCAGCCATTCAACGTCCGACGGATCGAATCTCGAACGGATAGCTTTCGCCGGGACGCCGGCAACAATCGCGTACGGTTCCACGTCCCGGGTTACAATGGCGCCGGCTCCGATAACGGCCCCGTCCCCAACACGCACTCCCGGCAACACGACCGCCGAGTATCCTATCCAGACATCGTTGCCCACATGAGTCTTGGGAAGCTCGTCGGCGGCGCTCAGTGCCCCTGGAAACGAGCCCCAGGGGTTGCGGAGTGCGCTGTAAAACAACGGCGACGTGGTCACGCTTGCCGTGGGATGGATTCCACCGCCGATCACGACGTGGGGCGCAACCGAGCAGAAGGCGCCCACGTCCGAATAGATGACAAGCGAATGGTCACCAAAGTAGCTCCAGCGCCCTACCCTCGAGCCGTAGACGGCGGCCCCGGGGTTGAGCGACGCGTGGCCCTCGAACTCGTCGAAGGAGTCTATCCTCGCGCCGGAGCCGAGACGAATCCGCCGGCCGCGCAAACGCAGGCGCGCCCGAAGGAGCGCCTGCTTCAGCCCCGCGGGAAAGATGGCCCTAAGAGACACGGGCAAGCTCACTTTCTTGGATGTCCCTCGACTCTAGGACGTTTCCCTTAAGCACCCGGACAGACTGGTACACAGACCCGACAAAATAGAAAGGCACGAAGCCAGCCAGGAGTCCAATGACCACCCCGTCCTGGCCAAGGCGGCCGACAAGCGCCGCCATCAGCCCTGCGCTTGCCACCGTGCCGGCCAAGGCAAATGCCGTCACTCGGCGAATCTCAGAGATTCCCGCGAGCATGTAGCCGAAGGGCTGCTGGAGGAACACGACCGCGTTCCAGAAAAAGAGCATCCAGATCAGCGTCGCCGTTGGCAAGTCGGCCCGGCTGCCGACCCAGGTTGCAATGAGCGGACGGGCAAAAAACGTCCCAATCGCCATCGGAAGCACCGCACAGAGGACCGTCGCCTTGATCGACTTAATCAAAGTGCGACGGATCCACGCGTAATCCAGCTGGCCCGCAGCCTCCGAGTACGCAGGCCAGAGCGGAATCATGAAGGCGCCCTGGACGATCGCGAACACGTTGAAGAATCGTTGCGCCAGGTTGTAGGAGGTCACCGCCGCCGCGCCCATGGAAGTGGAGATGATGACTTGGGGAAGCGCGAAAAGGACGACGGTGAGCACCTGTTGGAGTGCAAAGAATCCGCCAAGGCCAAGAAGCTCCATTACCGTGCTTGGGTTCAAGCGGGCGCCGACGAGGCCAATCCACTCTAGCTGGCGGAGCTGCAGCAGCATGAGGGCCACGTTGCCCACGACGACGGTGCTCTGGACGACGACGATGATCCCGATCAACCCGACTCCCATATGGGCGGCAACCGCGATCCCGATAACGGAAGTGACGCCGGCAGCCGCCTGGGTGACATTGTGCATCCAGCCCTTTTGCCTGGCGTAGGAAAGCCGCTGAGCCAAACCAAGCGGGAAATTAACGCAGAAGAAAAGCAGCACGACCCGCACCGCTCCCGGCGCCGCCATGCGGACGTCCCGCGAATGGAGATGGAAGAGGGCGGAAAAATCCACGGCTCGGATCAAGAGGCTTCCAACGAGATAGAGGACCCCGCCGATCACCGTGAGCACGATGAAGGCGTTCACGAACAGCTCGCGCTGCGCATCACGCCGCCCCGTCGCGAACGCCCCGGCAAGCTTGTTCTGAGTTCCCTGGCCAAGACCAAAGTCCGCGAAGGTGATCAGATAGCTTATGCTCATCAGACTGATCCAAAGACCGAATGCCTCGTTGCCGAGGGCACCGATCGCAATCGGCACTTGGAGGATCTGGCAAAGCGCCCCCACGCCCCTTGCGAACAGCGAGCTCACAAAAAACAGGCCGATCGACCGAGCACGCGGAGAAAACCTGCCAAACCATTCCCTCGATATGGCAACGAGACTCATTGCGTCGCGGATCCTGACAATTTCCCAGCCCCCGACGTTTGGGGCACTGGCGACCGCGCGCGCGGTTTGAGCGCGACCACCTCGCTCAGGATCGATAGAACCTTCGCGCCCGAAGCCTCCCAAGAAAAGCGGCGGTCAGCTTCCTCCGCCGAGCGTATCGCGAGCGAGCGATAGATGGATATATCGCTTATCACATCTAGAATGTAGTCGGCGTAGGAATCCCCTCGCGCCCTCAGATGGAAAAGGTGGCCGTTTATTTCGTCGGTAACGATCGACGGTATGCCGCCGACATCGGTGGCCAGGCAGGGAAGACCGAAATAATTGGCCTCGGCTATCGCTACCGGCGTGCAATCGGCGCGCGATGGCATGATCAGGAAGTGACTCCGCCGGCAGATTTCAGTGAAGCGGCGGCCGCCTTCATACGTCTCCTTGCTGATGAACGGAATGACCTCGACGAAAGGAGGAAGGTCCGATGATCGAGGCGGGACGCAGCCGACGATGGTGAGCCGCGAAGGCATTCCGCGGCTGTTCAGGGATTTTACGGTCTCGACGGCGATTTCCGCGCCCTTCCTTTCCCAGTCCACGCCGATCAGAAGCAGGTTGCACTGTCGGCTCTCGCGCAGGGACACGAACATCGCCACCTCGCCGATGGAGGGTTTCTCGAGGATATTTCCGCCGAAGGGCACAACCCTTATCTTGGACGGGTCGGCCGAGTAGCGATCGCGGGCCGTCGACGCCGCCCATTCCGACGAATAGATAGCACGCGCGCAGTTCCTCAGCGCAGCGCGCTCCGCGGCGTGCCCGTCGACCATGCTGCTTTCCGCCAAGTTGGCGAACGACTTGTAAAAGTCGACCATGCCGGCAAAGCAGGCGTCCGTCCAAAAGACAGTCGGAACGGCTCCCTCGAAGTAGGCAACAGGCCACGAGCTCGGGCAGAACACCGCGTCCACCTTCATCGACCGAAGCCGGCGATCGATCTCCTTGGAGTAGTGGCGAAGCACCCTCGCCTCGCAGGCCCGCACGTACCTACGCCCCAGCAGGAATCTCCAATAGGCGTAACGGAGCGCACCCCCCAACGGATTGGGCTCGGACAGGATGCAGGTTTCCACTGTGACACCCACGCGCTCGAGCGACCGGCGAATAAAGAATGGCAGACCCGACCACGAGTTGTGCTTGCCGGGATCCAGGTAACTGTTGGCAACGAAAGCGATTCTCATCTGGATCGTGGGTCAGGGCGGGGCCGGCTGACTGGCTCCTACCCGCTGCAGGAGAAAGAGCAGGCCGCAGGCGACGGCGATGTAGACACGGTGGGCGCCAGAGAAGGGGCTCAGGAACCAGTTAAAAACCGCGCCCAGCAGAATGAGCAGGTAAATGCCGGTAAATCGGCCCGCAGCCATCGTGAAGGTAAGCCGGTAGACAGCAGCCACGAGGGCGAGGCCGAACGCGATGAAGAATGTCGCGCCGAAAATGCCGCCCTCCGCGAGCGCCACTAGGATCTGCGAATGGATTGCGACCGATCCGGGATCCTCGTTTGCTTCGGGAAAGCCGCCGATATGTTCGGCCTTCGCGGCCTCCGCGCGAATCAGCATGAAATTTTGCCACACATGCGAATTGCTGAACCAGGATCCCTGACCGATGATCGGGGAGCTGCAAAAGCCCTGGTAGGCAGCCACAAGCATTGCCGTGCGTGAGAGATCGGAACGCGTGGCCCGGTGGGTGCTGCTGTGGCTGAACAGGTAGCCGCCGATTCCAAACCCGACCAGTGTTATCGCGGGAATGACCAGCCATGGCCGGATCTTCCGTGGAAAGAGCGTCATCAGAGTAGCCGCGCCGGCAATGAGACAGATCCCGCCGAAGCTGCGGAAATCCATTGCGAAGTGCACTACGCTCATGGCGAAAGCCACGGCAACCACGGCCGGGCGGCCCACAAATGACGCCATGATAAACGCGAGGTAAGTAACTGGCGTCCCCACCCCAAACTTCCACATGTCGCCATAGAGAGCGCCGAACGCCAGAGCATGCAGCGTGTTTCCAAGCATCTCGCCGGCTAGGAAAAGGAGCAGGTTCACTCGCGAGCATCCCACAAGGTAGGCGACGGACACGATATCGATGGCCAGAAACACCATTCGGGCCCAGCCCCGGCCCATGTCGTGGGGGCTGCTGTGACGGTAGATGTCGGTGAGGACATACGCCATAAACGCGACCGCCTGGCAGAAAATGAGCACGCGAAATAGCCGGTCACGCGGCACCTCGGGCGGAACGCTTCCAGTCACAAGGACGCAGAATGCCATCCATGCGAGCACTCCCGTCAGCACGATCTCCCCGAGGGGCATCTCGCCCCCGACGGACACCGTGAACGCCGTCAGCAGTCCCGCAAAAAGGGCCGCTAGCGCCGACGCGACCGCGAGCGCATTGAATGTTGAGCGGGGCGATTCCATGGTGTTCGGGCTATGCGAAGTCCCGGGACTTCTGCGCGGGGCTGTCTGTGAATTGCGAAGCCAGGTCAAGGAAGCGCGCGCAGAACGTCCTCCAATTCAGCCGCAGCTCGAACTCCTCGAATGATTTCCTGCAGAGGGCCTGATAGCGTTCGGGCTGTGCGATAGTGCCGGCGATCAGGTCGGCGAAATTCGCCGCATCGGCTGACAATGGCAGCGTGAAGCCGTTCACCCCCTCGTGAATGACCGAGGGAATCCCCCCGGTCGTGGTCCCGATCGCCGGGACACCGAACGCATTGGCCTCGGCGAATGCCATGCCGTAGGCTTCGGCCCTGGAGGGGATGAACACAAAATGGGCGCTCTTGAAAAGATCCCCAAGCTGCGCCGCCGCGCTCTTCTTGTTTGGATCCAGGAGGCCATGGTGCGTGATCCACGGCATCCGGTGGACACTATGGGGCGCGTCTCCGCTCACGACGTCCAGCGTAACGCGAAGCCCCCTTTGAACCAGGTGCTTGGCCGTCTCAACGACGAGGTCGCCACCCTTTCGCTTCCAGGACCTCCCGACAAACAGCAGCCTCAGGCTCTCGTGCCGACGGCCGGCGATCCACTGGTGCACTTGATCCCGACTATTCTGTGACCCGAGATTGGCGCCGAATGGTATGATCGCAACCTTGTCCGGTTCCGCGTGGTAAAAATTGATCGCCGAGCGGGCCGCCCATTCGGAAGGATAGATCGCAAGGGCCGCGCGTCGCAGGGCATTGGCCTCCTGCAGGTGGCCCTTGCGGACATACTCGGAGGACAGGCTGCTGAAGTCCCAGTAGTAATCGATCATGTTGGCGAACGTTGCATCGGCGCAAAACACGATCGGTCGCTTGGCCTCAAGGTGCGAGACGGCCTCACTTCCCGGGCAGAACGCGATGTCGTAGTTGATGCCGCGGGTCCTGCGGTCGAATTCCGCTGCGATCGCCGAGAGGTACTTGGGTTCCCGGTCGCCGCGGTAGTAACGTCCCGCCAGCCTGTAGAGCAGCTTCTTCAACATCGAGAGGCGCGACGTCTGCGTGGCCATTGGGAAGACTTCGTGTATCGCGGCTCCCTGTGCCGAAAGGTTCCTCAGGATGGACGCCGGGCGTCCCGACTGCACCGCCGGATTGGAGGCGTCTAGTTGGTAGAGGTAGGCTATCTTGAGCATACGTCACCTCCTCGCCTCGGTCCCGGTCGCCTTTCGGGCCACAGCGCCATTATATCCGTACTTTCGCGCCATCTTGAAGTAGGCCAGCTGCGGATGGCTCGCGTTCGGTGACAGCGCGTTGAGGATGATTCCCATCGCTGGCGCGGATGTCTTGCTGAAGTCGTGCAGGATACGGTGAAGCTGGCCGGTGTTGGCCTTCCCGTCCCTTGCGACGAAGATCGTCTCGTCGCAATGGCGGGCGGTGATCACCGCGTCCTGGAACACCCCAGCCGGGGGCGTGTCGACGATCACTATCTCGAACTCCTGGCGGAGAAGGGCAAAGAACCGCGCCATGCCGTCGGCGATAAGATAGCGAGCGGGCTGCGGATCGCTCGCCCCTGCGGGTACAAGAAGCGTCCCATCCGGCAATATAGTCGCGCCCGCGTCGCCGCCCGGGTGGAGGAGGGCTGGCCCGATGTGAAAGCCCGCGCGCGCCCAAGGCAGCAGGCCCGAGTCACCTGCGGCCTTGTGAATGTTTCCCTGAGATGGCTTTCGAAAGTCGCAATCAACAAGGACGGTGCGCCGGCCAAGCCTCGCGTAGGCGGCCGCAAGGTTCGAGGCGAGGGTCGACTTGCCCTCGGCAGGGAGCGTGCTCGTTATCAGGATGCGCCTGGGTATCCCCTTCTTGGAAATGAGGTCGATCTGGCTGGCGAAGGACAGGAAGGCCTCGGCATAATCCAAGTCGATATTGTCGCGGACGATGTGCGGCCGGTCCTCCTTCCGAGCGCGACTCAGTCGCGGAAGCACACCAATCACCTCGATCCGGAGACGGCTCTCAAGGTCGACGTTTTCGTTGATACGCTCGTCAAAGAAGTTGATCGCAAGAGGGGCGCCGGCAAACGCAGCCAGCGCCAGAAACCCGATGACGGCGGCATAGATGGCAACCATCGGCACCAGGGGGTAATGGATGTAAGCGGCGTCGATCACTCGCAGGACGTCAGTCGGCAACGCGGTGTCGATCGACGCCTTTCCGATCCGCTGGAAGAGGTCATCGAGCGTCTTGCGCTTTCCGTCGGCCTCCTGGCCGAGCGCGTTCAGGTGGCTGGCAAGCTTGCTCAGTTCAAGCGAATCATTGAACGCCTTGTCGAATTCGGCGTTGAGACCGTCTTCCGAGGAGATCGCGACGTTCAGCTGGGACTCGAGGTCGGAAAAAGCCACCTGGTAATCGCGTGCCAGCGCGTCTCGGGTGGCTGAAATGCTGCCCTCGACATCCTGCATTTTGGCGTGGTTCGGCCCGTAACGGATGGCGAGCACGTCCCTCTGCACCTCAAGCGCGTCGAGCTGCTCCCGAAGCGGCTGCATCCCGGCATAAGATGACAGGACCGAGTTCGTGAACGGGATCGGCGACCTGGCAAGGTCGACCCGGGCCTCGTTCAACTCGGCCTCCAGCTTGGCGCGCTGAACGCGAAGGTCCGATCTCGCCAGGTTCACTTCCTTGATCCGGTCCTCAAGTATCACCTGGTTTTCCTCGGGCGAGATCAGGTTGTGCTCCTGCCGGTACGCGCGGCGCTCGTCCTCGAGGGCCTGGATCCCCTTCGTGAGGTCCGCGGCCTGCTTTCCAAGAAGGTCGGTGGCCGCCTGGTTGGCCCGGTGAAGCTGCGACTGCACGAGCTGCAGGTACGACGATGTGAAATGGTCCGCGATCATGAGGGCGGTTTCTGCCGAGATGTGCTTCACCCGGACGGTGAAGAACTCCCTCTCCCTCTCGCGCTCGACGTCGACTTTCTTTGCGAGCACCGTCTCCAGGATCTGCATCGAAGGCTGCTGGCCCGCTTTCAGGTAGGGCCTCTGGATTTCGTCGCCTTCGGCGGCGCTGAAGCTTTCGGCGACACGTTGGCGAAAACTGCGGCTGAGCATCACCGACAGGTGGTTCATCAGCGCGCTCTCCTGGCGCTCATCCTCCGCGGGTGCGGTCCCGCCTTGATTGAGGATCTGGTCGAGCGGGCTCTCCGCAAGGAGCGTCGTCTCCGCGGTGGACTCAATCGGGCGAAACCTGAAGAGGACGATGCCGACCGCCGTCCCCACGAGAACCGCCGCCACGAGGCCCGTCAGCCAACGCGAGCGGATGATAAGGAGGGCCTTCTTGATTACCGCCTTCGGGTCGGTGAAGAGCGTGTCCGTGGCGTGAATAAATCGCCCGGCGTCCAATGGGGCGGTGCTCACAAATGGCGGGGCGGTGCCAAAAGGCGCGGTCGCTCCGAACGGGGCGGTCGAGCCGAACGGGCTTGTGGTGCCAAACGGGGGCGTCGATCTGCCGTTGCCGCGGTTTCCGCTGCTATCCCCGCTCGAGAACGTTTCACCGGGCGTCATATCGAGCGTTCCGGGACGAAGACCACGTCGCCGGGCTGCAGGCGGAAGTCGGAAACGGCTCCCGTCTTCTGGGCATTGAGGTAGGTCTCGAAATTCACCACGAAGCGCTGCTCCTTTCCGTCCGGCCCGATCCTCGAGACTTGAATTGCGTTCGCCTTGGCGATCCGCGTGAGGCCGCCCGTGACAGCCACGACCTGAGCCAGCCCCATCTCGTCGGTTCCGATCGGCAGTTCAATCCGGTCGGGCCGGTTGACCTGCCCAATCACGGAAATCATCCGTTCCGTGTGCTGCGCCACATAAAGAGTGACCTGGGGATGCTTATAATAGCCGTGGACTCTGTAGAGGCTCTCGAGCTGCTCCTCGGCGGAGCGGACCGACAAGCCAAGCAGCAGCACGGATCCCAGCATTGGAAGGCGCAGGTCACCCTTTGTGGAAATGCGCTGCTGGGTCTCGAGATCAGGCTCGTCAAGCATCTCGAAGACCACGAGGTCCAGCGGCTGGAGGCGGTAGTCGTCTCCGACCACCGAGGTAAGCGGAAAAGGGAGGCTTGTTGTTCCGTGATCCTGGCTGGCGGCGGTAGTATCTGCGTCCGCGCCCCGAAGCACCCCCGGCGCCAGCAAGGCGCCCATGAGGGCCCATGCCGCAAGACGAGAAGGGCTGGATTCCTGGATCATCATCATCGGGCGCTAGAACTTGTATGCGACCTGACCCGTGGCCACGTAGCGGCGATATGTGTACCGGGACATGTCGGAGTCCTGGTGCGTCCAATCGCAACCGACCGACGCGGTGAGCTTCCCCGTGAAGTCATAGTTCGCCGATATGCCGGCTCCCTCGATGTCATCGGTTCGGTAGGTCACCCTTCGCTCATGGGTCGTCCGGCCTCCCTGCACCTCGGCCCGGATCCCGAATCCGCGCCCAAGATCCTGCGTTACCGCAAGGATGACGCTCGTGCTGACGTCGATGTCGCCGTCTGCGTTGAAGCTTGGCGCGCGCCCGGCCTGAAGGTCGATGACCAGCGGGTCGACGGGCTTCCACGCGACGTCGGCCCCCGCGACCATGTCCCATTCGGAATTCGAAAAGCTGCCCGTGTAGTCTGAATATGCGGCACCCACGGACACCTTGCCGGTGATCTTCGGGGTGAATTCCCCCTCAGCCCGAATCGTGAACGCCTGTTCCGTCTGATCGAGGGCGGCCAAGCCGGGGCTGTTCGGCTGGGATCGGCCCAGCGTCAGGTCGTAGCCCACGCCCGACCTGAACACGCCATTCGGAGAATAGTTAACGGTTGTTCCCAGCGAAGCCGTGTCGATCGTGTCGAATGCCGCTCCCAGAAACTCGTCCCTGTCCAACAGCAGCCTGCCTACCACCGTGGTCTTTCCCGTTTCGAGGATGTCGCCCTCGTACTTTGCAAGCGCGTCCTCCACGCTCACCCGCTGGCCGACGTCGACATTGACGGCCGTGGTCCTCGTCCAATGGACCTCGGCGGCCTGGGTGGTCCACGTCTCGACGTTAGCCGGGTACGACAGGGTCATCCGAAAGCCAGGGTCCGTGGCGTCGCTGCCGGTCTGGCTGAGAAACGCGGTCCAGTCGACCCATGCCTCGGCGTCAAAGCTCAGCAGTGAATCCTTCCGAAAGAGGTCGAGTGAGGGCCTGAAGGACGCGAATGCGTCCCCAGGGCCGCCGTTGATCGCGAAAAGATTGCTGTCGTACCCGGCCGTTGCGCTCGCGTGGCCGGAAAGCGCCCAGAGCGGATCCTCCCAGAGTGCGGCACGGGCCTTGAGCGCGAGCGCGCCCGCCAGGACGACCAGGCCTCGCCCAACGATCCTCGGGCGCCTCATCAAAGCAGCTAGAAATATTCGGGCCACGGGGCCTCTTCTGCATGAGCGCCCCATCTCAGTAGGCGTTCTTGTTCTTGAACAGGGTCGCGACGAGAATGTACGCGTCCAGCATGAGCGACCAGTTCTCCAGGTAGTACAGGTCGAACTCGATCCGCTTCTTCAGGTCGGTGTCTCCCCGCAATCCGTGTATCTGCGCCCAGCCGGACAGGCCGGACTTCACCTCGTGGCGCGCGTTGTAATTCAGGATCTCGTCCTTGAAGCGCTCGACGAGCTCGGGCCTCTCCGGGCGGGGCCCCACTAGGCTCATCTCGCCCGTGAGCACGTTCAGGAACTGCGGCAGCTCGTCGATGTTCCACCGCCTCATGAAGGAGCCGACCCTGAGCCTGCGCGGGTCGTCGCGGGTCGCCCACACGGCGCCGGATTTGGCCTCGGCGTTCATCCGCATGCTGCGGATCTTGTGGATGTGGAAGGTCCGGCCGCTTCGGCTCATTCGGAGCTGCTTGTAGAATATCGGACCAGGGGACTCGATGATGACGAAGAGCCCGAACAGCGCGATGATCGGGATGGAGAGGATGAGCCCGACGAGGCCGCCTACGATGTCGACAACCCGCTTTGCGACCCGATTCAGGGACTTGTCGAGCGGCAGCTGCATCACCCCGAGCAGGGGGACGCCGTTCAGGGTCTTGACCTGGAGCCCGGCGCTGAGCGCCGGGAAATATCCCGGGATCATCTTGAAATCGAGCGACTGGCGCTGGCAGTAGACGACGAGGCGCTTGATGTCGGCCGAACGGATGGAAAGGTCGGCCAGGATGATGCCGGTCGCCTTGCAATCCCGGACCAGGCGCGGCAGGTGCGAAAATCCGCCCAGGATCGAGACTTCGGCGGGAGGGCGGCAGCCGAGCTTCGCGCCCGGTCCCGGCACGCATCCGATGATCTCGCTCAGCTGCGATATGTCGTTGCGAACGGCCTGCCGGAGGTGCTCGGCCTTGCCGTTCCACCCGACACAGATGAGGCGCGCGCTGGCGCCAAAGCGAACCCGCGGCTGGATCAGGATCGCGAATGCGAGAAGGCGCCAAACCGAAAGGAGCGCGATGACGCATACCACCGCGTAGAGCAGCCCCAGGCGGGGGGTGTACTTCGTAACCTGGAACAAGGCGATCGTCGCAAGGCAGATCAGCACCCATAGGGTGCTGGCCTTGATCATGTTCTTCGCCCAGAACTGCAGGCGGTAGATGTTTTCCACCTCGTAGGTGCGGAAAAACCCAAGGAGCCACACAAAAAGCGCGGCGCCGCCGATAACCCAGCTTTCCGCCCGGGCGCCGCCCTGGAACAACTCGGTGGCGATCGAATATTCCCCGCTTCGCTGAAGCGACCGCAGCGTAAGCCCCAGGAGAATCCCGCTCGCCGCCACCACCCCGTCGACAATGGCGAGAATTGCGACCAGCGTGTAGGCCTGCTCGCGCGGGCTTATGCCCGGAACGGGGCCCGCGAGCGCGGCAGCCGCCAATTCCCCCCCGTTCATTCCCGTCTCATTCAAGCCGGCTGGACCAAACCCTTGTGCCTTGATGTCACCCGCCGTTCGGAGGGCTCTTGGTTCTTGATGGCCCGGGCGCCCAATTGCCCCGGGTGTGTCAATCGCGATTACGTCCATGGTGTGATGGCGCTGTCCTCGCTGGGGCCGGCAAGTAAGTGGCGCGAGTTTTCAGGTAGTCATGTTGTTATCGAGGAGATGGCAAAAAAGTTGAGCGGCCAGTCTTGTATCAATCGCGGCGAAATTTTGGCCCATCGACACAGTCGGGCGATTTCGGTTCCGGCGCATCCAGATCCTTTCGCGAATCCGCCGCGCTCTTAACCTTAATTTTAATCTTCACAGGCCGGACTGCCTTCAAAAACTTTTCGAGCACCTCGATCCACACCGCCGGAGGAATTTCTAGGGAGCCTATGCCCTCCCACTTATACGTTCCAGATCGAGTCGCGGCGTTAAAATTAGGATCCATGGCTTTGACGACTGCAGACCCTCTGCGTATGCGAAAGGAGACGTCAACGTCCGCAATGAGGGAATGCCCTCAGAACACCTTATTTCATAGGTTTTTCACTCCGGACGACCACATTTGACGGACAGTTCAAGCGCGGACATCCAACGTGGAAATCAGCTCTGAAAAATGAAAATTAAATTTTCAAAGCGCGCCGTCTCCGCGGCCGGCCCTCACTGAGAAATCCAGGAATGGGCCGAAGCCCGACGTCACTCGAACGTCACCGTGACCTGGATCTCAACCGTGGAATTGCGCGGCAAACCCGCG
>Ga0302304_10000750_pt1 | contig 17772 bp, 21 predicted proteins | sample III_Palsa_E2_2_FD_198769 | JGI IMG/M metagenome (GOLD analysis project Ga0302304, IMG submission 198769) | Peat permafrost microbial communities from Stordalen Mire near Abisko, Sweden - III_Palsa_E2_2 | ecosystem: Environmental > Terrestrial > Soil > Palsa > Peat permafrost | place: Sweden...
CGCTTTTTCATGGCTCATCCCTTATGCCCCATCGTGCTTTCAAAGCGGTACTGTACTTCATCATCCTTAATTTCGGGGCCGATTATTTTGGCATTGGTCAGGATGGGATAAGTGGCTGAATAAAAATTCTGTACATCGTTTGCGCTGAACTCTGCGCCGGGGTCTGCCAAACGGACTTCCTGTCCGTTTTCCTTGTGCAGGAACACCCTTGTTAATTCGTTGACTATCATCGCTCAAATGGTTAAGGTTAAACATCCTGTTGTAAACTCGCATACATTTCCTGCCTTTTCAGCAAGGCTTCGCCCTTTTTCCTGATTTCCTCAACCTTTTCAGGATATTCTTCGGGGTCAGGCAGTTGGGCAATGGCGTCTGCATACTTCATCTGCCCGTTGAGCGTATTCACCCTTTGCATAGCCTCATCATACAGGCGTTGTTTATCGGCAAGATTTTCGCTGTCGTCAGGTTGCTCCTCCGGCACTTCGTCCAAATCATCATCGTCAGGTTGTTCTTCCGGCTGTTGCGTAAACAGGTTGGTATTCGTTACGCTTTTAACCGTTTTATCCTTGCTATTATCTTTTTTACCTGCCTGCCCGGCTTTGTCCAGTTCCTTTTGATGGGCTTCCGCATTGGCAAATAGTTTTGACGTTTTTTTGACAGGTTCGCCTATTTGATTAAAAAACGCTTCATCCAGTTCCTGCGCAAGCCCTTTTAACAGCATTGGCGGAATGTTTTTACCAGTGGTGATTTTAGGGTTGGTATTGGAAAGCAGCACCGATACGGTCAGCGTACCGCTTTCCTGCGGTTGGATAGTGATTTGCAGGGTGCCGTTAACGGCAAGTCCTGCTATTTGTTCAAAAAAGTTCGTTTTCATAATGCTTAAATTTTGTTAGTGTCGTACCCTTTCCTTTTTCATAATGGGCGGTAAACCCACCTGTTTCGATGATGCCCCGGATGATATTTTCCGCTTCCCGTGCCTTAAAGGCATCGGGAGCGGTCATATCCAGTTCTGCCGTTCCCTCAAAGAACCGCAGGGTATTCGCCAGTACTTTGAGGGCTTTTCGTTCGGTCTTTCCCGCTAAATTGCTCATAGTCAGTTAAAGCTTTGGCTTGGTTTGATAACCTTGTTTTTATTACCTGCCTGTCCCGGTTTGCCTTGTTGTTTGCCGCCGTCATTTTTTGCCGATTTGCTTAACAGCGTGATTTCATTGGTGTGAAAGTTCAGGCTTGCCATCGGTTCACCGTCACTGTTCACCCACGGCCTTGCGGTCATGTGTCCATAGAGTTGCACCAATAAACCTTTGGTCAGGTAAGGCGCTAAGGCATCGGTGCGCCAGTAGCCACAATCCACATAGGTGGTTTCTTCCTTTTTTTCGCCCTGCGATGTGTAACTGCGGTTAATCGCAATCCTGAAACTGGTTACATTTTTGTCGCCGTTTACTGCTCTTACGGTAGCATCTGCTACCAATCTTCCTGTGATTTCCATAACATTTTTAATTTTTAAATGAATAAGTTTTGTTCGTTGCTTCTTTCGCCCGTTTGCCTGTCATTGATATTTTTTAAAAGAAAAAGGGAAAAAAGAAAGCAAGTTTGAGAGCCCGCTCCAAGCCAAAAGGAAACGGAATAAGTGCCGGAGGCTGAAAATGCGAGGGACGAGCATTTTCATTATGCCGTAGTCTTTTTGCCCCTCCAAAGACAAAAACGGGATCGACCTTAGCTGCCCTTTTTACCCGTTTCGCTTAAAAAATCACCAACAAAAAAAATCCGCACCAGGGATTGGACCGGATATCCTTTTCGGCAGGAAAAGATTGAAGGATAAAGCCCGGCCCGCAGGGAGGTGCCCGACGCGATTTACAGGAAATAGCTAACACATCGCTTTATTTTTAAAAGAATTTACGGATAGTTTCAGGGTCTAAGCAATAGGGATTGCCCATGAAATAAAACCTGATCGTCGTATTATGGAAGGATATAAATTACGCATTACTATCAGGCCGGCAACTGAAACAAATTTATCTTTGCCGGATGATAAATAATTTCACGATAGATTTTGAAGGGGCAGCGTTTGAATTTTTAACGATGAACGCCACCCGACTGCACCTTTTCCAGGTCTATGTAAAGCACGAAGGTCAAAGAAAGCGTTTTCATATGCAGGTGAATGACCAGGGCACTTTTTATATCACGGATAAATTATCCTGCCCGGAAATTTATCTTAGCCTCGAAAGTACGCTAAGCGACGCCATCCTGAAACTTGGAGAGACAAAACCGACAAAAATTTAGCATTAACCGCTACTATCTGCAGTTCTATCGATACACCTATTTGAACGTTGGGATGATCGGCCATTCCCCTGCATAGTGGCGGTTAACCGGATCGCTCATAAGCGCTAAAAAAACAGTTATATTTTTATTAATTTTAACATATAATGGAGCCTGGCGACCGATTTGAGATTAAACTACCTGACCTGACCATGCAGGTGGGTTATCATATCATTAATAATGATGAAGTATTCCATGTTGTGTTTTCAGATGGCCGTCCTGAACTGGTTTTGCATGAAGCGTTGTCCGGGGGGCTGCCGTTCTGGACATCGATACCGGAGGCCAGGCACCGTTTAAAAGAGGTGGCGTATTTTGGTGCAAGAATTGCGGAGCATTTAAAAAATAACTAGCTATGTGTTACTATAACGGGCAAAAGGTATCAAGGGCAGAATTTATCAAACTGCTGCAACTGGAGAAAGCGGTAAAGAATTATGATTTTTTAAACCGTGCGGTACATAATGGATTTGCTTACAGCCCGGTTGCCGTACTTAAAAGGGACGCAACGGAAACAAATTTCGATATCGTACAAATGGAATGGGGGTTCCTGCCGCCTTACTTAAAGAACCGTGAAAAGGCAGCACAATTCAGAAATGGTTATAAAGATGAGCAGGGTAAATGGCACATTGGTTACACCACCCTGAATGCGAAAGCTGAAAATTTATTTACCAATGAAAAAGGCAATCCTTCTATCTATGCCGATGCGGCAAGAAAGCACCGGTGCCTGGTTTTATCTACAGGTTTTTACGAATGGCGGCATGTATTCCCGCTGAATAAAAAGACGGGACAACCACTTAAAACATCAATCAAATATCCCTACTATATATCCGTGAAAGATCATGAATATTTCTACATGGCGGGGATCTGGCAGGAATGGACAGATAAAGATACGGGCGAAACTGTGGAAACATTGGCCATTACTACAGCAGCAGCAAATCCATTGATGCAACAGGTACACAATTCAAAAAAGCGAATGCCAACGATCCTCAATGATGAATTGGCTTACGAATGGATGTTCGGTGACCTGAGCGATGAGCGGATAACGGAGATCGCCCTATCTCAATTTCCTGCAAAACAGATGGATGCCTGTACCATTGCCAAAGAATTCCTGGCGACTTTGGAACCTTCAACGCCGTTTGAGTATGAAGATTTGCCAGCTTTGGAATACGCTATATAATTATGAGGACCAAATAATAATTGATTTTGTTGCAGATCCGAAATTCTGGAATATTTCTTTGATCCCGTTTACACCTATTCGCCCGGTCTTGACAAAACGATTTTTCATAGTTATAAATGATACGATTCGATCTGGTCGATGATTTGGTGTATAGTTTCATCATCCAGTCCGCCAGGATTTTTACAGGATCGGAAGGTGTCGTCTTCCGGTTCGAGACTTAGTATTGATTTTCCCGCAAGGAAGACTTCAAATTTGCATTGGCCATCCTCAGATTTTTCATAATCTTTAACCATATAAGTTCGCAAGTCCTCGCCATGTCCTAAGCTTATCTCAAAAAAGTTTTCCGCTTCCATAGTTCTAATTTACTGATTAACAAGTAAACAAAACAATTGTGAAAATAATTTTGTAATTCCATTGCAAATTGCTAATATTTTTAGCATAATTTTGTAACCCTCAATTTGACGTAGAAAATGGAAACCAACCGACACATCATCCACATGGATCAGGATGCTTTTTTTGTATCGGTAGAGGTACGGAAAGACCCGAGATTAATAGGCAAGCCTGTCATTATCGGCAGCCCTTCAGACCGTGGCGTAGTGGCCTCGTGCAGTTATGAAGCCCGAAAGTTTGGCGTTCACTCAGCCATGTCGTCCAGGATGGCCAAACTGTTGTGCCCCCATGGAATATGGATCAGGGGGAACATGGATGAATATTCTAAAGCTTCCCACGAGATCACCGATATTTTAAGGGAAAGGGTGCCACTTATCGAAAAGGCCAGTATCGACGAACATTATATCGATATGACGGGTATGGACCGTTTTCATGGGACTTTAAAATATGCCCATGAATTGAAGCAAAAGGTGATCCATGAAACCGGTTTGCCGATCTCGTTCGGCCTTTCCGTCAACAAAACCGTTTCCAAAATGGCGACCAATGAATGTAAACCCGATGGTGAGCTGAACATTGAGCAGACGGGGGTACAGCCTTTTTTAAACCCGCTTTCCATTCGTAAAATTCCGGGGCTTGGCGAAAAAACATTTATCAAATTAAGCGACATGGGTATCAAGCGCATTCATGCGCTGACCCTGGTACACCCGGATTATATGAAAAGTATACTGGGTAAAAACGGTTTATGGCTGCTCCAAAAAGCAAAAGGCATTGATCATTCTCCGGTCGTTCCTTACCAGGAACAAAAGAGTATTGGTACGCAATGCACGTTTAAAGCCGACAGCATCGATGTGGAAACTATTAATCACTTGCTGACGTCGATGGTGATGGACCTCGCTTTTGAACTAAGGCAAAAGCAAAAGCTATGTGCCTGTATTACCGTCACCATTCGCTATTCGACATTTGAAGATGTAACCAAACAAGCTACTATTCCTTATAGCTCGCTGGATGGCGTATTGATAAAAAAAACAAAGGAACTATTTAAGGAACTTTACCAAAAACGGGTTTTACTGCGTTTGGTAGGTGTCAGGTTATCTAATCTGGTAAATGGCTTTGAACAGATCGACCTCTATACAGAATCAGAAGAACAATACAGTCTTTGCCAGGCACTGGATAAGATCAGGCGACGTTTTGGCCCGCAGTCAATCAAACTGGCATCCGGCATTGACTTAAATCTTTAATGTCATGTACCTAAACGTCCATTCCCATTATAGCCTCCGCTATGGCACCATGTCGATACCCAAGCTAATCGATGAAGCCGTGTCGCGTGGTATCACGCAAATGGTTCTGACAGATATTAATAACTCGACGGGCATTATGGAGTTTATGCGGGAATGTGATGAAAACGGCATCAAACCCATTGCGGGATTGGAATTCCGTAAAGACAAAAAACTGCTCTATATCGGGATAGCCCAAAACAAGGAAGGCATGAGGGAACTCAATGAGTTACTTACAGTGCATAACCTTGAGAAAAAGGAATTACCGGAAACTGCGCCTGCGCTTAAAAACGCTTTTATGGTTTATCCCTATGGGTACACCGGCGAATTAAAAGAAAATGAATATCTCGGTATCCGCTTTGACCAGTTACACCAACTGTATAAAAAGGACCTGTCCGCTATCAGGGAAAAGCTGCTGGCCTTACAGCCGGTGTTTGTTGCGGATAAAATTGAATACCGCCTTCATGAATACTTGCGAGCCATCGACCTGAACACTTTGCTGACCATGGTAGGTCCTGAAGATAAATGCCTGCTTACGGATATGTTCCTGGCACCGGGTAAGCTGGAAGCCAGTTATGCCAAATACGCGTTTATATTGGACAATACCCGCAACCTGATGAACCGCTGCGTGATGGATTATCCAGAAGGCCGGATCAACCTGAACAGGTTAACGTTTACCGGGAACAAAAAAAATGATAAAGAGCTACTGGAGAAACTGGCCCTCAGCGGCATGGACTACCGTTATGGCAAATACCATAAAGAGGCGCTGAAACAGGTAAAGCATGAACTGAAGGTCATTTATGAACTGGATTTTTGTGCTTATTTCCTGATCACCTGGGATATTATCCGCTTCTCGATGTCGCAGGGCTATTATCATGTAGGCCGTGGCTCCGGCGCAAACAGTATCGTGGCATATTGCCTGCGGATCACCGATGTCGACCCGATAGAACTGGACCTTTATTTTGAGCGTTTTTTGAACGCCAAACGCACATCGCCGCCCGATTTTGATATTGATTATTCCTGGGACGAACGAGAAGATGTTCAGGATTACATTTTCAAACGGTACGGCAGCAAGCATGTGGCATTGTTGGGCACCATGTCAACATTTAAGGACCGTAGCGTTATCCGGGAGATCGGTAAAGTCATGGGCCTGCCCAAATCAGAAATCGATGGCTTCACCGACCAAACCCGTGCGGCGTTCAACCGGGATAATGTCGTTTTTAAAAAGATCACTGCCATTCACCAAATGATGGCGAATATGCCCAACCAGCGTTCGATCCATGCAGGCGGTGTATTGATCTCGGAAGAACCCATTACTTATTACACCGCGCTTGACCTGCCGCCAAAGGGCATGGCTACCGTGCAATGGGATATGTATGAAGCGGAAAAGATAGGTTATGATAAATATGATATTTTAAGCCAGCGGGGGATCGGGCATATCAAGCAGGCAGTAAAACTAATCGAAGAAAACCAGGGGCGGCGGATCGATATTCATGATGTGAAAGCATTTATGAAAGATCCGAAGGTCAACGCGCAATTGAAATCGGGTAAAACCATTGGCTGTTTTTATACGGAATCGCCCGCCATGATACAATTGATCATCAAGCTGGGCTGCGATAATTACCTGACGTTGGTCGCGGCCAGTTCTATCATACGCCCTGGTGTGGCCAGTTCAGGAATGATGGGAACATTTATCAAATACCATCATGCCCCCGACCACGTGCAATACCTGCACCCGGTGATGGAGGAACAGCTACAGGAAACTTACGGCGTGATGGTTTACCAGGAGGATGTGATTAAGGTTTGTATTCATTTTGCGGGGATGGACGGCACAGATGCCGATATTTTGCGGAGGGGTATGAGCGGCAAATATCGCTCAAAGATCGAGTTTGAACGGCTGGTGGAACGATTCCATCAGGAAGCGATCAAATTAGGCCGTCCTGAAGAGGTCGTAAAGGAAGTATGGCGGCAGGTATCCTCTTTTGCAGGCTACAGTTTTTCCAAGGCGCATTCCGCCAGCTTCGCGGTAGAAAGTTATCAGAGCCTGTTTTTAAAAACCTATTATCCCAGGGAATTTATGGTGGCCGTACTGAATAATTACGGGGGTTTTTACAACCGGTTTTTATATGTAATTGAACTGGTCAATTCGGGCGCGGTGGTTCATTTACCTTGTGTTAACCATAGTGACAGTACGGTTAATATTTCGGGTATCGATGCCTACCTCGGCTTTGTAGGTGTACACGGGCTGGATGGGACTTTTATCGAGCGCATTCCGGAGGAACGCAGGCAAAACGGGCCCTACCTCAATATGGAGGACCTGGTAAAACGGACAGGGCTTGGATTGGAACAAACGATAATCCTGATCCGAGTCGGTGCTTTACGGTTTACAGGCCAGAGTAAAAAGGAATTGCTTTGGAAAGTTCACCGGCTGATGGATACTTCCGTAAAGCCGACTAACGAATTGGCATTATTTAATGTAGAGGCAAAATGTTATCAGCTGCCGGAACTGATCAATACCAGGCTGGAAAACGCCTATCATGAATTGGAAATCCTTGGATTCCCGGTCAGCATGAGCATGTTTGAGTTGTTAGAAACGGAATACCGGGGAGAAATTTATGCCGATGATCTGATTAATCATATCGGGCAAACGGTAAAGATGGTGGGTTTATTTGTATGCGAAAAGACAGTACCTACTAAAAATAACAAGCGGATGTGGTTCGGCGCTTTCCTGGACGTGGAAGGGAACTTTTTTCATACTACGCATTTTCCTTATACGACACCTGCCTATCCCTTCCGTGGAGCAGGGTGTTACCTGCTCCTGGGCAAGGTTGTTGAAGATTTTGGGTGTCCGAGTATAGAAGTAACGAAGATCGCGAAACTGCCGATATTAGGCAACCCGGTGATGGAATAGCGTGTCAATTAATTATAAATAGGTATTTGATTTATGATTTGCTTGAGCAGGGTTGTTTTAAGGAAGCTTATTCATTTTTCCCTGCAAATTAGATGCGGTTAAAATAGAAAGGTCCTAGCACTCGCTGCCCGGACCTTCCAAATCTAAACCTTATCACAATTAGATAAGCGAGATGCTTATCGTTGTAAGGCCGGCAAATTACTAAATTTCATGGTTAACGGTTACGGCTGCGCAGATGCGTCCGCATATAATTCTCAAAAAGCTGTTCCCTGGAACGGCGTGCCGCTTCTTTTTTAGCCCGCTTGTGATATAACCAAATAAAGAGAGCCCATATACCGAAGGCAACAGCAAAGAGCGGAAACGGATTCTTCATATTCATAGCTCCCAACAGGGCACCTGCTGAAATGAGTAAGGTAAGAATAAAATACAAAGTGGTTTTCATAGCTTTAATACAGGAAAATACAAAAAAAAATATACTTGGAAAGCCTATTTTTAAAAAGTTTAATTGAGTTCGTAAACCCGGTTATGCTGCCTGGCTTCGTTAACCCGCTCCCTTAAAGTGTCAACAATGTCAGAATAAGGAATGCCGCGCAGCCAGATGACAGGATTCTCCGGGTCGGTACCCTTCAGCGTTAGATCCATTAAGCAGAATATTTGCAGTAAAAAAGATTGCGTAATGACATAATCCTTCACGCGCCATAATTCTACCTGGTCAATTTTCCGGAAAAATATACCACGCTGAATACGGATTATCCCCGGCGTGATGATATAGCGCACCCGTAAGATATAGGCAAAACGGTACCAGGCAAAGAGCATAATGGTGATGCTAACCCAGACCAGTACCGGAAAATAACGAGCGGCAAGAAAAAGGAAGCCGGTGGCGGCTATAAGTAGCGGGACTGTTTTTATAAAGGCAAAGATCGTCGCGGGCCTTATCGTAATGATCTCAGGCGGTGTGAATTCTTGTTCCATGACTAATTGGTTAAAAATTGGTGGTTTTGAGTTGGTCAAGCCAGCAATCAGTGTTTTTGGATTTATATGTTTTGATGTTAAAGCGGTACTTACTTATTTTTTCGAAGGTGTTTAGGCTGAAGCGATCCTGTGGAATAGTATATTTCTCCTGGCGGAAACGGATTTGTACTAACTCGCCGGTGAGGCTGACTGACACAGGCAAGCGGCGGATCGCGGCGGCAACTTTTAAATCGCGAATTCTGCCAAGAATATCCCGGTTAAAAACCAATGAATACGACTTTTGCGGCGGCAAGCAGCATTCCATCTCGCCTGCAAGGAACAATAACCGGTCAAAATAAGGGTAAGCTGAACTATTCAGGCTAAGAAAACTAATGGCTTCCATGGCGTTATCGCAATAGAATACCTGCCGGATCATGGCCGTATTCGCGTTACCCGCCTGCCACAAACCTTTAACGGGAACCCGGTGAAAGGCGAAACCAAAATGTTCCGCCTCGTCACCATACCAAAAGATCATGTTTCCTATTTCATCCGTCGTATAATAGGGTTCAAAAAAATCCTGCACGGCAAGCGGCACACCCAGTTTTGTTAAATAAGGATGCATCAGCGGGAACGGCCCGTGCGTGTATAGCCGCGTTCCTGCTCGTCCTTCGGCGAAGGCTGTCGGCCCTCTTTCGCCACGCGCTCATGCGCCTGCATGTTTTCAAAGGCCAGGTTATACCCTTTGCCATTTTTGGCAGCATCCTTTTCGTCCCTTGTGCGGTTGAATAGGGCGTTCAGCCCTTTGTGTACCACATAAGATAAACCGCCATCCACCAAAAGCGACGCAATCAGCGCCAGTTTATTCGAGCGAATGCCATGGCGGTCGGTTGCCGTATACTGAAATGCAGTGCCATCGGCAAGCTCCACGGTTTTTCCTTTCCGGTAACGCTCTTTTTGTTCCAGAGATAGATACTCGCTGTTGATCATGTCCGGTACCAGGATTTTAGCGGTATCGGTAATAATGAATTCATTCGTATCCTTATCAAATTCGATCAGCAGGTCCTTTGGCTTGCCTTCTTCGTCAAAAAGAAAATGTTCAATATTGGCTACTTCACCTTTTTTCAGCTTTTCTGCCTCGCTATCGGTTAAGAACGACGGAGATTCGGGCCGCCTGTAGATCGGGTGTACCAACAGGTCCAGCTTACCATCCTCTGTTTGTTTCAGCGATAATTTGGCATCCAGCGCCTCGATGTGCACACCGTCGGCTACCAGGTTTTCCAGGCGGAGCATACCAGTGCGATTGCCGGAAAGCAAGGCACGGATATCTTCTTCGTGCAGGTTGAGCCGGCCATTTTTAGCCAGCCCTATTTTCTCCAATTCCAATAAGGGAATTTCCTGCTCCTTAAATGTTTGCTGTGTCATAGTTAAATTAATTAGCGTTTCATTTTATAACCGGTGCTTTCTGCTTCAGCCAGTTCCTGTTCCATTCCCTCGCTGAGATTTTGTTCCTGCTCCTGTGCCTGCGGGTTATTGCGCGCATTCAATAGGGAATTATAAAGGCCGTCTTTGGGACTCACCTTGGTTTTTTTGCCATCCTCGTCGGTCACCGAAGTTTTGCCTTTGACCGTTTCGCCAACCGTATAGGTCTTATCATTATAGGGGATTACATCCCCGGCATTAAGCGTTTTCAGGTTTACTATTTCGGCAGCCTCCAGCTGCTGCTCGCGTTTCTGCTCGAAGCCCAATACAAAGTCGAAGATCTTCTGCGCATCGGCGGACGCCTTAAAAATTTCGTTGGGCTCCTTTTCCAATACTTCGATCCAGTTGTCCACGTAAGCAGCGTGCTGCCCGAAATCGTGGCCGATATTTAGTTCGCTGCCGATCATTAATGAAGCGATCTCGGCGCGCAATTCTTCACGGGCATAATCAGGGGTTCCGAACTTGTCGTTCATCGGCCTGTCAAGCCTGCTTTCATGCCCGCTCCAGTGGCCCAGTTCATGCAAAGCCGTAGCATAATATTTGGCGGCGGCATCAAACTGTTCTTTATTCGGCAATTGGATAAAGTCTTTTGCCGGCTGGTAAAAAGCCTGGTTACCGCCATGCCTGATCTCGGCCTGGCTATCCGCTAAGATCAATTCCGCCCGCTCGATGGGCGTCCATTGCCGGGTAGCGATCTTTTCGTCGTAGGCTTCCTTCCATTCGGGTATGCCTTTGATCTGCTCGCCATTAAACACAAAGGCGGTGGTGATGATGGGTTTATCCAGCTTCACGGTTTGGGTTTGCGGTTTCCCGTTCTCCTTCAGTACCGGCTGTCCCTGGTCATCTAAAAGGGGCCGGATGTCTGTTTGCTTGACAAAGTTGATGAGCGTGGCTTTGGCACCCTTTTCTACTGTCCAATGGTTAAAGGATGCTTGTTTAAGCGTCATCCATCGGGGGTCCTCATGGCCCTGCATGGCGAGCCACAGGGCGTTCATGCCCCGGTAATTTTTACCGGTGGTCGGGTTCAATGGGGTAAAATAACCGGCTGAATTGTCGTCGGTCCAGGGTTTTTGAAAGGGCGATGTGCCGGCTTTCAGTTCGGCGATGAGCTTCTCTGCGATCTGCTCATGAAGGGGTTTAAAATTTGTAGGCATGATAAATGAAATTAGTTCAAGATGTTGATTAGAAATTTTAAGGGGTCGATATAGCGTCCGTGGTATTGCACCGCAAAATGCAGGTGCTCGCCGGTCGTCCGGCCAGTCAAGCCGCTTAGCCCAATGGGTGTTCCGGCTTTCACACTATCTTCCCGGAAAACAAAGATTTGGGAAAGGTGTCCATAAGTCGTGGTGAAATCCTCGTGCGCCAGTTTGATGTAAAGTCCCAGGAAAGGATCAAAGGCTATTCGTTCCACCGTTCCCGGCAGTACGGCAAATACCGTATCGCTGCGCGCACGCAGGTCGATGCCAGCATGGTAGCTATATTTACCGGTTATGGGATGGATACGATACCCATAAGGCGATGTCAGGCAAATATGCTTTAAGGGCAGGCAGGCGATGGCGCCTGCTGTTACCAAAAGTTTAAGAAAGTGCATTGGATTTATTTTTTAATAACAGCCTTAGCCGTTTTTGGCGCTGTCGTGACTGTTTCGGGCGGTTTGCGGAATATCTTCACGATATTTTCCACCTCATTTGTAATTCGCGTAAAGTTTTGGCGGAGGATCTCGTCCTTTTTGCCGTTAAAGTCATAATAGACCGGCAATTCTTTATAGCCTGCTTCTTCAAACTGAATAGCTTTGCTATCCAAATTCACGCGGCAATGGATGGCCGAGGTGTCAAATTTGCCGGTATAATTTTCCTGTACATCGGCTGCGATCAACCCTACCATTTCCCCCGTATTGAGCGAGGCCATTTTCCCGGCGGGAATAAGCGCTTCCAGCTTTTCATTGAGCGAAGTCGAGGTTTTGTTACGGTCGATGGACAGGCTCTCGCCGATCTGCTTGGATTTGCCGAACAGCCGTTCGAGCCAGTCTAGCGTTTCCTTATTACGGACCGACCCTGCCAATACATTGCCCACAACCGAGGTAATGGTGGCTGCTGTCTCCTTACCGTAATTTTGATTAAGCTGCGGCAACTCCTGCAAGCCTAATAATACTGCCACTTTATTTGAACGCGCTTCTGCTATCAGGTTTTCGATCTTATGTGTGTATAAAGTTGGCATTTCGTCAATGATGAGCGCCGACGGCAGGTTACCTTTGCTGTTGATGAGCTTGGTCAAGCGGTTCAGCACCACCGAATAGCAAGTGGCATTGATGGCCTGCGTATTAGGATCATTAGCCATTATCAGTACGCCAGGATGATCCTTATCCGATATTTTCAAATCGAAATCATCACCGGAAAACACCCAATAACTTTCCTTTGTCGCTACCCGGCTGATAAATATTTTCAGCGTACCGATCTGACCCTCTAACTGGTCATAGGCTTTCAGTGTATAGGCGCTTTTGAACGGCGACAATAAAGAAACCAGTTCCGGTTCGGTGAACAGCGTGTTGAAAATATCATCATAGGAATGATTCAGAAAGGCCAGCACATGCGGGAAACTGGAATATTTACCACCGGCATAATGACTCCAGAAATAGATACAGGCTGAAAGAAAGTTAATTGCTGATTGCGTAAAGAACTGGTCGCTGCCGCCGGATTTATCGCCTTTTTTCATCGCTTCGACCAATCCCTCCGCAGTTTCCGAAGCATCCGCCAGCGTCCGCAAATAATCGCTGCGCCAGGGGTTTATTTTGCGGCTGCGCTCCGGGTCATTCAAATTAATGACATGAAAGCTGTGCTTTTTCAGTTTACCCTGCTGCTTTGCCAGTAAATAATGATAATAGGCTACTTTACCCAAATCGCTGAACTTGTAATCATAAACGCAGGCACAAAATTCTTTGGCGATCAGTTGGCGGATAAAGGGATTGACCACGCCAAAACTCTTGCCCGAACCTGGGGTTCCAATAAGCAATGTGCCGCGAAAAGGATTAACGATATTGATCCAGCCGCTGCGGACCTTCCCGCCAAAATAAAACAGCATGGGGATATTGACCGAATAAGGTGTTACCGCAGGTACGGTCTGCTGCATAAAGCTTTCCGCTTCGCTGTTCCACTTATCCTTGCCCAAACCCGACCTGATCATTTTGGACACATTATCCATCGCCACGCTGATCATCAACGCACCAATAAGGGAACAAATCATATAGCCTAAATTGAACCAGGTTGTATATTCAAATACCAGCGGTGAAGGCCTATTGTAGTAAAGGATGCTGCCAAAAAATAAAAACACGCCAAGTGTTAGTGGATAAATGATATGCTTTTTAGGATCGAGATCGGTTTTCTTTTTAGCCAGTGTACCGATACTGACCAGGCAGATCAGTAAAAACGTACACAATTTGCTGTACGCCAGTTCATGATAAATGGCGATATGACTTAGTTTTTCCAGCGCATTACTGAAGAAGCCCCAGAATGGGGCTTTCAGATAAATGAATATGCTGGCTTCGAGCGCGACGGATATATAAATGGCGCATTGCATGAAGCCATGAAGCTTATGCTGTTCATGTGTCTCCTCCATAATCCTATTGTATTGGTATCATGTCCGCTTCCAGTATATCCTTATAAGGAATAGACAATGTGATCACGCGGCCAGAAAGCTGCTTTTCATCCAGTTGGATATTGAGCAGCTTGTTTCCTGGAAAGGTGAATTTTTTGAATACGAAGATGTTGCGGTAATGCTTTTTGAACGAGGGGATGTCAAACAGCGTAAAGTCCGGCTTAATCTCCAGTGACTGTACATTGGTGGCTTTAGTTACTTTTTTGTCTTCGATCTTAAAGCGTAATTCATCGAGGTCATAGCTGAGGTTGGTGCTGTTTTCATAGCCAATGTCTAAAAATATATAGTCGTCTAATGTATAAACGTGGTTGAGCCTTGCTTCCAAACCGTAAGCTTTTGTTTTTTGCAAGTGTTCCGGCCTTTTGTACAAAAGTCGTGTGGCGTAGGCTTTAAGCTCGGCCTGGGAGAGTCCGATGCCGATGTCCAGCGTTCGCATGTCGGATGGCAGGATGTCAATGTCGGTTTGTATGGCACCCCCATCCGGCGGCGAATGCACAATATGGTATTGCGCAATAAATTTTTCGCCGACAATGGTCACTACGCCATCCGTACTCGCGGAATCCGTCCGGTACTTGATCCGCAGGATATTTTTTACCGGCAGGTCGCCGATAATGATTTTGCTGGAAATATCGACGTACTGAATAGGTTCGGGCGATACGAAATGTACCGACAGGTTATCGGGCAGGTAAACTACTGGGAGGTCGGTTTTTTTGATACCGGTTGCGGTTTGCTGGGCAAAGGCATGGCAGGCCGTCATGAGGATGACGGTAAATGAGATAAAGAAAGATTTCATGATCAGTTGTTTTTTTGAGAGTCGATTAAATAGATATAGGAATTGTACTTGATCTTGGCTTTGTCCTTGCGGATTGCCCCCGCGATGGCGGAGGAAGTGGACTCGAATATTTTATCCGTGGTGCTCATCAGTAGCTGGCTGGCGGCGGAGCCGGTGCCATTGTCTTCGATACTGACGCCCTGGATCGTATTATTGCCCAAATCCTTGGTAAAGTCACGGAATTGGGATTCAGGCACATATAATCCCTTGAGCCCGTCGAGGTCGTAGACATCCAATTTGACGGGCAGTTCCTGGTTCTCATACAGGATAGTTTTTACCGACAGCGATACCCGCTGGCCGGAAAAGCCGCTGATCAGCGCATAGAGATAAGCGCCTTTTTTTATGAGCGTATTGCCCGCCATGATGTCCTCCAGCAAACGCAGCCTGATCCGTGAATCAGCATAACCGGTCACATTCTCATCGATAATGGCCATGATAAAGCGCTCATCTTTTTGCGGTTTGATGGTATTAAAGTCATCCGCCCCTGCTGCTGCCTTGCTCACAGCAAGCGGCTTGTCTTCCGGCTTTGTTTGAGCCGCTTTGGCTTTGGCCAGTTCTTTTTGCTTGGCCAGGTATGCCGGGTCCTCCGATTTACGGATGCTGTCCATATAGGCCATTTGCTGGCGGAATACCTGCATAGGGTCTTTTTCTACAGTTGGAGTTTGCGCTGAAGCTTCTTTTTGGGGCTGGTGGTTAATGTGGTTCAGTGCCTCCGCCATCGCACGATCCTGTTCTGAAATTCTTGCGGGTGGTGACGTTCCGAACTTCATTTTCATCGCCCGGTTGATTGAATCCAATGTTCGCTTTTGCTGTTCGCTGTAGCTATTACTAAAGCGGGGATCGGCCGACTTTTCGGATGGTATAGCGTTCACCGCCGTGTTACCGTCCGCCTCTTTATAAGTATTTCGAAAGGCATCCAGTTTATCGGTTAGTTCCTTTTTTTTGATGTCAGGCGATACGTCGCCAACGGAAGTATTGAAACCAATGCTGGTCTTTACCTGTTTTTTGTTTTTAGCAGCGCTGCTGTGATATGCATAAAAGAACAAACACAAAAACGGCAGCGCGACGAGCGGAAGTATGTATTTGGGTTGTCTAAAGTTAATGCTCATGATTTTTCTTTTTAAATTGTTGATTGATTTGACCCAGCCGGTTAAGGTCATTTAATAATGTAGTACTGTCAGCCTTATCCAGGTTCCTTTTTTTACTGATGCTGTCCACTTGTTTTTTCAGGGCGATGGTTTCCTTCAGCGCGGAACTTAGGCTGAGTATCTGGCCAATGCCATCACTCACCGGGCTGACCATGATTTTTGGTGGAGGTGCCGGGTGCCTGCGGAGCGTGAACACCACCGAAATGGAAATAACGATACTAAAGATCATTAGACCAAACAGCAATTTCGGGTAGCGTTCGGTGAATGACCTGGTGCCACTACCCGCTTTACTGAAATATCCACCAAACTCTTTTTTGATCTCGCTGTACAGCGTATCGCTGGCGTCGCGTTTAGAATGTATTTTTTTGAACATTTTCCAAATCTTTATTTTCAAGTGTTTTCCAATTGGTGATCAATACCCCATGCGGGTTATTGTCACTACGCGGGATGTCTTTGAGATAACCTTCGGTAATGAGCGAACGCACCACGGTCGAGCTGCGCCGGTCGATTTTCAGCTTGCCATAATAGCGAAAATAATGCCTCGGCATATCCAGTGCAATCGAATCGGTAGTCAGCGTCAGCACCGAACTGGAGGACAAAACGGAGTTAAAAAAACCGTTCTCCTTCAAATTATCATATTGCTGTACACCCGACTCATCCACCAGGTACATCGCCTTCTTTAACTGGTATTCGATATATTTATCATCCGGTGTCAGGGAAAAAAAGAGCGAGTGAAAAAGGTCCACATCGGCACGGTATTCGGCGGGCCGGTTCATTTGCATATCCGTCTGGCTGGCCATGATGGGGATGTTATTCGCCAGGATATAAATACTTTTCCGCGCAGCGGAAACCTGGCTGTTCGCCAGCCATAGCGCGGCTACGGCGATAATAATGGCTGTTAAAAAACTGCCAAAAGCCACCATGGTCGCCAGCCGGATCTTGGCTTCGATATTTTTGATGATCATAAGAATAGATGGGGGTTAAATGAAACTGCCAGCGGCCCGGCGGGCAACGGTCACTACGGTGGCTGCACCCCGCGCGGCGCTGGAAGTAGCTGAACTGATACCGGAAGTCGAGATGATCCAGGTAGAGATACTGGGCACGGTAAACATACAGATGGCACCGATCAGGAAAACGCAGATCACTTCGCCAAAGGATAAAATGCCGTTACCAGCGAACCAAGCCAGCTTTTGCAGGTCCGCCGCTGTGCCGTTCGCGCCGACCAATACCTGGTAACGGCTGATCTCGGACTGCATGGCGTATTCCTGCATTAATGCGCAGAGGTACATAATGAGATAGGCAATCCCTGAATACAAGTTCACCGAAACAAAACGGGCGATCCAGGTTGAAAAGCTGTCCCGGAATGCGGGCAGGATACTCACCGCTACGGAGAAAGGTCCTAAGATCACCAGTATGCTGGAATAGATAATTTGGATCATAAAGATGATATAGGTCGCTATTCTTAATATCCATATCCCCAGGAGTTCCAAAAGCTGTGTAAATAAAAGCTGCATCCCGACCGTCAGCCGGTTTTTGAGTTCGAGCAGCGGTGAAATGACCGTCGAAATTCCTTCCTTGATCGTACTGGTCACTGAATCCCAGGCCTGCCCGTACCACGTATCGCTTTCCTTTTCGGCCACATCTGCCTGTGC